>WNGP01007150.1_pt1 | contig 15597 bp, 15 predicted proteins | sample 5407671 | NCBI WGS metagenome assembly WNGP01 (sample SAMN13153381, study PRJNA577476) | soil metagenome | isolation source: 40 cm soil or saprolite under Garry oak tree replicate 2 | place: USA:California | collected 2016-06-15 | reverse complement strand
CCGCTCTGGATCCCTTTCGCCATCATCGCGCTGGCGGTGGTGTTCGTGATCGAGGGCGTGCGTGTCGTGCCGCAGCAGAGCGCCTGGGTCGTCGAGCGGCTCGGCAAATTCCACCAGATTCTCGAGCCGGGCTTGAACGTCATCATCCCGTTCATCGACCGCGTCGCCTACCGGCACTCGTTGAAGGAAGTGCCGCTCGACGTCGCCGAGCAGGTGTGCATCACCAAGGACAACACCCAGCTCGCGGTGGACGGCCTCATCTACTATCAGGTGACCGATCCGCGCCTGGCTTCATACGGGACGTCCGACTACGTCACCGCGATCGTGCAGCTCTCACAGACCACCCTGCGCTCCGAGGTCGGCAAGATGGAGCTCGACCAGTCCCTGCAGAGCCGCGACGTGATCAACCGCCAGATCGTCGCGGTGCTCGACGAGGCCGGCCGCTCCTGGGGCGTGAAGGTGCTGCGCTACGAGGTGAAGAACCTCACCCCGCCCGAAGCGATCCTGCGCGCGATGCAGGCGCAGATCACCGCCGAGCGCGAGAAGCGCGCGCTGATCGCCAAGTCCGAGGGCGAGAAGCAGCAGGAGATCAACCTCGCCGAGGGCGAGAAGCAGGCGGCGATCCTCACCTCCGAAGGACAGAAGCAGTCGGCGATCAACAAGGCGCAAGGCGAGGCGACCGCGCTGCGCCTCGTCGCGGATGCGACCGCCGCGGCGGTAAACGTCGTCGCCGAGGCGATCGGCAAGGAAGGCGGCCTGCAGGCTGCGAACCTCAAGGTGGCCGAGCTCTATATCGGCGCCTTCGGCAATCTCGCCAAGACCAACAACACCATGATCGTTCCTTCGAACCTCGCCGACGTTGCGAGCGTCGTCGCTTCGGCGATGACGGTGCTCGACAGGACACGCGCCGGCGCGAAGCCCGCGTAAGGCCGGGGGGTCGTTCTGGCGGCAACGGGCGAGCGCTACATCGCCATCGCCCGGCGCATGAAAAAGGAGCAAGGCATCGAAGCGCTGATCCTCGGCGGCACCGAGCTGCCTTTGTTGTTGCGCGACGCAATCGACATCGGCATGACGCTGCTCGACACCGCCCGGCTGCACGTGGAGGCGGCCGTGAGCGAGCTCCTGTCGGACGAGACAAGGCGATGAACGAAGGTGTCGCGATCCCGTCCTGGCTGCTCGTCCTCATGGCGGCGCTCGCCGTCTGGGCGCTCTACGAGCACGTGTTGGCGCCCGCGCTGCGCTTCCTGGTGACGCATCCCGCGAACCGGGTGATCGACGAGCTGGGCGAGCGCCTGCGCATCGGCATCCGACCCTTCCAGCGCACCAAGCGCCAGGCGCTCATCCACAGCCTGCTCGCCGACCGCAGGGTGCAGGCTGCCGCCGAGCAGTACGCGCGGGACAAGGACATCAGCCTGCCCGCCGCGCTGCGCAGGGTCGAGCGCTACGCGCGCGAGATCGTCCCGGCGTTCAACGCCTACCTCTACTTCCGCATCGGCTACTGGATCGGGCGTTGGATCGCGCGGTCGCTGTACCGCGTGCGGCTCGGGTACGTCGATTCGGAGGGCATCGCGAAGGTCGGGTCCGACGCGACCGTGGTGTTCGTGATGAACCACCGCTCCAACATGGACTACGTCCTCGCCGCCTATCTCGCAGCGGATCAGGTGGCGCTCTCCTACGCCGTGGGCGAATGGGCGCGAATCTGGCCGCTCTCGGCGCTGATCCGCGCCATGGGCGCCTACTTCGTGCGCCGTAACTCGAAGGACGAGCTCTACCGGCGGGTGCTCGAGCGCTACATCGCGATGGCGACCGAGGCCGGCGTCCCGCAGGCGGTCTTCCCGGAAGGGGGCCTCACGCGCGACGGGCGCTTGAGGGAGCCCAAGCTCGGGGTGATCGACTACATGATGCGCGGCTTCCGCATCGAGGGCGAGCGCGACCTCGTGTTCGTGCCGCTCGGGATCAACTACGACCGCGTGCTCGAGGACCGCAGCCTCCTGCGCGCGCTCGATGCGGACGCGCCGCGAGTCGGCCGCGTGAAGGCGCTGTGGAGCGCGCTCGCTTTCGCCGCGCGCAACCTCAGATTGATGCTGAAGAGCGAGTGGCACCGCTTCGGCTACGCCTGCGTCAATTTCGGCTCGCCGGTCTCGATGCGCGCCTACTGCGGCTCGCGCGGCCTGGATTTCCAGCGGCTCTCGGGCGAGGAGCGCAGGCGCGGCACGGCGGCCCTGGGCGAGCACCTCATGCGCTCGGTCGGCCAGGTCGTTCCGGTGGTGCCGGTGCCGCTGATGGCGACGGTGTTCGTGCGCAATCCCGAGCGCAGGCTCTCCGCGCTCGAGCTGAAGGCCGAGGTCGGGCGGCTGATCGAGCGGCTCGACCGCTCCGCGGCGCGCGTCTACGTGCCGCGGCGCGATCTCGACTATGCGCTCGACGTGGGCCTGCGGATGCTGCTCATGCGGCACCTCGTCGACGAGGTCGAAGGGATCTACCTCGCGCGGGAGAAGGAGCTGCCGCTCCTGCGCTACTACGCGAACTCAATCGCCCACCTGCTGGATTGATTCCCGGCGCGCGCGTTGATATGTTCGGTCCAGACGATTAGGATTGTCCTACCCGCATACCTTACGGAGGGCGCCATGGCCGCCGCAAAGAGAAAACCGAAAGCCAAAGTCAAACGCAAGAAGGCGCCGGCCGGAAAACCGGCGGCCCGCAAGAAGGCTAAGCCACTCAAGAAGAAGGCCCCGGCGAGGAAGCCGGCGGCGCGACGCGCGGCGCCGAAGAAACAACCCGCGGCACGCCCTGCGCCCAGCCCGCGGCCGGCGGCCCCTCCGGTGGCGCCGCGCGGCCCTTTGCCGGGCGAAGAGCGGGTGGGTTTCGTGACCCACTACTACGGCCATCTTTCCGTCGCGGCGATACGTCTCGAATCGGGCAGCCTGCGCGTGGGCGACACGATCCGCTTCCTCGGCCACACCAGCGACTTCCGCCAGCGCGTCGAATCCATGCAGATCGAGCACCAGCCCGTCACCGAAGCCGGCAAGAGGCAGGAGATCGGCTTGAAGGTGACCGAGCACGCGCGCGAGGGCGATGAGGTGTACAAGGTGACGTAGGCGCGAAGCCCGGGTAGAAGGCATTTCGGGCAGGGAAAAGGACCGCAGCATGGACAAGGCGCCCCAAGTCAAGCTCCATTCGACCGCGCACTATTTTCTCGATGGCCTGAACGACATCGGCGTCGAGTACCTGTTCTCCAATTTCGGCACGGACCACGCTCCGCTGATCGAGGAAATGGCGCGCTGGAAAAAAGAGGGGTGGCACTATCCCAAGGTTGTGAACTGTCCGCACGAGAACACGGCGATGCACATGGCGGCGGGGTTCGCCATGGCGACCGGCCGCGGGCAGGCGGTGATGGTGCACGTGGACGCGGGCACGGCGAATTCCGCGATGGCGATGCACAACGCGCGCCGCGGGCGGCTGCCGCTCGTGCTCATGGCGGGCAAAGCGCCTTATACGGTGCGCGGAGAATTGCCGGGCTCCCGCGACAACTACGTGCACTTCATCCAGGAGCCCTTCGACCAGGCGGGGATCGTGCGGCCCTACGCGAAGTGGGAATGGACGCTGCCCTCGGGCGTGATGACCAAGGAAACGCTGCGCCGCGCGCACAGCGTCGCGCACAGCGATCCGATGGGCCCCGTTTACCTCATGCTGCCGCGCGAGACGCTCACCCAGACCTGGGACGAGGCGGCGATGCGGCCGTTCCCCGGTGAGCGCTACGGCGCGGTGCGCTCGGGCGCTGCCGATGCGGCCGCAGTCGCGCAGATCGCCGACAAGCTGCTTTCCGCGAAGCACCCGGTCATGGTCACTTCCTACGCCGGGCGCAACCTCGAGGCGCCGGCGCTGATCGAGGAGATCGCGCGCGCGGCGGGAATCCGGGTGTTCGAGGCAGGCCCGCTCTATCTCAACATCTCGCGCGCCTCGCCGTGCTTCGCCGGCATGATGCCCGCGATCTCCGAGGCCGACGTCGGGCTGCTCGTCGACGTCGACGTGCCCTGGATCCCGACGCAAACCAAGGAAAATCCGCAGACCTGGTGGGCGCACATCGACGTGGACGTCGTGAAGGAATGTTTCCCCATCTGGGGCTTTGCTTCGAACGCGCGCCTGCAGGGCGACAGCGTCCTGATCCTCAGGCAACTGCTCGAGGCGCTCCGCGCGAAAGCGACGCCCGCGTTCCGCGAAGCGGCGGCGAAGCGCGTCGCAGCGATGCGGGGCGAGGGCAACGAGCGGCGCGCGGGTCTCGCGAAGCAGGCCGAGGACAAAGGAAAGAGCGGCGCGATCAACCCGCATTACCTTTGCGCCGAATTGTCGAAGGCAATCGGCGACGATGCCATCGTCGTCAACGAAGGCATCCGCAACGGCCCCGTCGTCAACAACCAGATCATGCGCACCCGGGCCGGCTCCTCGATCGGCTTCGCGGGCGGGGGCTTGGGCAGCTCCTCGGGGACGGCCCTTGGCATCAAGCTCGCGAAGCCCGAGGCGACCGTGGTGCAGATGGTCGGCGACGGCGGCTTCTATTTCGGCAATCCCTCCTCCGTATACGCCGTCTCCAAGCAGTACAAGCTGCCGATCTTCACGGTGCTCTTCGACAACTCGGGCTGGTCGGCGGTGAAAGAAGCGACGCTGCGCGTCTATCCCGAAGGCGACGCCCAGGCGACCAACGAGTTCAACGCGCTGCTCGCGCCCGACATCGAGTTCACCAAGATCTGCGAAGCCGCGGCCGGCTACGGCGAGAGGGTGGACGATCCCGATGCGGTGGCCGCCGCGATCCAGCGCTGCCTGAAGGAAGTGCGCGGCGGCCGCTCGGCACTGATGCACGTGCGCATACCCGTCCTGTAGTTTTTGCTTCACCGGCCCCGCGGGGCCGGTCAACGGCGCCTAGACCGGCGGCGTTGTTCGGCGTGCCATGCCGCGCCTCGCCTGCCCCGAAGAACCCCGCGCCACGCTGCACGTCGTGCAGCGCGGTCGCGCACGCCGGGCGTGCTTTTCCTGCGCGCGCGATCGCGCCGCCTACCTCGAGGCGCTGCGCGAATGCGCTGCGCGGGCCGGATGCGCCGTCCACGCCTACGCCCTGATGGGAAACCACGTGCACCTGCTCGTGACGTCCGCGCGCGCCGCGGGCGCTGCGCGCCTGATGCCGGCGGTCGCCGCACGCTACGCGCGCCACCTCGCGACGGCGTACGGTCACGAGGAGGCGCTGTGGGAGGAACCCTACGACGCGTCGCCCGTGCACGCGCGACGCCATCTGCTCGCGTGCATGCGTTACATCGAGGAGAACCCGGTGCGTGCGGGACTCGCCGCGAATCCGGGCGCGTACCCCTGGTCGAGCTACCGCGCCAACGCGCTCGGCGAGGACGACGCTCTGGTCACGCCGCACCCGCATTATTGTTCGCTGGGGCGCTCGCCCGATGAGCGCCGCGCGGCCTACGCGGCGTCGTTCGCGCGGGCCGCCCGAGGTGGGGACGCGAGCGTGCTGCAAGCGGCTATCATTCGCCCTGAGTGACGGCTGAGCGCAAACACATTCTCATCGTAGGCGCAGGGGCGATAGGCGGCCTTTACGCGGCCTACCTCGCGAAAGTCGCCGACGTCGCCGTGCTCGACACGAACGGAGCGCACGTCGAGGCGATCCGGCGTCACGGTCTCGCGTTGACTGGCTGCACGGAATCGGTGACGAAGCTCGCGGCTTTCACAAGCGCTGCTGAAATGGGCAGGCGTCGCTTCGAGGCCGTGATCATCCTGGTCAAGTCGCAGGCGACCGAGGCTGCGTTCCGTTCGATCCAGTCGACGCTCGAAGGCCGGCCCGCGCTCGTCACGTTCCAGAACGGAATGGGGAACGAGGAGCTGCTCATGGGACTCACGGATCTCGACGTCGCGCACGGCGTCTCGTTCGAGGCGGCGCGCTACGACGGTCCGGGGCGCGTCCATCACCTCGTGCACGGCGAGGACTCCTGGCTCGGGCCCGCGCGGGGAAAAGTGGAGTCAATCGCGTGGCTCGGAGAATTGATGACGCGGTCGGGGCTTCCCACGAAAGTGGTCGCCGACCCGCGCGGCGCGATCTGGGGCAAGTTCATCTTCAACAGCGTGATGAACCCGATCGGCGCGATCGTGCAGGGTGTCAACGCCGCGCGCTACGAAGTGCCCGAGATGCGCGTGTTGATCGACGACATGGCGGCCGAATGCACCCGCGTCGCCGAGGCGCTGGGGATCCGCCTTGCGTTCGATCCGATGTACTTGGTGAAGAAAATGCGCTCGGGCGAAGCGCCGCTCACCCGGCACGCCGGCTCGATGGCGCAGGACATCGAGGCCGGGCGCGAGACCGAGCTCGAGGCGATGACCGGCTATGTCGTGAGGAAAGCGAAGGAGCTGGGCATGCCGGTGCCGGTCACCGAGAGCGTGTACAGGATGGCGAAGGGCGTGGAGTACGCCGCGAAGGCGAGGCGCGCGGAGAAGTAGCCCGCCGCGCGCTCCGCGCTACGGCGCCGGGACGACGACGATGCTGTCGGTGCCGGCGATGAACACGGAGCCGCCGTCCGGGCTGACCGTAATGATTGCGGCACCCGTATCGCTCGGCAAGCTCGTTCCGGTACCGATCTGCAGGAATTTTCCCGCAACGGCAGCCGTCAGGTCGTAGGCGCGCAGCACCAACGGCACGAAGGTCGTATGGTCCGCGGACAGACGGTCCCCGACATACGCGCGCAAGCCATCCGGTGAAAGCGTCTGCGCGGCGCTGACTCCGTCAATGGTGCCCAGCAGCTGGAAGTTTCCATCGTAGATGGAGAAGCCGTCTGGGAGGAGACGAGTCGCTCTGCGATCGAGAGCCGGAACGGTGCCGGTCAACGAGAGGCTGCTCGGAGAAAGCGTGCCGCTGGAAGCGTTGTAAACAAAGACCGGTTGGGATGGAGAAACTCCGTTCTGCGTAACAACGAGGCGCGATCCATCGGCGCTTCCGCGCACTCTCGCGATGGAGAAGTACTCGGATTGCGTAAACGTACCGTTGGCGATCGAGTACTTGAACGATTCCGTAGGGCCGGATCCAAATATCCCGGTCGTCACGATGGCGTTGCCGTCGTTGGCTATCGCCAGCTGGTCCAGGAACTGCGACAGGATCGGGGGCAGGGTTGTGCTGTGTGACGCCCCGGCCGCCAGTGTCGCGATGTCGAACTCCTTGATCGCATTCCCCGACGTCACGAGCAATTTCTTACCGTCGAGAGACGCAGCGACATCGCCGAGGGAGTTATCCACCGGAACCACGGTCGGCGTGGTCGACCACGTCGAGCCGTTGAAGCTATAGCGTTGAACTTCTCGGGCTGTCGGGAGCCCTCCCACAGTGTTCGAATAAGCGACCGCCACGATCAGCGCCTTTCGCTCGGCGTCGTATATGACGTTTCGCGGCACTCTTTGAACGGAGCCGGGAGGAAGCGCGGGATAGTTGATGGTCGTCGCGATGTAGGCTGGCGCATCGACGACGACGAGGTCGGCCGTCGAGCGAACGATGCTGGGATTGCCCAGCTGGTTCGCGAAGCTCACCCGATAGGAGCCGGCCGGGAGCGACGGGTGCGTCACGCGCAATTCGGTGTCGCTCACCGGCGTGGGGCTTACACCGGGCGTATTGCCGAAATTCACCGCCGCTCCCGCGGTGTTGTTGAAGCCGGACCCGCGCAGTATCACTTCCAGGCTCGTCCCCGAAGCGGCCACGTAGGGATTGACGGAAGTCACCTTCGGAAGCTGCAGGTTCAGCGAAACCGAGAGCGGCGCACTGGTGGATGCTTGGTTAGGCGGGGTATAGGCGAACGTGATCGTCGCCGAACGTGTACCCGGATCGAGCGTATCCAGTTGGCCCGGGTCGAGATTCAGGGTGACCGCGCTGCCAGAAGAGCCGCTCGTTGGTGAGACGGTGACCCACGGCTGCAGGGAAGCGGCGGTCCAGCTCAAGGTCACGCCCGTCGATCCGACGCTCACGTTCTGAGCGAGGGCCGATGCGAGAGACGTGGTGTCGAGCGTGAAGCCGGGCGAGGCCGGGCTGAACGTAAGCGACGAGGTCGCCACGGAATAGGTCACGTCGATCGAAATGGTCTGCTTTGCGGTGCTGAGGACCAGCGTGGCCGTGTAGCTTCCGGGCGCGAGGTTGGTGGTGTTCACACCGATGCTGATTGGCCCCGGGGCCGTGCCGCTGGCAGGTGCAACCAGCCAGCCGGAGGCGCCGCCCCCGTAGTTGATCGCAGTGGAAAAGCTTACGGTCAAGTTCTGCTGAGTAGCCAGGGTCACGTTCTGTGTCGCAGGAAGAGTTCCGGTACTGAAAGAATTGAAGGTCAGTTGTGAAGGCGACGGAGTCACGACCGGTTCGTTTACGACGTAGCTCACTGAAATCGAAACTGCCTGAGCCGCCGAGGTGAGAACGAGCGTGGCCGTGTAGGTTGCGGGCGCGAGATTGGTCGTGTTGACGCCGACGCTGACCGTGCCGGGAGCCGTACCGTTTGCCAGTACGCTCAGCCATCCGGCCGCACCTGCGCCGTAGCTGATGCTGGTCGTATAGTTGACGGGCAGACTACTCTGGGTGGAGAGCGTGACGCTTTGCGCAAGCGGGGAGGCACCCTGACTCGCTGCATTGAAAGTCAACGACGCCGGCGACCGGGTGAGCTGCGGCTCGCTCACCGTGTAGCTCACCGGAACGTCGAGGGTGTTGCCGTTGCCGGTGACGCGCACGAGCGCGCCGAGACTGCCCGGCGCTGCCGAGGGGTTCACGCTGATCGAGAGCGACGTCGGTAGAGATGCACCGCTCGCGGAGCTCGTGCCGTTGATATTGAGCCAGCCGCTCCCCGATTGATACACGATCGACGCGTTCCACGCGTAGTTCGCACCTCCCAGTTCGGAAATTCCCAGGTTCTGCGCGTCGGGGGCCGGGCCCCCTTGCAACTGATTGAAGCCCAAGCTCTGCGGATTTGCGGCGAGACCGGCCAGCGGCTGGATCGTGTAGCTCACCGGCACGTCCCGGAACGCGAGCACGTTGTGGCCGATGTCCTGGATCGCAATGCGAACCGTGGTCGTATAAGTGCCCGTCGCGAGGGACGTGGTGATCGGGCCGCCGGTAAGTGTGCAGTTGTGGCCCGAGCAGGTGAGGCTGGGGCTCTGCGTCAGCCAGGTCGGAAGCGTCGGCGTAGCCAGATAACTTACGACGACGTAAGCGATATCCGACCGGGACAGAGTGATCTGAATGCTCTGGGCCGGNNNGTAAATCCGACGCTGGTCGGGCTGACGGATAGGCCAGGTGCAGTGGAGAGGTCCGGGCCGCTGCCGCCTCCTCCGCCGCAGGCGGCGAGCAACATGGCGAAACACAACGCTTGTGCGCTGCAACAGCGGCGACCGACCACCTGCCCTCCCTTTCGCCCTGGCGACGGATGAGAAGTGTCCGGCGACACGCGTCTTTTCTGTTCGACGTGTCTTGGTAAACGCACGCCGTTGGAAGATCATTCCACAGCAATAATGTCCCGTCAACAAAACCAGCCCCCGAACGGCCACATGGCTGCAACGAATTGTTTGCAGGAGTCGCCATGAGAAAGGCACGTGCCACGATTCCGGCGCTCGTTCTGTTCTGCGCCGCAACGGCGGCCTGGGCGCAAACCTATCCCGCAAAACCCATCCGCATCGTCGTCGGTTTTCCCCCCGGCGGCGGCAACGACATCATCGCGCGCCTGGTCGCGACCAAGATGCAGGAGGCGTGGGGCCAGCCGGTGGTGATCGACAACAAGCCCGGCGCGAATTCCATCATCGCCGCGGAGTTCGTCGCGAAAAGCGCGCCGGACGGCTACACGCTGCTCGTCAACGCCACGGGCGGCATGTCGGTCAACCCGGTGCTGTATGCGAAGCTTCCGTACGATTCGCTCAAGGATTTCGTGCCCATCAGCATGGTGGGCTCCTTTCCGCTCGTGCTCGTCGTGCATCCGTCGGTGCCGGCGAATTCGGTGCAGGAGCTGGTCGCGTACGCGAAAGCGAACCCGGGAAAGCTCAACTACAGCTCGGGCTCGACCGCCTTCCAGGTCGCGAGCGAGATGTTCAAGCAGATGACGGGAACCGACCTGCGCCACATTCCCTATAAGGGCAGCGCTGCTTCGATCACCGCGGTGATCGCCGGCGACGTGCAGATGACGATCGTCGATACGCCGCCGCTCGTGTCGCAGGTGAAGGCGGGGAGGGTAAGGGCGCTCGCAGTGACCTCGGCGAAGCGTGCCTCCGCGATGTCCGAGCTGCCCACCATCGCGGAGTCGGGAGTGCCGGGCTACGAAATGATGCTGTGGATCGGCGTGTTCGCGCCGGCGGGCACTCCGCGCGACGTCGCCGCGAAGCTGAACGCCGAGGTCGTGCGCATCGTCAGGCTGCCCGACATCCGCGAGAAGTTAGACGCCATGGGCGTCGAGGCGCTTGGCAACACTCAAGAGCAGATGGCGGAGTGGATCCGGCGCGAGATCGCGAGGTACGCGCCGGTGGTAAAGGCCGCGAACATCAAGGCGGAGTGACTATTCGAACGACGCCACGCAGTCGATCTCGACGTTCACGCCCTTCCTGTGGGGCGTCGCGCCGATGCAGGTGCGCGTGACCTTTTCGCCCTGAAGAAAGTCGCGGAAAGCCTCGTTGAACGCGGGGAAGTCTTCGGCGTTTCTCAGCACCACGCGCATGTTGACCACGTGAGAGAAATCCAATCCTGCCGCCGCAAGCACGCTGCGAAGATTGGCGAGCGTCTGCTTCGTCTGCTCGCGGATGTCGCCGCTCACTACCTCGCGCGTCTTCGGATCGAGCGGTCCCTGGCCCGACACGAAAAGCAGCTTGCCCGCGCGGATCGCCTGGGCGAGCGGCGAGGGCGTGCCCTTGTCGGTGAAGCCCGTGGTGGGGGCGCTCTGCGAGGTGATGATCTGCTTGGGCATGGGCTACTCGAACGCCGCCTTGATCTCCTCCGGTATCGGCATCGCCTTCAGGCGCTCCGGGTCTTCGGGATGACGGTGCGCCCAGACGCGGATCTCGTAGCCTTCGACTGCCCGCACGCCGCGGTTCACCACGGCATGGCTGACCTCGAAGGTCTTGTCGTTCCACTTGCCGACATGGGACTCGATCACGATCTCGTCACGGAACCTGCAGGGCGCGAGGAAGCGCGCCTTGGCCTCGACGATCGGAAGTCCCATGATGCCGTATTTCCGCCCGAGCGAATCCCAGTCCAGGCCCACCGAGTCGAAAAAAAGGCGCGTGCTCTGGTCGAACCACTCGAAATAGTTCGGGTAGAAGACGATTCGCGCGGGATCGGTGTCGCCCCAGTGAACGGCGACGTTATGGCGATAGGTTTTCACGCGCTCGAGTCTCAGGCCGCGGATTATAGCGCCCCGTCTCGGCGGTACGCGCATGCTAAACTCCACCTGCTCAACTCGCCCTCGCCCACCCTGGGAGCAAGACTATGGCGGATCCCAACAAGACCAAGGTCACCATCCTGACCGGAACGTATCGCATCAAGGGCTACATCGAGCTGATGGCCGGCGCGCGTGTGACCGACTACATGGTCGAGGCGAGGGACTTCATCGCGGTGACCGAGGCCGAAGTCTGGGAGCTCGGGGACCGCAAGGTCATGGCCGTGCCCTTTCTCAACGTGAGCCGCCACCATATCCAGATCATCACGCCGGGACATTGAGCAGGGCGGCGTTCCCACGGCGATGAAAACAGTTGCGCTGCTTCATCCCGGCGAGATGGGCGCCGCAATTGGCGCCTGCCTCGGCGGACGCGGCCTGCGGGTCGTTTGGGCCTCGGCTGGGCGCAGCGCCGCGACGCGCTCCCGCGCCAAAGCCGCCGGGCTCGAAGATCTCGGCCCGCTCGAGCGTGCGCTGGGCGCGGCCAACATCGTGCTGTCGGTGTGCCCGCCGCACGGCGCGCTTGCGCTTGCTCGCGAGGTTGCCGGTCACGGCTTCAGCGGCATCTATATCGACGCGAACGCGATCTCGCCCGCGACGGTACGCAATATCGGCCGCCTGGTCGAAGCCTCCAAGGCGACGTTCGTCGATGGCGGCATCATCGGCCCCCCGCCGATTCCGGGAGCGAGTTCGCGCATCTATCTGTCGGGCGAGCGCGCCAGGGACATCGCGGCTCTGTTCGCGGGCAGCAGCCTCGAAGCGATTCCACTCGAAGGTCCCGCGGGTGCGGCCTCCGCGCTCAAAGCCTGCTACGCGGCCTGGACCAAGGGCGCTACCGCGCTCCTCGCCGCGATCCGCGCGCTCGCCGAGCACGAAGGCGTCGAAGCGGCGCTGCTCGGCGAATGGAAGCTCTCGCAGCCCGAGCTGCAAAAGCGCTCCGAAGCGGTCACCGCGCAGGCACGCAAGGCCTGGCGCTGGATCGGCGAAATGGAGGAAATCGCGGCGAGCTTCGAGGCCGCCGGCCTGCCCGGAGGCTTTCATCTGGCCGCTGCCGACCTCTATCGCAGGCTGGAAGGCTTCAGGGGCGGCACCGCTCCGCCCGCGCTCGCCGAGGTGACCGCGGCTTTCAGGCGAGCCGCGCCGCGGCGGAAAGCCGCCTCGGGCGTGCGCCGCAGAAGCAGCGCGCGCGAGCAGGAAGAGACGGCGCCGGTACGCTTCAAATTCGGCACGGCTGCGATCAAGCGGGATGCGGCGAAACGGCTTCGCTCTGGGAAACGCAGCTGATTTCCGGCGGCCTATCGGCACACCAGCACCGGGACCTTGCCGTGGGTCAGGACCTTTGCGGTTTCGCTGCCGAGCAGCAGCCCGGACAGTCCGCGCCGGCCGTGCGAGGCCTGCTCGTGAAGTGACCGCTCGGCGGATTTGATCCATGTCAAGACGCCGTTTTTTTCAGCGAGGTGAATTGTGTTCAAGCGCATCCTGATTCCCACAGACGGTTCCAAGGTCGCCGACAAGGCCGTGAAGGCCGGCATCCGGTTCGCACAAGAGATCCGGGCCAGAGTGGTCGGCTATTATGCAATCGAGCCGGTTCAGGCTTACTACTACAGCGAAGGGACCATGGTCGACGGCAGGTTGATCGCCGAGCTCGATCGCCAGGCCAAGGCAACCGGCGAGAAAGCTCTTGCGACGATGGCCAAGCTCGCGAGAGTCAGCCGCGTGCGCTTCGATTCGCTGTGCGACAAACCGCGTACCGCCTACGACGGCATCATCGCTGCGGCGCGCAGGAAGAAGTGCGATGCGGTCTTCATGGCGTCCCACGGGCGCAGCGGGCTCGCTAAGCTGGTGATGGGCAGCGTCACTCAAAAGGTGCTCGCCCAGTCGAGGATTCCGGTGGTGGTTTACCGCTGAGACCGGGCCGGAAAGCCGACGACTGGAATCCCGCGCCGTCAGACGCGAGCCGCGGGCCAAACGGCCCCGGCGGCGAGGCCGAGGATGTACAGCCAGCCGAAGCGCCGGTTGTGCTCTAGGCACACGCGGTGAACCCAGAGCGGCCAGCCGACGTAACCGGCGGGCGGCGCCGCGGGCCGCGGCCGGCTCATCACCGACACGGCGCGCAAGGCGCGCGGAAGCGCGACCACGATGATCGCGGCGAAAGGGGTGAGCCGCCCGAGCGCGATCAGGACCGCGGCGATCGCGTAGATGAGGACGATCGTCGCGGCATTCAGCGCGCGCGCGGAGCGCTCGCCGAGCAGCACCGGCAGGGTGCGGGTGCGTCTCCCGGCGTCGAAATCCATCTGGTCAATGTGCTTGCCCGTGAGGATTGACATCACGCCTAGGCCGTAAGGAATCGACGCGAAGAAAACCGCGCTCGAGACGTGACCCGTGATCATCGCGTAGCCGCCCCCGACCATGAGCGGCCCCCACACGAGGAACACCGCGGCCTCGCCGAGGCCGATGCTCTTAAGGGGGACGGGCGCGGCGTCGTAGAGCAGCATGATCGCGATTCCGGCCGTGGCGAAGACGACGGCAAGCCATCCTCGCTCGACGACGAAGTAGGCGGTGATCGCGGCGCCGATCGCGGCAAGGATCGCCAAACCGGTCGTGAGAGTTCGGGGCTCCAGCACCCCGCTCGCGAGCGGATGCACCGTGTAGCGCATGCGCGGAGAGGCCGGGGTGTCGTGTCCGCGTTTGTAGCCGAAGTAATCGTTGCTGAGGTTGCTGATCATGTGCGCAGCGACGAATCCGACCAACACCAGCGCAAAGTGGGACGCGTAAAACCGCCCGTCCGCCACGGCCAGCAACCCGGCGATGATCGCGGCCTGCGCCGAGATCACCAGGATGACGCTGCGGGCCGAGTACAGAAACTTCGAGACCGGGTCGAGCAGCCGAACCTCCTCGGCGCCCGGCCTGTAAAAGCCGGCGAAGGCTCCGAGCCACAGCCCCGGCTTAGATCTGGCGAGAAGCGATCTCCCTTTCATTTTGCCCCTTGCCGGCGGCGCTAACTCACAGTCAACAACGATTGCGGATCCATCGTCAGCCCTCGTGCCGGCCGTCATCGGGACTCCCGAATATTGGCCGGATTGTTTCGGGCTCGCCTTACCGCCGGATTCGCGGGCATACTGTGGATCGAAGGCTGGAAACTGTACGCCGGAATGCGCCGCAGCAGGTCGGAGGTGCCAATGGTCAGGAACGAAGCAAGAGACGAAGGGCCGAAGAAAATCGATCTCGAAAAAGTGGCGCAGCTGATCGACGCCATGGAACGGGATCTCGCGAAGGTCCAGAGCGGGTCCCGCGACGTGCAGCTGTTGAGGGACGAGGTGGAGACCCTCAAGAACGTTCTCAATTCGCCCATACGCCGCCCGCACTGGGTGAGGGAAGGATTGCACGGCATGCGCCAGGCCATCGAGAACGGGTTGGAAACGGTCGTCGCCGACGGCCTGAAGGCGGGGCAATACATCGTGGAGATCGGAAGAATTCTGGGGATGTGAGCTGCGCGGCAGGCATGGTCTTGCCGCGCAAGGCCCGAGGCTCCCCGGTGTCCATGCGAGCAGCCGAATCGCCATTCCGACGCTCCAGCGCCTGGATTCTGGCTTCGAGCCCCTCCAGCGTCTGTCGAAGCTGCGCCGCTTCCTCGCGAAGGCGAGCAAGCTCGTCGGTTTGGTCCGCCGCGGACGAAAGCGTCGCCAGCGCAAGGACGATGCCGCACGCGAGGAGGAGTGGGCGCCGCTTCGGAGCTCTGTTGCGCACTGTGCGGAAACCGCCGCTATTTGGACATGAGGTAAGCGGCGACAGCCTGCATCTGCTCGAACGACATTCCGGTGCTGATGTTGTGCATGACCGGCGCGTTGCTGCCCTCCCGCAGCGAGCTCTTGAACAGGACCAGCTGCTTGACGAGGTACTCGGCGTGCTGGCCGGCGAGCCTCGGAAAGATGGCGTTCCCCTCGGCGTTCTTGCCGTGACACGTGGCGCAGGCCTGGACTTTTGCCGCGGGAATGCCTCCCTCGTAGGTGGCCTTGCCCGCCTGCGCGAGCTTGGGATCCGCCGCCTTGCCTTGAGGCGGCTTCTGTCCGGAATAAAAGACGGCAAGCTTCTTGATGGTGTCGTCGCTGAGTTGCGAGGTCATTCCCCACATGTAGGCCTGCGCCATGGGATCGGCGCGCGTCCGGTCGCGAAA
>WNGP01002414.1_pt1 | contig 15599 bp, 12 predicted proteins | sample 5407671 | NCBI WGS metagenome assembly WNGP01 (sample SAMN13153381, study PRJNA577476) | soil metagenome | isolation source: 40 cm soil or saprolite under Garry oak tree replicate 2 | place: USA:California | collected 2016-06-15 | reverse complement strand
GTCTTGTTTCATGCCTGCACCTCCCGCGGCACGGCTGGCTGGCTGGACTGGCGCCAGTCGGCGCGGGCGGCGCGCACTTCATCGGTGAGCTTCCACAGGCGTTCTTGTTGGGCGCGGGCCGCACGTGACATGCTGCGCGCCTCGTGCAGGTCGTCTGCGGTCAGTTCATCGGGGGTGAGCGTGTCCAGGGCATAGGCTGCCCGGCTCCAATGATGGCTGGCGTCCAGGAGCGCGCGGACCGCCTGTTTGTACCAGTAGCCACTGTCTATGGGCATGCGGCCTTGCTGCTGTTCGCACGCCAGGGTGAAGTAGCGCAGGGCTTTGGTCTCAAGGGAGAGGGCGAAAAAGGCGTCCCCGACGGCAGTGAGGGCAGGGGCATACTCGGTGTGCTGAGCAAAGGCGGTCCACTTGTAGATCGGTTCGCATAGCGGCATCCAGTAGGTACTCAGTTCACGCTGCAGCTGAGTAGCCAGATCAGGGATGCGAGCGGGAGACGGTGCATCCGTCAGGGTGATGAGGGGGTGGTCCAAGCGTATCATACATGTTTGCCTTTCTATTCACGTCATGCAAACATTGACAGCCTCGTGGAATCGTGACATACTACCACTAGACCTTGAGCCTGTCCTGGCAGCACGCACCTTTCGACACGGGGATGCTGCTGTATAACAACGGAATATGGGATAGGTAATTCCTGTTGGCGCTGTGGGGAGTTTGGCGACTGATACACGGCACGCAACAGCTTTACGCGGGGTCAATGGGACGCTTAGCTGAGACAGGCTAAGCGTTTCTTACTGCTTCAAGGGTATCACCCCTTTCTTACAAGCCAACTGTCTTAACTTAACATGCATTTGTCTTGAAGTGTCCGATACATTACGAGAATATCATAGATATGTCAGAAAGTCAAGTAGTATTGACGACCTCTGTAAGAGAAAGTATACTCACGTCATAATTGTTCTTATGGAGGTGAATATATTGCCCATTCAAGTTGACGGAGAGAACTACTACACAGCGAAGGAAGCTGCAGAGTATCTAAGAATATCCAGAGATACATTTTACCGTAACGTGAAGGATAAGCTACCAACCTATAACTACGGTGCTTTGAGGAGAGAGTATTTTCGCCAATCTGACCTGGATAGATACAGAGGTATCCGCCCCGCCGAGGAAGACCCACAAGATCGGAACTAAAGCGATACGCAATCAGCAAAGCGAATCCCTTGTTGTGGGAAACCAACAAGGGATTTTGTGTACTTCAGTACAGGCTACTGCAAATGCGCATGCCTATTACTGGGAACACAGTACCTCGTACTGAGTCGCACGGGGTCGCAATCACCACCCAGGAAGAACAGAACAACGAGCGGCGATCCCGTCACCGCCAAAACCTCTGTGGATGGATCCGAAACGCGACGTGGAGCGGGTACGCTAGGGAAACAACTCGTCGGTCGGGGGCGAGCGTTAAATCAGAACAGTAATCAAGCCGTGGAAGATGAAGAAAGGAAAGACATATCGTGAGTAAAGAAGCGATTTTCGCTATCTTGCCATATCTCAGAACCTCTCAACCATGTACCATTCGGGGTATTCATTTTCACAGTAGTGACGACCTTAGCGGTCTCTCGGCTGAAGAGCAGAGTCACTTGGAGACGCTGTTTTCCATGTTCTTTTTGCGCAATGATCTCCACATTACCCGGATGATCTACGCTGTGTTAGAGCTGAGCGATGATCCAAAAGAACAGCAAGAGTCGCTCCAGCGATTGAGGGAAGCCCAGACGTTGATTGGTTACCTTTGTTCAACACCTCAGCCACCAGGAGAAGATCCATTTTTACCTCTTGAAAATGCAAGCATGTATGTGTTGTACCCGCAGCGCTTTTCCAGGTACCTCATTTGGCCCGACGATTCGAATCCTACGGTCGAAAATCTCGCCAAAGACAGTACACCTATAGAAAAAGATCTCGATGGGTATGAAGGACAACGCAATTGGGGGTCCGCCTTCTGGGTGGTAGAGGGGAATCGCATCTATCCACCATTGCCACGCTTCTCACTCAATAGTGAAGACCTGTATCGAACGGTTGTTATATTCACACAACAGTCTCAAAACTGGGCTTTTGCTAAGTTGATGGCGAGCAGAGAGCCTGAGGGTACTGAGTTTGAAAAACGAATCTTTACCGCGCTAGGGTGGCACAACAAGAGCACTGCTGATGATGTCAGGGAGGAGGAGGCGTTGGTCTATCTGGCTATCGCATTTGAATCTCTACTCAATCTTCCTCGCGGCGATGAACTTACCAGCCGCTTCAAAGACACGGTGCTGATTCTCCTCGGCTCTATTCCCCGGCTTGACAGTTGGCTTGAGCAGTTCTACAAAGCGCGCTCAGCTGTTGTGCATGACGGCATGTGGCCCCATGTGATGTTCTATGCAATGGACTTCAACAGAAAAAAGCTCGAACAACTCTATGCGGGGAATCAGAACAAACAGGAACCCGTAATCGAGTATCGTTCCTTAACGACGTATGGCCGGCACGTCTTTCGGCTCTGCTTGAATGCCATCCTGTCCAGCGCAAAAGCCGCTCACCAATCCCGTTTATCACTGCTCTTCGTCCCCAATGAAGAACGCCTCAGAAACATGTGTGAACAGCTCAGGCAAAAAGAAGTGAAGCCAGAGAAGCGCCTTCGCTCCGTTGTGAGAGATATCAGTGCCCTCGATTTGTACAGGTGGGAGCAGGCGGGTCAGGATGTACAAGTAGAGACCGCGCTAGGGACGGCAAAAATTGCTTTTCAAACCTACCTGGAAATGAACCCTGAACTACCGGATGAAACTTTGGCGCTCATGAAAGCCCTATTTGAACAGAAGAAGGCAGTTTCTTCCCTTGAAAAGATACGTCAATTTGAAAATCTTGCTGGCTCTATGCGGGGTTTGAGCATCCCATTTGATCCAGAAACACCCTTTTATATCGTATTATCGCTGGTCGATTATGTGGTGAATTCTACCTTTCTCGCTAAAGCATGGTGGGAATGGCAAGAACAGCAACAGGCAGCGACACCAGACGCCCCGGCGGTAAAAGAGCCCATCGGCGAATCTCCATCAGCCTAACAAGTGTGGGAGGGCAACGTGTTACCGGTACAACAACAAAAGGCCGGCCCATCACGTTTGAGTAAACGGCCTCGTCAGAGATGGCGGGCATTCAGAAAAAGGAGACATCTCCATGACATTGCAACAGAATCAGAGTGAAGCTGAGCAGCTAGACGATCTATTTGTTACATTTGCGAGAACTCTTCTTTCCCACATGGAAGAGTGGGCAACGACCGAACAAGTTCCTCTCACCTATCATCTCAACACAGATTTTTATGAGGACGTTCGGTCTGACGAGCCGGACTCAGAATATGTTGACTGGCATCATGAACGTGAAGAAAAAAGGGATTATCGGGCGATGCTCAATCGCCATGGCCAAGATCCGCTATGGAGGAAGGAGGAAGTACAGGCGTGCATCCAATGTTGGAAAGCGCGGATTGGAAAGCCGTATTCCTTTGACCCCTCACTCGATCTTGAAAATCCTTCAATATGGATCCATGTTCCAACAGGAGCGATTGCATCCAGTGCGTATATGTTGAATGAGTTAGTGACTCCCATTCTGGACCTGGTTGAACGTCACAATACATTGAATCCTACACGAGAACAACTTCTCGAGAGCTTACACAAATTCACAGACAAACATACAGCCCCGTACATTCTTTGGGATATCAGCATCCCTCTACTCAGCTTTCGTAGTAATTTGCAACACGAAGAAATACTTGGCTCGTTCCGCCTCGCTCCGTTTTCGATCGGGGAGAAAGCGGATACTTGGAATGCGTTTGACAATGCCCCTATTGAGGAAAGGCGAGCCATGCCAGTGCATATCGGCGATTTCGCTGGAGCTGCTTTCCATCTCACGTATACTCGTACTGTGCAACGAGATGTATATGAAAAGCAGCCCTACATCTTTGAGAGGATAGAAAAACTCCACGCTGCCGCAAGAGGCGATATTCCCCTTCATCTTACAGCGATGGTTATCGAACTGAACAATATTATTACGGCGCTACGCTTAGTCAAGTCTGGGAGCCTTGAAGCTTTGGGCATTTTTGAGCGGCTACGGACGGGATTTCCTGTAGGAAAAGCTGATTTGATCTATGTTCTCAATAATCGACGCAGGCATCAATATGGTAACACATACTTTCTCAATGAAGCTGATCTTCCAGCTATTAGGAGATGCTTCGACCAGTTGCAAAGTTTGCATCTACTGGGTGCTAATGCAAACCAATCACAAGGGCAGCTCTCCGTCGCTTTAAGACGTTTCAATCAAGCTTATGAACGCGACTTGCGTGAAGACCGGATCATCGATCTCACGATCGCCCTTGAAAGTTGTCTGCTGGCCGATGTATCAGATGGAGAATTGAATTACAGGCTGACACTCCGAGGTGCCGCGCTGCTCGCGCAAGCCAGGCTGTGGAAACCAGCGCGCGCGCAATCACTACTCAAAGCGATATACGCTATCAGGAGCGCCATCGTACATGAAGGACAGCAGCTCACTAATCTTGGGGGGAAACAACGGAAGATACTTCAAAAACTAGAGATATCGCCGGAGGAATTTCCTCAGCAGTGTGAAAATATTGTACGTGATATCCTGCGCACGTACCTTCATCGACTGTCGCAAGGTGAAACGACGCGAATGGTATGTGCTGGTTTGGAATCATATATCGTGCAAAGTTTTACTGTAGAAGCCGGTGAAGAGACAGCATACCACTGACAAAGCAATCGCTGCATGTGGTTACGCTTTCTGCTTATCCCGGATGGAGATACTCCTACTTATCACCCTCGGTCTTTCCTCCTCTTGTCCGGAGCCAGGGAACTCCAAGCAGTCAACTATCTCGAGCATGAAACATTCCTGAAACCACGTCTATGAGGGGGGGGATAGAACTCTGGTAGTTCCTTCAGAAGCGCGTCGAGAAGACGCTGGGGGGTGCATGCATATTCTGGCGTATACGGGTTCAAGGTCATCGCCAGGACGCGGATAGGCCTGGCAACCCTCACCACGAGTCCTCGCGCGGCTAATCGTAGGAGTGTCACCGAGTGGCAAAAAACCTTTGTGCCATCCTCAACGACTAATTCCGCCTGCGCATTGGCGGAATGGGGTGGCAAAGCAGCAAGTAATGCCCGTGAGAGTTCCTCAGTCAACGCACCTCGTAAGAAGCATACAGGATGCTCATGTGTGTCTATCTGACCGGCTATCCACCTGGCTTCATCCGTAGGTTCAATAGTCCCGCCTGGCGCGGTCAAGCCAGAAAAATGCAGATCCTCTCTATCATGTCCAACTGGAGAGAAGAGGAGCAGCCGTTGCTGTGCATGATACTTCCTATAGGCGTCTGCCCAGGTTGATTGCCGGATGGAAAGCCGCGCAAGCGCGTCCACTGTGCGCCGCGCTGCCAGCTCGGGAGTCGCTGCCATGCTCGCGCCGGTGCAGAGAATACAGGCATCCGTGATGCCAGGGGCAGCTGCTCCCAGGCGATTAATCGCGCCATCCACGATTCCCAGGCGCGCTCCATATGTTTGCAGTTGGTCAAGCGCGCTGCGCAGGTCGCGCAGCAAGGTGGGGCCAGCGATGATAATCCGTCCGGGATGTTGTATGCGCGCCAGCAATACCGCTCCCATGGCAGTCCTTCCCGGAAGCTGGTGCAGTCGCTCGATCCGCGCGCCCTCGTTTTCTGCCTGGAGCAGCAGAGCGGCGGTGGTGGCAACCAGCATCCCTGCTTCGGGGATATAGCGCGGCTTGGGAAGGCCGGTCAACGCGTCGATTGCCTCACCATCCAGTCCAAGTGAGGTCAGAGCCAGCTCATCTGCGCGGTAGAGCTGCTCATCCAATAAGGTTGCTACAAGATGATTGGTCGTGGTTGTTTTGCCGGCATTCTTGGCAAGCCCTACCAGGGAGAGCCGTGAAATGTGCGCGTTTGCCACTATGTGGGCAAGGTACGCGGTCATTGCTGTGAAATTATTCCTGTCTGCGGGATGGGCCAAACCGTCGGCTAAAAATAGCACTGAGCGCGGGGTAATCGCGCAACAACTGGAGAGCAACGGCTCCATGATCTGGCATATAGCCATTGCCAATGTGCATTTCGACCTGGTGTGCCATACCCTCGGCACCTAGCGCGGCAACCGTAAAACTGGTCGCCATGCTGAAAAAGAGAATGCGCCCGTCAGCTTTCGTGAGCAGGATGGTGGCGAACTCGGTATTGGGCACATTGACGACATTGATTGCCAGGTCTGCCAGGTAGTTGTGCCCCTTGCAGGCTTGTTGCACGCGCTCAACCAGTTCTAATGGCCTGGTCGCATTGCCCTGCACCAGCACATCCGCGACGCCCAGGGCGGCCACGTCACGCAAGGCTTTGTCGCTATATTCTACCGCGATAATTTCGCCATTTGAGCCGAGACGTTGGCGCAGCGCACATAAGGTGAGCACGCCCGCCGTTCCGCCCGCGCCGAGGACCGTTACGCGCTGTCCTGGTTGAGCGAGCGCAGATACTCGCGAGGGCGCGCCCGCCACGTCCAACGCGGCCACTACCATGTCCCGCGGTAAATCCTGCGGTAGTTTCGCGAGCGGATTGCTGCGAAAGAAGATGGCCTTGCCCCGTACTTCAAGCTCGCAGCGAGCCGGGTAGAGGGCGTCGATGCGCTCAAGAGAGAGTGGGAGCCAGCTTAAAGAGGTCAGACTGACGATGGTATCTCCTATAGCCAGACCATGCGCTTTTCCAAACTGCTCGTCGAGTTCCTGTACAGTACCGATCAGGACGCCGCCAGAACCTGTGACAGGATTATGCATTTTGCCGCGCTGCGCTACGATGCCCAGGATATGCTCCTTCATACATTCCTGGTTCCGGTGGCACTCTTGCGCGATCTGCGTGAAACTGGCGGAATCGATGTGCAGCACGTGTACATCGATCAGCGTTTCCGTTGGTTGTGCTTTGGGTGTATTATCAAGCCTCCAGGCTGGCTGCGGCAATGCTCCTTCTGGCTCGATAACGCGGTGAATACCCAGCGACCGTATAACATCCTGGTTGGCAAAATCTGGCATCAAGCTATCTCCTGAGTCGTGTTTCTCTGTCTCGTTAAGGCAGGGGTCAATAGTTTGGTACTATCCCCATTTTACTTGCGAAAAGTGTTGATGGGGATAGAGTATTCTACGCCGCCACTGCGCTTGGGACTGCGGCGGTGAAGATTTCCTGCAAGCCGGTGCGCGTATCATTCCAGAAGGGATGCACGAACAGGTTATCGGCTGCTAGCCCCTGGTAGTCGCCGATAAATTGCGAGCCGCTGCTATTCACCGGGGCATTGACCGCCGGGTCCCAGCTCTGGGTCGTGACGCGCACATTGGGGAGAAACGACGCCCCGTGATCGATGGACTGCGCGAGGAACACATCAATGAGCCTGTGCTGCGGGTCGACGCGCGTGTCGAAGAACGAGATGCTGATGACGCCGTCGGGCGCGACAGCCATCTGCGGCTGGAACTGCTCTGCTCCGTTGCCTATGGCATCATCGTTGACGCGCCGGGGCACGCTCCAGGTTAGCCCATGATCGCTGGAGGTGCTGAAAAGGATATCCGCATCGCCGCTGGTCAGATTCGCCCAGGCGATGTAAAGCTGGCCAGTCACAGGGTCGCAGGCGAAGGCGGGGAGTGTCAAATTGCTGTAGCGCTCATGCGGGAAATAGCCATTGATATGGCGAATGACGGTAATCGACACGGGCGCGCTCCAGGTCGTTCCGCCGTCGGGCGAGGTCACAACCAGCAGCCGGTCGGGAACGTATTGCCCGGCCTGAGCGTTTTCGCCAGGCGAGTTAACGAACGCCACCACCAGCGTCCCATCCGGCTCGACGACGGGCGTTGCGCCGATGCCTTTGTTGCAACTGGTCGAATGCGACGAGCTATTGGGTAGACTATTGGCGCAGAAAGGGGCGTTCCCCTCGATCATCCGCGGCCGGGAGAAGGTCTTCCCGCCATTGGTAGAGCGCGAGAAGGCAATTTCTTCGGCGCAGGAATTGCTCGCGTTCCCGACGTCGCCCACACTACATCCCCCTCCATGTTCATACGACCAGACGACGTAGAGGTTCCCCCGGTTCGGCCCGTTCGTGCGGTCAACGGCGATCCAGGGTTTGTCGTTGAAGACCTCGTTCTCCGGGCTTTCAAAGATGTTGACCGGGTTGCTGAAGGTGCGCCCGTCATTAGTGGAGGTCGAGACCGCGATACCGCTCATACCCCCTTGCCCCTGGAACATCACGACAGCGTAGACCTGGTTGTGTGTGCCGAAGGCGAAGGAGATATTTGTGGTGAGTGTATAACGCTGCTGGAAGCCGGGGAAGACGCCGCCATCCGCCCAGGTGCAGCCACCATCGAACGAGACAAAATAGCCATTCAGGGGCTGATACTTCGCCGGACTGGGAAAGAATTTGGTGCCACCTACCAGGTTGAGCGGGTTGTCAGGATTTTCCACGAGCATCGGCTCACTGTGTGCCTGGTTGTGATCATGGCTGACGCGCACGTTGACGAACGACGACTGCGGATTCGTCCCCAACCTGACGCAGGTGCCACCGCCAGCCAGGGTATAGGATACTGTCGGCGTTGGCGTCAAATTAGCAAGGAGAGTCGGCTGTGTGCTGCTCTGGCTGCACGCAGTGAGCGGCAGCAGGAAGCAAACGAGGAGGGGGAGTCGGCGAGTGAGCCAGTGAAACGGAGAGATCATGTAGTGTACCCCCAGTGTAGAAAGTTTTTCCCGAATAATCCGGGCAGAAAGGATGAATTTTTTTAATCAAATTCACGATCTTTTCTCTCATCTGAAACGAAAGTGTGCGTCAGGAATAGCACGATATAGTACCTCTGGGCAACGGCATGTATCCTCTACAGAAGAGCGCAGCTTTTATAGAATGTAGTAAGTATATCATGTCCGTTAACTCCTGGCTCGGTTTCGAGTAAAGTCCTATAGGAGCCTGGAGAGCAATGTATCCTTGTACCTTCATCTCTCCGTTGCATAAGTGAGAGGCTGATTCGTCTCTATGGTAGAGGCTGTGTTAACGGACCAGGGATGATAGGAAAGCTGGCTGGCCTCGTTTACGGTACTTCCCATATATGCTATGCTTTAATATGGATAGCGCTTGTATTTCTGATGTTGTAAAAGGATCTTGTGATGAGTACACCTCAACCCGATAATGCGCCGGAAGGCACATCTACAATGGACTCGGATATCCCGTCAATTTTTAGCGATTTCGACCTGTACCTCTTTGGGCAGGGCAAGCATTATCGCATCTACGAGAAGATGGGCGCGCACCCGCGCACGGTCAATGGAGTGGCGGGGGTCAATTTCGCCGTCTGGGCGCCGCATGCGCTGGCGGTCTCGGTGGTTGGTGATTTCAATGGCTGGAATCGCAGCGCCAATCCAATGCATCGCCGTCACAATGATCTGGGGGTGTGGGAATGCTTTGTGCCGGGGCTGCAGGTCGGCGCGCTCTATAAATATGCCATCTACTCAAGTGTGAACAATTATACCGTTGAGAAGACTGACCCCTACGGCTTTGCGGCTGAACTTCGTCCTAAAACTGCCAGTATCGTCACCGATATTCACCGGCATACCTGGCAGGACAGTGACTGGATGGAGCATCGTGGAGAGCGCCAGCAACTGGATTCGCCGATCTCCATCTATGAAGTGCACCTGGGTTCGTGGAAGCATATTCCTGAGCGGCACGTCGAAGGGGCAGAAGAGGAAGACCGCTTCCTGACCTATCGTGAACTGGCGGTGGAGCTGGCTGCGTACGTCAAGGATATGGGGTTTACGCATATCGAACTGCTGCCCATCACCGAGTATCCCTATGATGGCTCGTGGGGCTACCAGGTCACCGGCTACTACGCGCCTACCAGTCGCTTTGGCACGCCCGAAGATTTTCAATTCTTCGTGGATTACCTGCACCAGCAGGGTATCGGCATCATTCTGGATTGGGTGCCATCGCACTTTCCCAAAGATGGGCATGCCTTGAACTACTTCGATGGGACGCATCTCTACGAATATGCTGATACTCGCAAGGGCGAGCATAAAGAGTGGGGAACGCTGGTCTTTGACTATGGCCGCAGTGAGGTACGCAACTTCCTCATCGCCAATGCCCTGTTCTGGTTGAGAGAATATCATATCGATGGCCTGCGTGTGGATGCTGTTGCTTCGATGCTCTACCTGGATTACCTGCGCAAACCAGGTGAATGGATCGCTAATCAGTATGGCGGGCGGGAGCACCTGGAGGCGGTGGACTTCCTGCGCCAATTGAATGAGGCGGTCTACGCGGAGCAGCCTGGAACGCTCACCATTGCTGAAGAATCTACCTCGTGGCCACTGGTGAGCAGGCCGACCTATGTTGGCGGTCTGGGGTTTAGTATGAAGTGGAATATGGGTTGGATGCACGACATGCTGCATTATATGCATATGGACCCCATTCATCGCCGCTTTCACCAGAACGACATCACCTTCTCGCTGATGTATGCCTATTCCGAGAACTTCATCTTGCCGCTTTCTCACGATGAGGTGGTGCATATCAAGGGATCAATGATCAACAAGATGACGGGTGATCTGTGGCAGCGGTTCGCGAATCTGCGTGCGTTCTATGGGTATATGTGGGGCCACCCAGGAAAAAAGCTCTTGTTTATGGGAGCCGAATTCGGCCAGTGGAGCGAGTGGAATTACAAAGAAAGCCTCGATTGGCACTTATTGCAGCCACCAAGCGATCCGCGCCACGCCCAATTGCGCTCATTTGTGCGAGACCTGAATCATCTTTACATGCAGGAACCCGCGCTGAGTGAGCTAGATACGAACCCGGAAGGATTTTCCTGGATCGACTGCCATGATTCCGAGAACAGTGTGATCTCATTTCAGCGTCGTGGGAAAAAGGAGGCGGATACGCTCGTATTTATATGTAATTTTACTCCAGTGGTGCGTTACGATTACAGGCTTGGCGTTCCACACGAGGGAGTCTATCGTGAAATACTCAATAGCGATATCACTCATTATGGTGGCAGTGGAGTGGTAAACATGCAGCCAATGCCTGGCACGCTGGGAAACTGGCAGGAATGCTCGCACTCTATTCTGTTAACGCTGCCACCGCTGGCAACTGTCGTATTGAAACGACAACCCGATGAATTGGAGGAGGGGAATAAACAAGATGAGTCGTGATTTTAATTCTGAAAGAAAGAACCCATTGAATGGAAATAATGGCAATGGCCGGAGAAATAATGGCAGACCATTTCGCTATCGACATAACAAAGGACAACGCTCGACCACTGAAGATGAGCGATTATTGAGCCGCCCGGCGCAGCCGCTGATTAGCCCAAGCGAGCCGCCTTCGCAAGAGGTTATCAAACAGCAGGAATATGCCCTTGACCGCGCGCTGCACTTTGACTTTACACATACCGATCCCTGGCGTGTCTTCCGTATCATGAGCGAGTTTGTTGATGGCTTCGATGAACTGTCTCAGCTGCCCCCGTCGGTAGCTATCTTTGGCTCAGCGCGCACAAAGTCCGATGATCCCGCCTATGCAGCTGCGGTAGAGACGGCTCGTTTGCTGGCGAAGGCGGGCTTTGGCATTATCACGGGCGGCGGCCCTGGCATCATGGAGGCTGGCAATAAGGGGGCGCAGGAGGGTGACAATGTCTCGATTGGCTGTAACATCGAGTTGCCCTTCGAGCAGGGATCGAATGGCTACCTGGATATCTCGCTCGACTTCCGCTACTTTTTCGTGCGCAAGACCATGTTCGTTAAATACGCGGAGGCGTTCGTGATCTTCCCCGGCGGCTTCGGCACGATGGATGAACTGTTTGAAGCGTTGACGCTCATCCAGACGAAGAAAGTGAGCCACTTCCCCGTCATTCTCTATGATTCGAAGTTCTGGGGCGGGCTGATTAACTGGATTCGTGATACCATGTTGTCCACTAACAAGGTCAGCCAGGAAGATGTCGGCCTGCTGATGCTCTCGGATGACCCCCAGGAGATTTGTAGGCTCGTGATCGAGGCTTACCAGGAGACTTACCGCCAGGAACGCACCAATCCGGTAAGCAATCGAGAACAGACCATTCGCTAAAGAGGATTTTCGCCATGCAAATATGTGAAGTACAACTTTCCGCTGCACAAGGTGCGGCTTTCCACTGCACAGGTGGAGCTTTCCGCTGCACGGGTAAACCTTTCCATTGCACTTTGCGCCTTTCCGCTGCACTTGAGGCCCGGAACACCCCTCTGGGGCCGGTGCAGATTATCGACGCAAGCTCTGCAATAGTGAGTGAGAGGGAGGTCTCACCGTTCCACACGTTGGCACCCGCAGGGCAGCAGCTTTCCATACTCATGCTTCCTCGCATTGGCAAGTGCCTCACTATGCGCTGCCGGTCAGGGGGACGCGCACCAACAACTTTTGCGCTCCCTGATGGTGCTCGGTGACCATCGGCCAGACGTAGACCTCGAGGCGGAGCACCTCCGGCCGGTGCGCATCGCTGTCCGCAACGAGGTCGTCCCACGAGAGCCGGTCTGTGCGGAGCTCTGCGGCTAGGCAGGAGAAGTAGGGGCGCAGGGAGATTGTTCCGTTGAGCAGGGTGAGCGGCAGCGCGCACTCACCCGGGACCGGCGGCACCTCCCTCACACCCAGGCAGCAGGCCAGCGAACTGCTCTGCCCCCAGTACCCGACGGCTCGCAGCACCACGCTCAGTCGCCGCTCATATGCTTGCGGCACCTGGAGATAGACGGTCATCGGCCCGCTTGCGTGCGCCATCTCGCGCACCATGATCGACTCCTGGACGGTCCTGCGCTTCGCTTTGTCCTCTCTCCACTTGTAGCCGCGCAGCAGGTGCTGCGAGATCGCGACGCGTTCGGGAGGGCGGACGCGCACCGGCGCCGAGCGCAAAATGGGGAAGAGCTCCTCGCGTACCGTGTCCAGCCCGTAACACTCGATCCCCGTCTTGATCAGTGCCAGACGCACTGTGGCTGGTCCTGGTGCCGGCATCACGGGCGCGCTGCTCATGCTGCTCATCGGGATGCGGCACGAATACGTGGAAGGGAAATGATAGTCGGCCGCCACCCACACCAGGGGCACCAGCCCCTCTGCTTCTCGTTCCTGTTGCACGGCTCTCACCCGTTTCCCTGCGTATCACTGCCCGTCCCTTCACCTTTCCAGAATGGGTGGGTAGCAGGGACGGACGTCGCGATGAACTCGTTCATGACGGAATAGAAGGCATCGACGCTCTCGAAGGGGTAGATGCGGCAGGTCTCGTCTGTCATCGCCCGCAGGCGCGCCACGTAGTCGCCCTCGAGTGCGGAGTAAACGGGGGACCGGCCCACACTTGTCCGCACCATGATCGCCCCGCTGAGACCAGTCAGGTGGGGCAGCATCGTGGCCACGTGCGCGCCATCCGGGCTGACCAGGCTGTCCCGCAGCGCCCGCAGGATCGCGCGGTGCCTCCTTTCCCGCTCGGCCTGGTCCTTGACGAAGAGCTGCCACCGCTCGGTGTCGGCACCCACCCCCACGCAGCGATAGCGGACGCACAGTGCGTACTCGCCTGAGCGTGCGCTGATCTTCATGAGCATCTGCCCCTCGCCATCGGAGGCACCAACCCGCGTATGGAGCTGTCCCGTCTCGGCGTGGCGTCCGGGGAGGGCCAGGGCGTAGGTGTAGTCGAGCAGGGTGGTTTTGCTCAGCTTCTGCCGCGCCGCCGTTCCCGCCTCGCTGTCGGCGTTCCTGGCCGTCACGAGGAACCCGTGGGCATCGCAGAGCGCGCACTCGCGCACGATGCGCTCGAGAGAGAGAGCCTGGTAGTCGGGCAGGTCGATGAGCGCAGCGGCCCGCCGCCCGTCGCCGACGCGGCAGGCCGGGCAGAGTGGGCAACCCTCCGCCGCGAAGTACTCGGCGGTCAGAGCGGCATGGTGACGCTTGGAGATGTTGCCGCTGACGGCGTCCGTCTCGGTGTTATCCGCCAGGAGCTGGCGGCGGGGCAGCAGGCGGTTCGTCCCCTGGCTGCCGGCCGTACTCAGGCTGTGGGCCTGCCACGAAACCAGCGCGTTCACGGACAGTTCGTAGATTGGCGTCCGAGAGTTCTCGGTCATGCTACAACTCCTCGTCTTCTTCGGGTAAGTCTTCCGAGATGCCGGGATCATCGAGAAAGAGCTCGTGAGAAGAGGGCCACGGCCCACCCTCATCGATCTCGAGAGCGCCCAGGTGGACGGCGAGGGCGAGCAACGCCCTAATGAGGGTGGACAGCTCGTACTTCTGCGCGTTGTCGCTGCGAGGGTAGCGCAGCGACGACAGCACCTGGAGCAGCCCTACCAGCACGGGGATGCCAAACTGCTCGACATCCTCCAGGAGGGCGGCCAAGTCGTCTTCCGTCGGCACGGTGATCCGGCGCTTTTTTTTAGCTTTCTCGATCTCGCTTGCCACGACGATACGGTGCAGGACGGGAAGCAGTTGGGCATGCGTCCGCGCCTCCTCCAGGTCCTCAAGCAGGTCGCGCAGCCTTGCGGGGTTGGAGCGGCCGATCTGTCTGAGCGCCCTGCCAAAACAGCGCGTCCCCTGCTTCCGCTCCAGGACCTGCCTCAAAGGGATGTGTTCAGCGTCATGCATGACTTCGGTAATCCTCCTAACTTCTTCGAGATGATAACGCCGCCCTTCGCTTTCGCTCTGTCCCTGCAAACGCTGAAAACGGGCATGCAGATGTGTGACCCATCCGCCAGCGTCGCGGCGCTTGAGGCAATCCAGCAGCGGCTCCTGTTCCTCGAGCGCTGCCTCTCCCGGCGCGAGCAGGGCGCGCCAGAAGGCCAGCACGCCACGGCCGAGGCGCTCATGGAGAGGAACAATCCAGTTGCACTCAAGCAGGCCGCTCTCGACGGAAAGCGACTGCTGCTGGCCCTGGGTGAGCAGCGTCTGGTAGGCGAGCCCGCTCCAGGCGGCCCCGGTACGAGAAGCTTCCTCCGCGAGGGCGAGCCAGCGCCGGACCGCTGCCTGGTCGGGGCGCTCATCCGCCGGGAGGAGCAGGGGCAAGGCACTCTGCGCACTGATAGTGAGCTTTCTGGCGAGCGGGACGTAGCAGTTCAGCAGCGCGCCGCCGAGTCGCTGGCCGCGCAGGAACCGGGCCGCTCCGATGAAGGCGAGCAGTGCGCCATAGCGTGTCCCCCGCAGCGCCACCTGCGTTTTCTCCGTCATGCGCCCGTGGCTGCGCGCGCTGCGCAGCGAGTACCCGAACGCCGGGTCGATCGGGATGTAGACATTTATGTCCCTCTCTGCCTTCCCCTCGACGAGCGTGGGAGAGGCAGGATGCGCTGGGTCATAATCGCGTAGCACATCGGCGAGCCAGTCGTCCTCTGTCTCCCGCGCTGCACCTCTGGCGAGCGCTCTCCACTTGCTGATCCGCTTTGTCACCTTGAGCAGCCCCCGCTGTAGCGCTTTTCCGTCCAGGCGCTGCCTCCCGAGCAGGTCGCTCACCGAAAGAATCCGCGCCCCAGGAGTCGTAAACAAGGCAGTGAGCAGGCCGTCGAGTACGGCCAGCGCGAGCTTCGGCTCCCCCGCACGGGGATCGCA
>WNGP01006455.1_pt1 | contig 15602 bp, 12 predicted proteins | sample 5407671 | NCBI WGS metagenome assembly WNGP01 (sample SAMN13153381, study PRJNA577476) | soil metagenome | isolation source: 40 cm soil or saprolite under Garry oak tree replicate 2 | place: USA:California | collected 2016-06-15 | reverse complement strand
GTGGAATCGCGCACTAGTGCCGTTCCAACTTTTTCAGGCCCCGTACGAAGGTTTTGTTGCGCCGTTTCCTATGACTTCCCCCGGACTTCGTACGGGGCAGGCTAAAGCGGCGCCACAAAATTCCCTCCCGGCCCGGGCCGAAAGCGGAGCTCAGGTTGGTTCCAAATAGTTGGAACGGCACTAGCTAACAATATTCCTCGCTGCCGGGCAACCGTTTTCCCGCGCCGTTGCGGTCATTCGATAACGTTTTGGCAGCGCACTTCGTCGCAACGGATGGCGTTCACCGATTCGATTCGCAGTCCTCGGGAAAGCATTGAGTGGTTCAGCAGGGTGTGATACGAACGGCAAAGACTTCCAATGTACCGCCATTCATCCCAATGCCCGCCGCGCCACGCAGGCGCTGCATGCGCGCGTGAACGTATGAAGTTTGCCGAGGGATGCCCCGCCCCGCTCGCACTCAGCGCATTATTCCTCTTTGCAATGACGGGTTGCGGCAGCGGCACGGTGACCCCTCCTCCCGCCATTCCAGGGCCTCCCCCTGCCCTAACGATCACGGATGTCCAAAACGTCGTGCAGGCCGGGGCGGAAGCCGCCGACCCCGACACGATGGTCATTGCCGTGGTAGATCGCGCCGGCCGCGTTTTGGCCGTTTTCCGCAAACCGAGTGCGCCCGCCACGGCGACGGGAAATTTCGGCTTAACCGTGGACGCGAACGACCTGGCTGTGGCGCTCGCGCGCACCGCGGCTTTCTTCAGCAACGACCAAGCGCCGCTATCGAGCCGCACGGTGCGTTTCATCAGCGGCATACATTTTCCGCCGGGCGTTCAGAACGCGCCGAATGGCGCTCTCTATGGAATTGAGAACACGAACCGCGGCTGCACGCTGGCGACGAACTATCTCCCCGGCCAGCAGGTGCCGATTCCCAGCGCGCTGAATGGCGGCCTCGGTCTCGGCATCATCACGGGCAAGCCTGACGTTAATGACAGCGATCCAAACGCCGTGAATCCCGGCGGCGTGCCCATTTTCGAGAACGGCGTCGTAATAGGCGGCGTTGGCGTGGCGGGAGTTTCTCCAAACATCGCCGAATACGCGGCGTTCGCGGCGGCGACGTCGAACGGATTCGGGCCCATGCCCGCTGCGCCGGGTGTTGTGTTTATCGACGGCGTTGCGCTGCCGTTTGTGAGTCAGACGACGCGGCCGGCGGGCGTCAACTCCGGCACGATGGCGGGAAGCTATCTCGTATCACCGGTGGCCAGCCCGGCGCAGCCCCCCGAGGGTGACTTGGTCGCGCCGGCAAATGGCCCCGTCGGCGGGCTCAGCGCCTCCGAGGTGCGGCAGATTCTCGATGCCGCCGAGCAAACCGCAAATCAGACGCGCGCGGTCATTCGGTTGCCCATCGGCTCGCGGACCCGCATGGCCATCGCGGTGGCTGATCTCGACGGCACAATCATCGGCTTGCGGCGCATGCAAGATTCCACTGTGTTCAGCATTGACGTCGCCGTGACCAAGGCGCGCAACATGGTCTATTTCAACAGCGCCTCGCGCACTGCGGCAGATTTAACCGATGTTCCGATGGGTACGGCGGCGACGAACCGCACGATCAGCTTCGGCGCGCAACCCCTCTATCCGCCGGGGATCGACGGCTCCTTGGCGGGGCCATTCTTCAATATCTTTTTGCGGGACGTGGCCAATCCTTGCACGCAGGGTTTTCAGCCGCCGGGCCCGAATCAGAGTGGCATCGTCTTCTTCCCCGGCAGCGTGCCGCTTTACCGAAATGGAGTGCTGGTCGGTGGCCTAGGCGTCAGTGGTGACGGGGTCGAACAGGATGACTTCGTCGCGAACGGCGGCGCTGCCAATTTCCAGGCGCCGCTGGCTATCCGCGCCGATCAGGTCTTTGTTCAGGGTGTCCGACTTCCTTATCTGAAGTTCCCGCGCAATCCTACGAATTAATTGCGCCGGCGCACGAAGGCAAAAGGGTATCGAGAGCAACCTTCCGAACTAGTGCCGTTTCAACCCGCCCAGGCGGGCGGCGCCACAAAATTCCCTCCAGCTCGGACCGAATGCGGAGCTCAGGTTGGTTCCAAATAGTTGGAACGGCACTAGCCTTCGCGGAGCTTGTGCCCGGCGAGATTCCCGAGGCCGTCGTAGGCCGCATATTTATAGGTTTCGCTCAGCGTCGGATAGTTGAAGACCTGCTCGATGAATTCGTCGATCGTCAGGCCGCGGTCGAGGACCATCGTTCCGATGTGGATCAGCTCGGTGGCGTTTTCGCCGATTACGTGCACGCCCAGCAACTTCTTGTCCGCGCGGGCGAAGATCAATTTCAACATGCCCGCGGTATCGCCGGTGATGTGGCCGCGAGCGTTGTTTTCATATTTGGCTCGCCCGACGACGTAATCGATGCTCTTCTCCTTGCAGGTTTCTTCGGTTTCCCCGGCGGCGGAGATTTCGGGGATCGTATAGATGCCCATGGGCAGCATCGAAGCAACGCGCCGCTTATATTGAAAGCTGAACGCGTGGCAGATAGCCATGCGGCCTTGTTCCATCGAAGTCGACGCGAGCGCCGGGAAGCCAATCACGTCGCCGGCGGCATAGATGTGCTGAACGGCAGTCCGATAATTTTCGTCCACTTCGATGTAGCCACGCGAGCCAACACTAAGGCCTGCCCTATCGAGCGCCAGGCCGTCCACCGCGGCGCGGCGACCGGCCGCAAACAGGACGGACTCCGCATTCAGGACTTTGCCGCTCTTCATGATGAGGCGCACGCCGCCCGGAATGTGTTCCACTTTCACGGGCCGTTCCTCCAAAAGAAAGCTCATGCCCAGGCAGGCAAGGCGATCCCGCAGGCGCTCGGCGATTTCAGCGTCCAGAAACGGCAGCAAGCGGTCACGCCCATCCGCGAGCGTCACCTGAACGCCGAGGGCCATGAAGATTGAGGCGTATTCGCAGCCGATCACGCCGCCACCGATAACCGCGAGGCTTTTGGGGATGCGGTCCATCTGCAGAAACGTGTCGGAATCGAAGACGTGCACGTCGTCGAAAACAATTTCCGGCGGGCGGTGCGGCTTTGAGCCGGTGGCGATCAGAATCACGTCCCCTCGGATCCGCCGAGTTTCCTTTCCGTTTGCGACAGCGAGCGTGTGCGCGTCCTCGAATGCGGCCTGGCCGCGGATGAGCTCGATGCCGTGCAGCTCGAGATTTTTCAGAATGCGCTTCCTCTCCATCTCAACCACTTCGCGCTCGTGGTGCATGAAGTCGTGTACGGTCAGATTCTCTTTCAGCGAGTAATCGATGCCGTACAGGCCGCGCTGCTTCAGCCCGGAAAAGTAGAGCGCGGATTCGCGGAGCGTCTTGCTGGGCACCGTGCCGCTGTTGATGCAGCTTCCGCCGACAACGGGTGCGCGCTCGATGACGGCCACCCTCTTGCTGAAATAGGCCGCCTGGGCGCCCGCCTTTTCTCCGGCGGGTCCGCAGCCGATCACCACAAGATCGAAAGTTTCATCCGCAGGCACTTTCTCCCCCAACACCAAGCGCCGGGCGAGCGCAGAGCCACGACGCCATCCGGATTTACGCACAGAGTTTAGAAGAAAAGACCGATCCAGACAGAAGAATCTTCGAGGCAGGTGATGTGCCTTGAACCAAGAATTGGCGGCGAGATGAAGCATAAAATCGCAGCCGACAATACGAAAATTCCGTGAAATCAATGCCCGTCGTCGGCTCCGTCGCGCGCTTCCGAAGCAAAAAGCCCGCAGTAAGTGCAAAATGGAAGCAAGGGTCGGCGGAAAGTACGGTTGGGACATACAGTCTTTAAGGATGATGACCGGGTGATGCAACTCGACTGGAACCGCGGAGGTCTTGCCGAGGGCCTGCGGTGCTACCGTGCGGGAGAGTTCTTTGTGGCACATGAATATTGGGAAGGTGTGTGGCTGGAGACGCAGGAGCCGGAGAAAACTTTTTTGCAAGCGTTGATTCAGATAGCGGCGGCGTTCCACCATTTTCAGCGTGGTAATCGGCAAGGCGCCACGTCCTTGCTGCGCGCGGCGCTGCGGCGGCTCGAGCCCTATCCGGTCTCCTTTGGAGGCATATCCTTAGCGCCGCTCTGCGAGGAAATTCGCAAGTGGCTGAGGGCGCTCGAAGCGGGTCACGTGCCCTCCCGCCTTCCTTTCCCACAAATACTTCTGAGGAAGTAATCGGACGACTGCCTTCGCGCGCTCTTTCTTACCATTGCAGTCCTTCTCGCTCTCGGGTTCTGGCTCATGGGTGAACTCAAGTTCTTCATCCCGTACAAAGCCGCTCTTGTCCATGAATACGGAACTGCATTTTGATTTACGTTGCTGTGCTTTTTTTGTATGCCTTAGCTATTGCATTCGTTCCCAATCGCAAATTTCTCCTCAAGGACAAGAAAAGAGGTAAGACTTCTTTTCTAATGCCCTATTGTCCGGGCCATTCTCATGGTCGTCAGAGAAACAGAAATTGTTTCGCCAGAATCAACGTTCGCTTCAGCTTCCCATTCGCCGTCAAGATCTCCGATTTTTCCCCGCGCGATGATCTTGTAATGCCCAGGTCTCAGACCGTCCTGTGACCAAAGCCCGTGTGCGTCCGCTGAGACTTCCATTAGCTGCCAGCCCTTGTTATGTTTGTTGGCCCAGTCTGCTGCGGTTCTCAATGCTTGGTCAACACTCTGGAGGTAGTATTTGGCGAATTCATCTTGTCTCTGCTCTTTAGGTTCCCGCGCAATTTGCTGCTTGTCCTTCGTGGTCTGTTTCGCGATGGCCGTGACAACTTTCAATTGCTCGGCGTTATAAGCATCACCGGCAGTTCCCATATCACCCTTTTGGGGCTCATGATAGTAAATCAGGTACACCTTGGCGGACTCGGGAGCGAATATGCTCCCGTCTCTGTTGAGAACGACTACCTTACCTTTCAATGCGCCGGACTTCGAACCGGATGATGAAGACTGCGTGCCTATGCATGGAGGAGACTCGAGGAGGCAACAGAGAGCGCCGAGAAGAAAGAAAACCTCCCCGAGATGCCTGCTGGAGATCATGGCCAATACATCGTAGATTTTCAGGTGATACGCAGTCAAGGAACTGCTTCCTGTGGCGCGCGATGTTTCAACGTAGGGGCAGTAAATGATCGCAGCGAGGTCGCTGAAATTATCCTTCGCGCAGAGTAAGTCTGGTTCGGTACTGTCCGAGTTGGGCTTCCCGCAGGTATATAGTCCTTCCGATTGGAAAGCATAAACCGTCAACTACCGCGATTTTATGCTTCAAATCCCAAGCGATGAAAAGAAAGTGCCCGGGGTGGGAGTCGAACCCACATGAGGAAAAATCCCCGGAGGATTTTAAGTCCTCAGCGTCTGCCATTCCGCCACCCGGGCGCGGCGGTAGTTCAAAACTTAGCACGGCGGGAGACGTCGTTCCAAGCGGTTGACCGCTGCGCGGTCACACATGAATTTGACTGCTTTGCGGTCACGCCTGACAACGATCAGCGACAGAAGGAGGCGCGGAGTCAAAGAAACAACTGGTGCCGTTCCAACTTCTTCGACCAAGTATTAGGAGATAGTCCTTCCGGACTCGGTGGGCCAATGCCAATTGAGCGTTCAGCCAAATAGTTGGAACCGTACTAGAGCGGGGGCTGGGGATGCTCGGGGTCGATCGGAGTTGCCTGTCCCAACTTGATGGTCGAGCCGTAGCGCTTGTAATCCGTGTAGCGAACGACCATGTGGATGTGCACATCGCCCGTCTTGAAATGCAGATTGTCGTCGGCGTGCGTGTACGTCGGGAACCAGTAGTGGCCTTCGATGTTCTCGCGGTAGGTCTCAAAACGCGGGAACATGTGTCTTTCAAGTCCGGCACGGCTTTCCCAAAGGTCTTGACGATCTCGAGGTCCTTGTCGTCCACCCAGATGCGGCCCTGAAAATACCGCTCATTTTTCTCGATTTTCTTCGGAGCGACATCGAAGATGTAGGTGCTTAGCTCGTCCAGCTTCTGGCGGCCGGCATACTTGACCTCGTACTTCGGCAGCTCGGCGGTGGTGAGGACAAAAGGCTGAACATTTCTGATGTCGTCGAAATCTTGCTGGGATAAGGTGATGCGCTGGAGCGTCGGCTGCGGCGCATGGATGATTTTTTCATAGCGCTTGCCTTGTGGTGTAAAGACGATGTCGCTCGTCATCCGGTACTCGCCGTCAAAACGGCCGTCGTCACTGATCGTCTGAATGACAAATGTTTGCCTGTAGGTAAAATTGCCGCGCTCTCTGGCAAACTCCGCTTCGCGCGCGGCGAACTGCTGAATGATTTGCTCCACAGGGATGGAAGGCAGCTCGGTGGAGATGGGGGAGGATGTGTGTTTGGGCGCGGCTGCGGGCGTCGCGGAGGGCGCGGGCTGTGACGCCGCTGCGGTGGAAGGAGGTGGCTTGATTGGGCCGACGGGCGCCTGCGCGGCGAGGGAAATGGCGACGCCGAGAAACATCGCGGCCGTCACACTGGCAAGGGCTGCGATGTGCGCGATCCGCTCAAAGTTGACGTGCATCAATTCTTGAACCCTCCACGGCGCGGCGGTCATTTCATAAGTATAGAAGTCCTCGAGGTGCAACGGAGTTGCTTGGGCGCAATCAGTTAGGAGAGAGGCCCGATCAAGCGATCTAACAGTTTGTTGAAAAAAAGTTTTTAATGGTCATTCCGAGCTGTAGCTCAGGCCTTTAGGCCTGAGGAATCCGCTTTTTGCAAAACCTCCAGAAAAGACAGATTTCCATTGCCTCCGCCTCCTTCGAGTGGCACTCATCGACATTTTTCAACAAGCCCCTAGGGTAAGCTGGGTAGCCGGCGCGCCCCGAATTTTGTTTTCCTGTAAGATTCCGTTATACATTCCTTTGCGCGGTTCATCTAACCAAGGATGGATGCAACGGGAGGTCTCATGCCTGCGCCGGGAGTCAAAGTGAGCGAATCGAACCTCGACCAGCTTGCGATCAACACCATTCGAACGCTTTCGATGGACGCGGTGCAACAGGCGAATTCCGGGCATCCGGGCGCGCCGATGGGCCTGGCACCCGTGGTGTATTGCCTGTGGCAACAGTTCCTCCGCTATGACCCGGAAGATCCCTCCTGGTTCAACCGGGACCGTTTTGTACTTTCCGCCGGCCACGCGTCAATGCTGCTGTACGCCACGCTGCACCTCGCCGGCGTGCGGCAGTTGGATGGGAAAGGCAAGGTTACGCAAGATCTCGCCGTCCCGATGGAGGAAATCAAGCGCTTCCGGCAGCTCGACAGCAAGACGCCCGGGCATCCGGAATCACACATCACGACGGGAGTGGAAACTACGACGGGCCCTCTGGGGCAGGGGGCCGGGAATAGCGTAGGCATGGCCATTGCCAGCAAGTGGCTGGCGGCCAATTTCAACCGGCCCAGCTTCGAGATTTTTGATTTCAACGTGTACGCGGTGTGCGGAGACGGCGACCTCATGGAAGGCGTTTCCGGCGAGGCGGCGTCCCTAGCGGGCCATCTCCGGCTGTCGAACTTGTGCTGGATCTACGACAACAACCGCGTGACCCTGGATGGCCCAGCCGCGTGGTCCTTCAGCGAAGACGTCATGACCCGCTTTGTCGGCTACGGCTGGAACGTGACACGCGTCGCCGACGCGAACGACCTGAGCATGTTGGCGCGCGCGTTCGAGACGTTCCTGAAAACCGCCGACCGCCCGACTCTCATCGTGGTGGACAGTCATATAGGTTACGGGTCGCCGCACAAGCAGGATTCCTACGAGGCGCATGGAGAACCGCTGGGCGAAGCGGAAGTCCGCGTGGTAAAGAAGATCTACGGCTGGCCCGAGGACGCCAAGTTCTTGGTGCCGAACGGAGTGCGCGAGTGCTTCGGCGAAGGCATCGGCAAACGCGGCGGCCAGCTGCGCGCACAATGGATGAAGCTCTTTGGAGAATACGCCAAGCAGTTTCCCGAACTGGCCGGCCAGATCGCGCGGATGCAGCGCAGCGAGCTTCCCGACGGCTGGGACAAGAATTTGCCGGTGTTTCCTGCCGACGCGAAGGGCATCGCCACACGGGAAAGCTCGGGCAAGACGCTGAATGCATTGGCGAAAAACATTCCGTGGCTGATCGGCGGATCGGCGGACCTGGCGAAATCGAACAAGACAAATCTGGAGTTTCCGGGGGCCGGGGAATTTTTCGCCGGTGAATACGCCGGACGCAATCTGCATTTCGGCGTGCGCGAGCACGCCATGGGCGCGGCGCTCAGCGGCATGGCGCTCTCGAAGCTTCGGCCGTTTGCAGGCACGTTTTTCAATTTCAGCGACTACCTGCGCCCGGCGATCAGGCTGGCAGCGCTGATGGAAGCCCCGGTCATTTATGTGTTCACGCACGACTCGATTGGCCTCGGTGAGGACGGACCAACGCACCAGCCCATCGAGCAACTGGCGTCCTTGCGCGCGATGCCGAACATGCTGGTGCTGCGGCCGGGCGACGCGAACGAAGTGGTGGAAGGCTGGAAGATCGCGCTCCAGCATACGCACGGGCCCGTCGCGCTGGTGCTGACTCGGCAGGCCATCCCCACGTTTGACCGCGCGAAGTATGCGCCCGCATCAGGTGTAGCAAGGGGCGCCTACGTCTTGGCTGATGCTCCAGGCGGAACACCTGAAGTGCTCCTGATGGCCAGCGGCAGCGAGGTTCACCTTTGCTTGGGTGCCTACGAAATGTTGAAAGCGGAGGGAATCAAAGCCAGGGTGGTGAGCATGCCGTCTTGGGAAATCTTCGAGCGCCAGGATGCCGCCTACAAAGAGAGCGTGCTCCCCGCTGGTGTGACTCCGCGGATCTCGGTGGAGATGGCTTCTCCATTCGGGTGGGAGCGCTACGTCGGGCCGAAGGGGCGCATGATTGGGATGAAGACCTTCGGGGCTTCCGCGCCGCTCAAGGCTCTGCAGACGCGCTTCGGGTTCGTGCCCGACAATATCGTGGCGAGCGTGAAGGAACTCTTGGGGCGGTGAGGCGGAGATGCGCGTCGCTATCGGCTCCGACCACGCCGGGTTTGCCCTGAAAAAGGATATCGCCGAAAAGCTGCGCGCGCTGGGCCACGACGTAACGGACGTAGGCGCGCATTCCTATGTGGCAACCGACGATTATCCGGATTTTGCGGAGGTCGTGGGCAAAGCCGTGCTCGATGGCCGCGCGGAGCGTGGCGTCTTGATCTGCGGCAGCGGAGTCGGCGCCAGCGTGGCGGCCAACAAGCTGCCGGGCATTCGCGCGGGCCTTTGCCACGACGGGTATTCGGCGCATCAGGGAGTCGAGCACGACGATATGAATGTGCTCGTGCTGGGTTCGCGCGTGATTGGAAGCGCGTTGGCGGAAGACTTGGTGCTCAATTTTTTGCAAGCGAATTTCACGGGCGAAGAGAGGCACCTGCGCCGCCTCAAGAAGGTCAAGGCGTTGGAGGCGAAATATGCAGCCGGCACAAGGCACTAAGCTGGCGGTTGGCAACGTTCTCGAGGAATTGCAAAAGCTCGGCCAGTCGATCTGGCTCGATTACATCCGGCGAAACCTGATCTCGAGCGGCGAGCTGAAGCGTCTGGTCGAGGCCGGGCTCCGCGGCGTGACCAGCAACCCCACCATTTTCGAGAAGGCTATCGCGGGAAGCACCGATTATGACGAAGCACTGCGCAAGACGCTCAATGCGGCCCCGAGCCTGGACACGACCTCGCTCTATGAGGATTTGACCATCGAGGACATCCAGATGGCCGCGGATGTGCTCCGGCCCGTCTACGACGCGACGCGCGCGGCCGACGGATTCGTAAGCTTTGAGGTTGCGCCGGACCTGGCGTACGACACGCAGGGCACCATCGCCGAAGCAAGAAGGTTGTGGAAGAAGATTGACCGGCCGAACGTGATGATCAAAGTCCCGGCGACGAATCCGGGCATCTTCGCGATCGAGACATTGATCGGCGAAGGCATCAACGTGAATGTCACGCTGATGTTTTCGTTGGGGCACTACGAGTCGGTCGCCCAGGCCTACGTGCGCGGAGTTGAAAAGAACAAGAATCCGCAAGGCGTGGCCTCGGTGGCCTCCTTTTTCGTCAGTCGAGTGGACACTGTTGTGGACCGCGAATTGGAAAAGAATGGTTCGCCGCAGGCGCTCGCGCTCCGCGGCAAAACGGGAATCGCCAACTGCCGGAACGTTTACCGTAGGTTCGAGGAAATCTTCCAGGGCGCGCATTTCCAAAAGCTTGCGGAAAAAGGAGCCAGAGTGCAACGCCCGCTCTGGGCAAGCACCGGCACGAAGAATCCCTCGTATTCGGACGTGATGTACGTGGAAGCGCTGATCGGCGCGCACACCGTGAACACTGTGCCCCCCGCGACACTCGAGGCCTTTCGCGACCATGGCACGGTGAAAGAGACGCTGAAGAGCAATATCGCCGACGCGCAAAAAGTCCTGTCGAGCGTGCAGGAATTGGGTGTGGACCTCGATTCCGTCACGGAGACGCTGCAGGCCCAGGGCGTTGCATTGTTTGACGCTTCGTATAAGCAATTGCTCGCAACGCTCGATGAAAAGCGGCGGAAGCTGCTCGACAAGCGCGTCGATCCTCAGCGCTTGAGCCTCGGCTCCTATCAGAGCGCGGTGAACAAGCGGCTGGCGGACTGGGAAGCCGTGAGCTTTGCCCGCCGGCTCTGGGCTAAGGACTACACGCTCTGGGCGAAAGAGCCTGCGGAAATTACGAACCGCCTCGGGTGGCTGACGCTCCCGGACGTAATGACCGAGCAAGCGGAAGAACTCGGGAGATTTGTGCAAGAAATTCGCGCGGAGGGCTTCGACGACGTCGTACTGCTCGGCATGGGCGGGTCAAGCCTTGCGCCGGAGGTCTTCTCCGCCACATTCGGCCGGGCCGCTGGCTATCCCAACCTTACCGTGCTCGACAGCACGCATCCCGACGCCGTCCGGGCGGTCGAGAAAACGGTGAACCTCGAGCGGACGCTCTTCATCGTATCGAGCAAGTCGGGAACCACGATCGAGCCCAACTCGTTCATGAAGTATTTCTGGGCGCGTGTCGGCGCGAAAGCAAAAGATGTTGGCAGACAATTTGTCGCCATCACGGATCCCGGCACGGCTATGGTGAAGGAAGCGAAGGCGCGGCGTTTCCGTCGCATCTTCGAAGCGGTGCCCGACGTGGGCGGGCGCTATTCAGCGCTGACGCATTTTGGATTAGTCCCTGCCGCCCTGATCGGCGTGGATGCGAGCCGGTTGCTGAGCATCGCGGGGCGCATGTCTGAGGCATGTGCGGCGGTCGTTCCCACAACTTGCAATCCGGGACTCGTACTCGGTGCAGCGTTGGGAGAGCTCGCGCGTGCAGGCCGTGACAGAGTGACGTTCGTCACCTCGCGTTCTTTCGCATTGCTGCCCGCCTGGCTCGAACAGTCGATTGCGGAGAGCACGGGAAAAGACGACAAGGGGATCGTGCCGGTGGCAGGAGAACCACTCGGTTCGCCCGCGGTGTACGGGCAGGACCGCGTGTTCGTGCACATCCGTGCGGCGGGGGATGAGGACAAAGAACAGGAGGCATGCCTGAACCGGCTGGAAGCCGTGGGACATCCGGTAATCCGGATCGAGGCCGCCGATCTTCTCGACCTCGGGCAGGAATTCTTCCGTTGGGAGGTAGCGGTAGCCGCCGCGGGAGCGGTGATTGGCATTCAACCCTTCAATCAGCCGGACGTTGAGCTGGCGAAGGACCTGGCGCGGAAAGCGATGGCGGGTCAGTTGCAGGCCGTCGCCGGCGCGGAGCCGGTTCCTGCGTCGAACGTGGCAGCCCTTCAGAGGGCGGTCTCCGGCTGGCTCGGGAAGGCAAAGAAGGGCGAGTACATTTCGATTCAAGCATACCTGGCCCCCAGGGACTCGACGACGGCGGCGCTCGAATCCATTCAGAAGACTCTGCGCGACAAGACGCTGCTCGCCACAACGCTCGGCTACGGTCCGCGGTTCCTGCATTCCACGGGGCAACTCCACAAGGGTGGACCGAACACCGGACTTTTCGTGCAGTTCGTGGATGAGCCGGCAGAGCCCCTGCCCGTGCCGGAAACGGACTATAGCTTCGCCCAGTTGATCAAGGCGCAGGCTCTGGGCGATTTTCAGGCCTTGACGCAGCGCGGCCGGCGTGTGCTGCGCGTGCAACTGGGCAAAGACGCGGCTGGCGGGCTGCGGAGCTTTGAAAGCGCACTCCGTGCATAGCTGAAAAGCAGGATTCGCGGGCTCGCGCGCATTCGGCATGCGAGCAAGTTAGAATGAGTGCGCCGCGCGGGGACGCGTGTGAATTCAAACCAAGGAGCGTGTGAGCCATGCAGCTCGGAATGATCGGTCTCGGCCGGATGGGAGCCAACATGGTGCGGCGGCTGATGCGCGGCCGCCACCAGTGCGTCGTCTTCGATCGCAGCGCGGACGCGGTGAAACAAATGGCTGGTGAAGGCGCGGCCGCCGCCGGCTCACTCGACGAATTCGTGAAGAAACTCCAGGCGCCGCGCGCGGTCTGGTTGATGGTCCCCGCCGCCGTGGTGGACAGCACGATTGCGGAGCTTGCGCCGAAACTCTCGAAGGGCGACATCCTGATTGACGGCGGAAATTCCTATTACATTGACGACATCCGGCGCGCCAAAGAGCTTTCGGCAAAAGAAATTCACTACGTGGACGTGGGGACCAGCGGGGGCGTCTGGGGACTCGAGCGCGGCTATTGCCAGATGATCGGCGGCGAAAAAGATGTCGTGCAGCGCCTCGATCCGATCTTCAAAACTCTGGCGCCGGGCCGCGGCAGCGTGCCGCGCACCCCCGGCCGGGAAAAGGCCGGCGGGACGGCGGAAGAGGGGTACATGCACTGCGGCCCCTCCGGCGCCGGCCACTTCGTGAAGATGGTGCACAACGGGATTGAGTACGGGCTGATGGCGGCGTACGCGGAAGGGCTGAACATCCTGAAGCACGCCAACGCGGGCAAGAAGACGCGCAGCATGGATGCGGAGACCACGCCGCTGCGCGACCCAGAGCACTATCAATACGATTTCAATCTGGCGGACATCGCGGAAGTATGGCGGCGCGGGAGCGTCGTGGCGTCGTGGCTTCTGGACCTGACGGCCATCTCTCTGCTCGAACAACCCACGCTCGAGCGCTTTTCGGGACGCGTCTCGGATTCCGGCGAAGGCCGGTGGACGATTTTGGCGGCGATTGAATCGACCGCGCCCGCGCCCGTGCTGACCGCCGCGCTCTATCAGCGGTTCGCCTCGCGCGGCGAGGACGAATTCGCCGGCAAAGTGCTCTCCGCCATGCGCTACCAATTCGGCGGCCATGTGGAGAAGGCGGCGGGCCGCTGACGGAAACATCGTGACTCGCGAAGTGCGCATCCTGGAGAACGCCGGTGCACTCTGCCGGGCGGCGGCCGCGGAGTTCGCGCAGTCGGCAGGCGCGGCCGCGCGGGAAAAGGGTCTTTGCGCGATTGCTCTTTCGGGTGGATCGACTCCGAAGTCCCTCTACGCGATGCTGGCGACGGATCCTTCGTTGCGCGCGCAAATTCCGTGGGACAAGCTGCATCTCTTCTTCGGCGACGAGCGCCACGTGCCCCCCGACAACCCGGAGAGCAATTTCCGGATGGCGCAGGAGGCGATGCTCTCGAAAGCCCCGCTTGCGCCGGAACAGATTGCGCGCATCAAGGGCGAGTATCCCGAAGCGGCGCGGGCGGCGAAGGAATACGAACAAACGCTCCGCCAATTCTTCAAACTCACAGACGGACAGTTTCCGCGGTTCGATCTTGTCCTGCTCGGGATGGGGCCGGACGGTCACACCGCCTCTCTGTTTCCCGGCACAAAGGCGCTCTATGAAGAGGAGCGGCTGGTCGTCTCGAACTGGGTCGGAAAGTTTTTCACCGAACGCATCACCATGACCGCTCCGGTCTTGAACAATGCGGCGCGCGTGATGTTCCTGGTGCAGGGCGAGGACAAGGCGCCGGCGCTGAAGGCCGTTCTTGAGGGGCCTTACGAGCCCGAACAGCTTCCCGCGCAACTCATTCAGCCGCATAATGGTACCGTGCTATGGTTGGTGGATCGGGCGGCCGCGCGCCTCCTGGATTCCGCCAAATTGTAGGAGAGGACGAAATGGCAACCACGCAAGTCAGCGGCTCGGTTGACCCCGGCCGGGCCGGGGTCACAACCAAAATCGAACAGCTTTTGGGCGATAAAGCGAGCTATCTCCTCGAATTCAAGTCCCCGAAAATCTCCAAGGACCGGCTGCATCTGCCCGGACCGGACTTTGTGGACCGCGTGTGGGCCGCTTCGGACCGCAACGTGCGCGTGCTCGCGAATTTGCAGCGGCTGTTTTCGGGGGGACGGCTCCGCGGGACAGGGTATCTTTCGATCTTGCCCGTGGATCAGGGCATCGAGCACTCGGGCGGGGCGAGCTTCGCGAAGAACCCGGACTACTTTGACGGGGAGAACATCGTCAAGCTGGCGATCGAAGGCGGGTGCAATGCCGTGGCCTCGACGTTCGGTGTGCTGGGCTCGGTGGCGCGAAAATACGCGCACAAGATTCCGTTCATTCTGAAGATCAACCACAACGAGCTGCTCACCTATCCCAATAAGTTCGACCAGATTCTGTTCGGCACGGTAAAAGAGGCGTACGACCTGGGCGCCACGGCCGTGGGTGCGACGATCTATTTCGGCTCCGACCAGTCCGCGCGGCAGATCATCGAGATCAGCCAGGCGTTTGCGCAGGCCCATGAGCTGGGCCTGGCGACCGTGCTGTGGTGCTATCTGCGCAACAGCGCGTTCAAGAAGGACAAGGATTATCACGTTTCCGCCGACCTGACCGGACAGGCGAATCACCTGGGCGTGACCATCGAGGCGGACATCATCAAGCAGAAGCTGCCGGAAAATAACGGAGGTTTTCTGGCGCTGAACACCGGCGATTCCAGCTACGGGAAGTTTGACAAGAGAATCTACTCGGATCTGTCGAGCGACCATCCGATTGATTTGTGCCGCTACCAGGTGGCGAACTGTTACATGGGCCGCGCGGGATTGATTAACAGCGGCGGCGCATCCGGAGCGAACGACTTTGCGGAAGCGGTGATGACGGCCGTTATCAATAAGCGCGCCGGCGGCACCGGCCTGATCTCCGGCAGAAAGGCCTTCCAGCGGCCGATGCGGGAAGGCGTGCAGCTCCTGAATGCCATTCAGGATGTTTACCTGAGCCCCGAAATCACGGTCGCATAGCCGAAATCCGAATCGGTGAACCTCAGAAGGATGTCCCGCCTGCTGGCCGAGCGGAATCGGCAAAACCAGCGCCGGGTGCCCTACGGAAAGAGGCGAGTGCCGCAGGAAAACTCATTTGGGAATACCTTTGGCTCTATTGAGGCTGGCCCGCCCGCCGAAGGAGGCCGAAGGGACACAGAATCCGCGTAGTCGTTCTTTGAACTTTGCGCTAAAATGAGCCAGCAGGATCGCAGATGCCACTCGATTGGTCGCAATGCAGGGCGGTAGAAAGTGTGCCCGGAAGAGTAAGCGGCGCCTGGGTTTTCCGGGGCACGCGCATCCCGGTTGCCGCGGTATTCGAGAACCTCGAAGACGGCCTTGCCATC
>WNGP01005430.1_pt1 | contig 15603 bp, 20 predicted proteins | sample 5407671 | NCBI WGS metagenome assembly WNGP01 (sample SAMN13153381, study PRJNA577476) | soil metagenome | isolation source: 40 cm soil or saprolite under Garry oak tree replicate 2 | place: USA:California | collected 2016-06-15 | reverse complement strand
GAGCGGCGGGGAAATCGGTGGCTTCATCGGTTACAACTACCAGTTTGCTGGTAACTGGGTCATCGGCGGGGAATTTGACGGCGGCTACATGTTCTTGCGGAATTCAGAGGAGAGGCAGTTTTTCGCCACCTCGCCCGATCATGATATTGATTTGTTCGCCGTTGAGGCCTCAATCAAGACACATTACCTCTTAACCCTTGGTGGCAAGCTTGGCTATGCTTTCTGCCGCTGGCTGCCTTACGTCACTGGTGGTGCTGCATGGGGCGACACCGACATTAGTGGGAGGTTCGCCGAACCGGGTGAGGATTTCCGCTTCGAGGGCAGCAGGGACAACACCCACACCGGCTGGTTTGTCGGCGGCGGCCTAGAGTACATGCTCACCAATCACTGGCGCCTTCGCACACAGTATCAGTACGTCGATTTCGGTAGCACCGGCTTCACCAGGACTTTCGGCGACCCTGCGGATCCCTTCATCAGTCATCGCAGCGCTGATTTGAGAGAGCACGTCGTCCAGGTCGCCATCGTTTACGGTTTCTAAATCAGCCTGCCTGGCCGATTTCAGTTTGAGCGGACGTTCAGCGATGAACGTCCGCTTTGTTGTACCTCGCGTGAAGCGACTTTGGCTATTTGAAAATTCGGAAAGCCAAAAAAAGGAGGAGGCGCGGAGTGCAAGCTATGAAACAGCGAAATACTGATCGGGGCGTCACCGCTTGCCGCTTCACTCCGCGCCACTAACCGGCGCCAAGGAGAAGCTTTTTAGCGGTTTTATGTCAAGCCGATTCTTGAGTTTGGCCTAGTTGGCCGCATGCTGATTTTAGGGGACATAGCAATCCTTCTTTGCAAAAGGGGCAGGGATTGCCTGCCGGTCATTTACGGCGCAGGGGTAGACCATCGCGAAAGATTCAGCCGCTAATAGTTGATTGCCTGACGCTTTTCAATGAAAACAGGCTCGACGCCTGGAGCTTCAAAGACTTTCCAACCATTCCGAAAAGGTCTGATTTCGATTAGAGTCACGGTGTTCGGCTTTGCGTTTGTCAGAAAACAGCATAAATGTTCGTCTGAACATGAGTCAGCGCAAAATCTCCAAAGAAACTTGGGAGCCATGTCAACGATGTTTTGGGAGGTCCGTTTTACTAGGGAATAGGGGATGAGCGGGCAACGGGAATCGAACCCGCATGGCCAGCTTGGAAGGCTGGAACTTTACCATTAAGCTATGCCCGCGCGGACACGTAAATTGCCGCGGGCCTGCGAGACTGCCAAGCGGTTTTTCCTGCGAACGCCGGCGCTTGATATTTCTGCCACTGAGGTCTAGCTACTCGCATGAGAAACTTGGCCGCTCTTTTTTTGATAATTATTTTTGGCCTACTGGTTTCCGCGCGTGGCGATCTCACCATTGTCCAACGAGTTGAAGGCCCCGGACAGAATGGGGACGTCACCGTGAAAATAAAAGGGGACAAGGAACGGATCGATGCCCCTTCGCAACCCACGCGAATCATTGATGGCAAAACCGGTGAACTGACCGATTTGATGAATAATAAAAAAAGTTTCGTCCGGATTTCGGCAGCACAGATAAAAGCTGCCGCCGAAACAATTAACAAGTTCGATGGTGACGAAAAACCGGCTGCGCCAAAGCTTATTCCTACCGGCAAAAAGGAAACGATTAATGGCTACGAAACCGAGGAATACGTTTACGAGACGCCGCAATTCAAAGCCTCGTTTTGGGTCACGACCAAATATCCGGACGCGGCCGGTATCCTCAAACAGATGCAGGCGCCCATCTCCGGAGCCTGGAAGCCGAGCAACATGGGCATGCCCGACTACACCGATTTCCCCGGATTGCCGCTTAAGACGGTCATATCCGTCGGCGACAACAAGGTCGTGACCACGATCATGTCGATTAAAAAAGATTCCGTCAGCGCCGCCGATTTCGACATTCCAAAGGATTTTCAGGAATTGAAGCGACCGATCGAGGCCGCGCCACCGCCGGTCGAAAGTCCGGCAAATTCTCCGTCAGCGACGCCGTAATCGCGTCACGTTCCGGCGTGTGCGTCCAAGGCTATTGCTTGCTTCCAATTCGCCGCGCCGGCGCGAGTTACTTCTGGAAGCGGGATTCGAGTTCGAGATATTCCCGACCAGAGTCGACGAACGATTCCATGTCGATCTAACATTGCGCGAGCTGACCGCGTTGAACGCGATCCGCAAGGCAATGGCAACGGCGCGTCTGCGTCCGAAGAACATTGTGCTCGCTGCCGACACCCTCGTCGCAATTAACAATCGCGTTCTTGGAAAACCAAAAGACAAAGACAATGCCGTCGCGATGCTCGAGCGTTTGAGCGGGCGCGCCCATGAAGTTTGTACTTCTGTCTTCGTTTGCGACCTGGCCAGCGCGAAATCGGCCAGCTTCCATGAAATCTCGCGCGTTCATTTTCACCGGCTCAGCCGAGACAAGATCGGCAATTACCTTGCCCGCGTGGATCCGCTCGATAAAGCGGGCGCGTACGCTGCGCAAGGTTTAGGGAGCGAGATCATCGAGAAGATCGATGGCTCTTACACCAACGTCGTTGGACTTCCGATGGAGAAGACAATCACCGCGCTTGCGGAATTCGGCGTGACGCCTAAAACACGGCCAGTCCGGCCCGGACCCTAACGGGTTTCGATCAATTCTCTCTCTGGCGCAGGCTGCTTTTCCGCTTTGTCGCGCCTGAGCACGAGATAGAGGAACCAGACGATGAAGCAATTCGCCAACAGCAACAGCGTCGGAGCGAGAATTGGACGGTGGAAAATCAACCTGTGCCAGACATGTCTAATTTCTAAAGGTATCAACGCGCCCGTAGCGAAGATCATCAAAAACTCTGCCCAGCGTTTTTGCATGTAGACGCCGATCCCCTCGGTAAAAAGCACGCCGCAATAAAAAAGCGCCAGAATTCCAGTTGCCCGGAGGGTGCCACCACCGGCCAGGATGTCTTGCAATTTGTTCAGCAGAAAAGTGACGTATTTGCTATGATGCAAAAGCAGTTGATCGTCCGCCCAATCCGAAATTTGATCGAGCCAAACCGGCCGGCTGTTTAAGAAGAGAAGCGAGAAGCCGAGCAGAAATAGCAGCATGCCCTTGAAAATCTTGAAGAGCGCGATGACTTTGAGATAGCGGTGACGGCGCGGTTCCCGCAAAATCGCAGGGACATGCGCCGGATCAGTCATCCGACCACTCTTCGCCGAACTCTTTCACTCCGCAATGACGGGATTTTCCCGACAGCAGATTTCCAGTTTGTTGCCATCCGGGTCTTCGAAGAAGAATCCGTAGTATCCCGGACTGTAATCGGTGCATACCTCTGGGCCTTCCAGATTTTTTCCACCGATCTCGCGGACGACTTTTGCGATTCGGTCTACTCCGTCGCGCGTGTCCGCCCAAAATGAAATTCGCGTTCCGTTCGGTTGATGATGTCGATCTTCGGTGAAACCAAAAAACTCCGACGGTTTGTCCGGACCGACACTGTAGAATGTTCCCCAGGTTTCGTCGGACCGATCGCAGGTGAAGCCGAGAGCGGGAAGAAGTTTTTCGTAAAACTCCATCGCTCGGCCAAAATCTTTCACTCGCAAATCAATGTGATCGAGAATTCGTGTTTTCATTTGAGTCGGATCTCCCTCACCTCAATCCTCTCCCTCCGAGAGGGAGAGGAAGACGCGGAGCGGCAGGTGAGGGTCATCTAGATTTTCGGTTCTCGCGACGAATCATCAACTTCAATCCAGACCACGTTGCGTCGACCGCGCAGACTTTTATGTCTACCAACCCGAACGGCAAGGCGACTTCGCGAACGACGTCTTCGGTGATGTCGGTCGGAATATTGGCGGATTTTTTCGGCCACGAAACCCAGATCGTTCCGTTGTCGGAGATTTTCTCGCGTAAGATCGGCAACTTCTTCTCCAGCTCGTTTCGGTTGGTGCTGAAGAGATGAACGAAAGTAGAATTGGCGGCGATGCAGCCGGAAAACCTTACGTGATCAGGTAATTTGCCGAGCAATTTTCGATAATTCGTCGGGGCGTTCAGCGTAACAACGACAAAGCCGGATTTAACGCCCAGTTTCTGTAGAAGCGGTGTGCCGGAATAACCTGCCATTGCGAACGTTGTTAGCCAGCAGCTTAACGTTTGCAAGAATCTCGCGCCACCTTCTGGAGTCGGGTTCCGGCACTTATCGCCATTTCGGCTTTGATCGCGGGATGTAATAGCGGTCGCAGCGCGGTTGTGGCGATTGGGATTTAGATTCTTTTCAAAGTCTCAAAGATGAAAAATTTTGTTTGAACAATTTGCGTTGACCAAGGAAACTACATATACTAGACTAGTTTCCTAAGTGACTCCATCGATGAACCCATTCCTTCCTCCAATCGAACGTCCTCAGGGATTGATAAAGAAATTGGCCTATCACTTTACCCGCCAACAATTCGGCAAAGTGCTGATCCCGGTAAAAGTCCATAGTGCGCGGCTGCCGGCCGCATTTGGCATGTTCTACGCCAAGATCGGCAAGCTCGACAAGAAGCTGACATTGCCGCGGGAGACTGTCCTGCTCACCCGCGAGCGCGTGGCGCAAATTAACATTTGCAGTTTCTGCATGGATATCGGTCGCTCGTTCGCGATCAAAGAGATGATGAGCGAGGCGAAATTCGACGCGCTCGATGAATACCGCACGAGTGCTCTTTTTACGGACGCAGAACGCGCCGCCCTCGACTACGTGACGGAGCTGACAAAGGACAAGAAGGTTAACCCCGACACTTTTGCGCGCATCGCCCGCCATTATTCCGAGCGTGAGATCTGCGAGATCGTCTGGCTCGTTGCCAGCGAGTATCTGTACAACATGACCAACATAGGTCTGAACATTCATTCGGACGTGCTTTGCGACCTCAGCAAAAAGAGGAAGGCAGCATGAAATCGCGACACGAACTTCATCAGGAATTACGGGAAGGGATCCTCAGTTTGTCGGATGTGACGGAGCGCCAGGATGCGGGGATCCACGAGGACGCTTTTTTTGTCGGCGGCAAGATGTTCATGCACATCCACGGCCATGGCCACTGCGACATTCGATTAGCGAAGGCCGATCAGGAGCGAGTTCTTGCCGAAGGCAAAGCGCGCCCGCACCGTTGGGCGCCTGAAAAAGGTTATGTGACATTCATGACGCGCGACGAAAACGATTTGGCGTCGGCAATGGAGCTTATCCAGATGTCACACGATCATTTTGTAAAGGAGACATGAAACGCGCAAACAAGTCGCTGCCACGACACCGAAAGACCGATTCCGGTCGACAACAAATTGTGGAGGCGGCGCGGGCGCACTTCTTCAGTCACGGGTTCCGCAGCGTGACGATGGACGATCTGGCTGAGGAGCTCGGCATCAGCAAGAAAACTCTCTACGCGTATTTTCCGGGAAAGATCGAGCTGCTCGTGGCCGTACTGGCCGGTAAATTCGCGGGCGTCGAAGCGAAACTGAGCGAAATCACGCGTGCCCACCCGCACGATTTCTCGGCGGCGCTGCATGAACTGCTGACCAACACACAACGCGAACTGGATGAGATCAAGCCGCCATTCGTTCGCGACATGCGGCAGAAGGCGCCGGAGGTGTTCAAGATTGTCGAGCGCCGTCGGGCCGCTTTGATCGAACGCTTCTTCGGAAAACTTTTCGTGGAGGGTCAACGGACGGGAATGGTGCGCAGAGATGTTCCAGCCAAGCTTATTATCGAGATTCTGCTGACCATCGTTCAGGCGATCATGAATCCGGCGAAGATGGAAGAGCTAGGGATGATGCCGAAAGAGGGTTTCGCTGGAATTCTCAAGATAGTGCTTGAAGGCGCGCTGACAGGAAAGGGACGGAAAGCGTGAAAGCGTCGTTCGTTAGGCAAGGTCGACAACCAGGGCGGGCCGCTTGGGCGTTGATGTTGCTTCTCTTACTCAACGGTTGCAGCGATCCGTCACAAGACCGGTTCCAAGGTTATGTCGAAGGCGAGTTTGTTTACGTTGCCTCGCCGCTGGCAGGCCAGTTGGAAACATTGTCCGTTCAGCGCGGCCAGCAGGTGACCGCCGGGCAACCATTATTCGCTCTGGATGAAACCGCGGAAAGAGCGGGCCTCGATCAGGCGCGTGCGGCGTTGGTTCTTTCCGAAGCCGAGTTCGCGCGACAAGAAAAACTTCTTCGGATGGGGCCGGCGGCCCAACAGGATTACGATCGTGCCCGCTCGACGCGCGATCAAGACCGACAACGACTCGCCCAAGCGGAGTGGAACTTTAACCAGAAAAAACAGTCGGCCCCGCAATCGGGCCTTGTTTACGACACACTGTTTCGGCAGGGCGAATGGGTGCCGGCAGGTAAACCGGTGGTGGTGCTTTTACCGCCGCAGAACATCAAAGTGCGCGCCTTCGTTCCGGAAACGCGTGTCGGTTCGATTCATTACGATGATCCTATTCAGGTGACGGTGGACGGCGTGCAAAATCCGTTCATCGGCAAAGTGAGCTACATTTCGCCGCGCGCGGAATACACGCCGCCGGTCATCTACAGCCGGGAAAGCAGGGCGAAGCTCGTGTTCATGATTGAATCGGTGTTCGAACCGCAGGTCGCGGGAAGTCTGCATCCCGGCCAGCCGGTGGATGTCGAATTCAAATCCAAATGAAAAACGGCGAACACGTCATCGAGGTGCATGGCATGACCAAGCGCTTTGGCCAAATCACCGCGGTTGATCATGTCGATCTAACCGTGCGCGCCGGCGAAATCTACGGGTTCCTCGGCCCGAACGGCAGTGGTAAGACCACGTTCTTGCGAATGCTTTGCGGATTGCTCCGCGCCGACGACGGAAGTGGTGAAGTCCTGGGTCACAACGTGATCGCCGGGAGCGAGGCGATCAAACGCGAAGTCGGTTACATGACGCAGCGATTTAGTTTTTGGGAGGATTTGAGCATTGAGGAAAATCTCGATTTTGTCGCGCGCATGTACGGTGTGAAGAATCGGCGGCAAACAGTGCGTGAAAGCGTCAAGGAACTCGGACTTGCCGAACGGAAAAAACAACTCGCCGGCGAGCTTTCCGGTGGATGGAAACAGCGTCTCGCGCTCGCGGCCTGCCTCATTCATCGCCCGAAATTGTTATTGCTCGACGAACCAACTGCCGGTGTCGATCCGAAAGCGCGTCGCGACTTCTGGGAAGAAATTCATCAACTGGCGGCGCAGGGACTCACCTTCCTCATCACCACGCACTATATGGATGAGGCCGAGCGGTGCCAACGGCTGGCCTACATTTCCAAGGGCAGATTGCTCGCGGATGGAACCGTCGACGAAGTAATCTCCCGCGTCGGCCTAACGACCTGGTCGGTGCACGGACCCGATCTCGCGCATTTGGCCGAGGAGCTGCGCAAAACTCCCGGAGTGCAGCAGGCGGTCGCCTTCGGCAACTCGTTACACGTGAGCAGCAACAACGCCGCCCAACTCGAACGCGCCATCGCGCCATTCCGCCGCGAGCCGTACGAGTGGCAGCAAATTCCATCCGGTTTGGAAGACGCTTTCATCAGTTTAATGGAGCACCCACAATTCGCATGAAAGGACATCCCAAATTTTCGTTCGAGCGCCTGCGCGGCATTATCGCGAAGGAATTTCTACAGATGCGCCGCGACCGTCTCACGTTCGCTATGATGCTCGGCATCCCGCTGATTCAACTGACACTGTTCGGTTTCGCCATCAATTCCGACCCCCGGCATTTGCCCGCCGCCGTGCTTCTGGCCGACCAAGGCCCGCAGGGACGAACGCTGCTCTACGCGATGAAGAACAGCACTTACTTCGATTTCGTGCGGCAGGTGAAAAGCGAAAGCGAAGGGCACGACTTGCTCGCGCGCGGTCAGGTGCAATTTGTGATCAACATCCCGCAAAATTTCAGCCGCGATCTCTTGCGCGGCGACCGGCCGTCGCTGTTGGTCGAAGCGGATGCAACCGATCCCGCCGCGACTGGGATCGCTCTCGGTTCGTTAGGGCCGATTCTGGATTCAGCGCTACAAAACGATTTGAAAGGCGCGCTCGGACCGCTCGCCGCCACCAGTGGCCCGATCGATTTGCGCGTTCACGCGCTCTACAATCCGGAAGTTGTCACCCAATACAACATCGTGCCCGGTCTCATGGGCGTGATCTTAACCATGACGATGGTCATGATCACCGGGCTGGCCATTACTCGTGAACGCGAACGTGGCACAATGGAAAATCTTCTCTCGATGCCGACCCGACCGAGCGAAGTGCTCATCGGAAAAATCGTGCCTTACATCTTAGTCGGCTACATTCAGGTCTCGGTCATTCTGATCGCGGCCCATTTTCTCTTTCACGTGCCCATGCAGGGAAGCATTTCCCTTCTGCTGCTGGTAGCGCTCGTCTTCATCATCGCGAACCTGGCGATGGGCATCACGTTTTCCACGATCGCGAAAAATCAATTGCAAGCCGTGCAGATGGCTTTCTTCGTTTTTCTCCCGTCGATCTTGCTCTCCGGTTTCATGTTTCCGTTCCGCGGCATGCCGCGTTGGGCTCAAATGGTCGGAGAGGGATTCCCGCTCACCCATTTTCTGCGCATCGTCCGCGGCATTCTGTTGAAAGGCAACGGCGTCATCGATGTCAGCCTCCAGCTTTGGCAGATCGCACTCTTCGCACTAATCGTTCTGACGATTGGAATAAAGCGCTACCGGCAAACGTTGGATTAGGAATATTCATCATGTCGATCTTGCTCTTCGCGTTCTGCGCGCTCGCGTTCCGCAAAAAGATCGGCTGAGATGTGGCCACGCATTTTGTTCAGTTCCCTGCGAATTGTCAGCGCAGTAGCAGCCATCATTGCGTTATTGTGGTGGTTCGGAGTGCGAATGCCTGGAAATAATGTTTTCGTTACAGCGCAGTTGTCGCCGGATGAAATGGCGCTTCGAGAAGAATTGCGCCGGGATGTACAAACGCTCGCGGGCGACATCGGCGAACGAAACATGATTTGTTATTCGCAACTCAATGCTGCCGCCGAATTCATCGAGAATTCCTTTTCGCGGATCGGCTTGCAGCCACGGCGAGACACGTACGAATTGAATGGGCGTGTCTGTCACAACATCGAAGTCGAAATTCGCGGAGTGCGTCCCGAAATCGTCCTCGTCGGCGCGCATTACGACTCGGTTTTCGGCGGGCCTGGCGCCAACGACAACGGCAGTGGCGTCGCCGCATTGTTGGCTCTTGCGCGATACTTTTCAGGAAAAATCGGCCAACAAACATTGCGTTTCGTCGCGTTTGTAAACGAGGAGCCGCCGTTTTTTCAAACGCCGCAGATGGGCAGTTTCGTTTATGCGAGCCGCTGCAAAGCGCGCGGCGATAACATTTCCGCAATGATTAGTCTGGAAACGATCGCCTATTTTTCGGACGCCAAGGGGTCGCAAAGGTATCCAACGCCGGGATTGGGCTTTTTTTATCCCACGACTGCCAACTTCATCGGATTCGTCGGCAATTTTCATTCTCGCGCGCTCGTTCGTCGCGCGATCTCGCTCTTTCGCGCACAACAAAAAATTCCGTCGGAAGGCGCGGCGCTGCCGAGTTTCATTCCGGGTGTGAGCTGGTCGGACCAATGGTCGTTTTGGCAGCATGGTTATCCGGCAATCATCGTCACGGACACTGCTCTGTTTCGTTACCGGCATTATCACGAACCGACTGATACTCCTGACAAATTGGATTACGATCGCTTTGCGCTCGTGGTGAGCGGACTCAAAAACGTGATTGTCGATCTTGCTGATCTACCGCGCTGAAATGTCAGTGCTGTTTTTCTCTTGGTAACAACCAGTCGAGCGCTTGATACAAATCCGCCAACGCCGTGCCTTCGATCGGATCGTTGTGATGCGCGCCGCGTAAATGAATGATTCGCTTTTCTCCAGCGTAAGCGTTGACGACGAGTTGTTGAAAACGCGGAGCGACAATTTCATCCTGCTCTGCGAGCAAGAAAATCGCCGGCGCATGCACGGCTTTTGCGTTTCTTACACTGTCGAGCTGGCGCGGGATTTGCGCGGCAACCGGTCCGGCGAGCAGCCAAAGATTCCACCAGCCGTATTGATACAGAATCACCTGCCGCAGCGCGGGCGGATTGTGCAGCACTAAACCGGCGACTGGTCGTTGTGTCGCAATGTATAGCGCCGGCGTTGCGCCAATGCTCGCACCGAAAATCAAAATTGGAGACTCGGCTGTTTCGCTCCGGAGCGCATCAAACGCAGTCAGCGCTGCAGGCGCGATTCGCTTCAGACGCGCGGGACCGGTGCTGCCACCGAATCCGGGATAATTCATTCCCCAAATCTCTATCGCGCGCTCATTCCACGACTCGGCTTCCGCCCTTACCCATCGTTCAGCGCGATCCGCATTTCCGTAGAAGCGCAGAACGTAAACTTCCGGACGACCGTTTTTCTGAACTGCGCCCTTCGGATCGATCGGGTTCGAAGTTGGAAAGAGAATGAAATGATCCGGTAAATGGCCGAAAAGAATGACCGCGATGTATGCGATGCCGATCAGGAACAGGCGTCGGCGGGGCGGAAGAACCTTCAGCGTTAGTCGTTCGAGTCTTTGAGCATCGTTTTGAGCTGCTCGCGCAACTCTTTTGGGTCGTTGTGACCGTGCGCCGAGACGGCGTGCTGCACTGCGGCGTCGAGCACTTCCGGTTCGGTGCCCGAAATCTTCAGAGTGCAGCCCTTCTCGCTCGGATAATCCCGGCAATCGATCGATTTACGTTGTGCCATAATGATCTCCTCAGCTTTTCTTCAATTCCGCCAAATCCGCCAAATCCTTCAGTACCTCGTCGCTGTGCTCGGCCGGCTTTACACCGGTGTAAACCTTGGCGATTTTTCCTTCCGGGTTAATCAGGAACGTGTTTCGCGCCGCCATCGTCGTGCCCTGATATTGCATCGCCGACCCGTACTGCGCCGAAACTTTTCCGCCCGGGTCAGCCAGCAGTTTGAAAGTAAGCCCTTCTTTCGAGCAAAACTCCTTGTGCGAATCTGGACTGTCCACGCTCACGCCCAAAATGACCGCGCCTGTTTTATCATACTTGGCGAGGTCGCGTTGAAAATTTTTCGCCTCCATCGTGCAACCGCTGGTCATATCTTTCGGATAAAAATAGAGGACGACCCATTTGCCTTTGAAATTTTTCAAGCCCACCTCCGATCCGTCGCTGGTTTTCAAGCTAAAATCCGGCGCCGCTGACCCCGCCGCGGGTTGAGTTTGCGTATCTGCGCCTTGCATAAGCGCCAATGTAGTGAAGCCGACGATTGCTGACAGCAGTGATTTTTTCATTTTCATTTCTTAATTGGGACTGAAACGTAACTGGGAACTTCATGAAAGCAAAAGAGCCAAAAATGATTTCGCGCATTTGGACGATTGGACATTCGACGCGCAGGATCGACATCTTCCTTTCGCTCCTGGAGGAGAATGGGATCAAACTCGTCGCGGATGTGCGGATGTTTCCGGGGTCGAAGCGTTATCCGCAGTTTGGCCGCGGGGCGCTGGCGGAGTCGTTAGGCGAGCATGGTATCCGCTATGAACATTTTCCGGAGCTTGGCGGGCGCGAAGCCAGATTCAAAAAACACGGCCTGGCGCAATGAAGCCCTCCGCGGTTACGCCGATTACATGGAAACCGAAGATTTTCGCAACGGCATCGCGCGACTTGTCGATCTTGCAAGTTTAGCAGGGCCGACCGCGATCATGTGCGCGGAAGCAGTCTGGTGGCGTTGCCATCGCTCATTAATTTCCGATTATCTCAAAGCCCGCGGCGTTGAAGTGATTCACATCCTCGGCGAAAAGAAAACCGAGCCGCATCCGTTTACTTCTGCCGCGCAAATCGTGAATGGTGACTTGAGTTATCGTCCGCGCAGCCGGCGTTGATACGTTCGTCCGCGGCAATGAATGTCTTATGAAAAACGTTAGAGATCGCCAGATACTTGTCCGGCTTGCCCAGTCACGAACCACTAAGGCGTAATACATCGCTTCAAATTGTGGCCAGCTCCAATGCGGAAAACTTCCATCCGACGGGTACCAACGCAGAGCTTACTGCTGAGAGGTCTCTTCGGGCGTAAACGTCTGCCCCTGAGAATTCTGTTGGGGAGTCGCCGTAGCCGCCGCTCTTTTTGCGGCCCATCTGGCTTTCATCGCAGCTGAGAGCTGCGCACGTCGTTGGGGTGTGATCTGGCGTTTTTTCTTCACTTCCTTGAGAGAAATCCGTCCGCTCGCGCCCGCAGGTTTGGGCGCGGTCTTCTCGTCCGTTTCAATCACGGTGCCCGTTTCATCGAAAACGCGAATCACCGCATTGTGTGGGCGGCTGTTAAACTTGGCAAAGCTGATTGCATTACTGACTGCGTTTGGTCCGGCATACCACAGTGGACTGTATCGGAGTGCATCGGAAATTAGATCGACGCCGCGTTTATCGGCTCGTGGCCGAATCTTGTAAACGTGTGTAGAAATCGTCGGTGGCGCAGGGGGCCGGATCATTCGCCACTTCGCTTTCAAGACCGATTCCAGCGATGTGTAGCAATGTGAAAAGGCGGACATCCCGTGAAGTTGCGTGAAAACAAAACAAATTGATAATCCGCTTCCTCCCGACCGTCGAGAACAAAGCTATTCTGACGGTTGGCACCGTTGACCTGCTCCGGCACGATTTACAGCTCTCGATCCGTTTCGCTGAAAGAGATCACCCGTTCGATATTGCCGCCTGAATCGAGCATGCGAATCTCGCCTGAGCGAAAACTAGCGGTCTATCCAACTCCGCGGCAATTTGCGTCACGTCACCGGTGGACAGAAACCCTACATTGTCGATCTGCGCTGCGCCGAGTTAATGGACTGTCGCGTCGTTAAAATTTCGTCGGGCGGCCGACGCGCTTAGGTAATGACTAAATCAGGCCGTCCAAGCGGCGTGCGACTCTTTGTCCTTTTTAGTGGCTGCCGGTGGTGCTCGTGCCGCCTATGGTGGATTTGGATTCGCCCCCCAACACCGCCGCCACCTTTGACCTCTTTTACTGGCTTCAGGTCACGAATTATGGCGTCCTTTATGTCCTTTTTGACTCGGCGCCAAGCGGATCGAACTACATCGATGTTTGGGATTTGTTTCTTCATGCTCAAACCGCCTCCCCAATTATTTCGTAGCAACGTTTTAGCGACGAGTTCCCGGCGAGAGCAAGCCGAAAAGCTGTTTGATCGCGTGCGTGCGTGGAATCGGCGCTGACTCCGTGACTTTCATTCAGCATGAAAATCGGTATATGTCTCTGGTCATTTTGCGCCCGTAGCTCAGCTGGATCAGAGCAACGGATTTCTAATTGGCCTAACGAGTTTTGCGCACGTTTGCACCGCATTGCGTAGCGTGTTTTTCATAGGTAAACCTAACGAGTCCGATTTGCGGTGCATTTCGTGGAATTGCGCATTTTTGCAGCAAAAAATTGCCGCACCGTAGAAGCGACCGTGAAAGAATAGGTCGCGTAGGGCGTGTTTTCGGTTGACACAAAGACAAGATCCTTGGCCTAATCGTTATAGCGGAGGTTTCATTGACGTGACCCTATTCGGCGCGGGTGTATTGGGATGGCTTCTCGGACGTGCTTCTTCTCATCAAGCTGAAGCAGAAGCAGCGCGCCTGCCGAGATTCCTGGCACCGCAGCAGGAACTCCCGCAGCAGCAAGAATTATTCGAAGCAAACGTGGAAGTTGAGCAACTGGGCACGGATTCAAATAAGTTATACGATCCTGCGGCAAGCGAACTAGCTAGTAGGTTGACTACTAAATTGCACGAGGCAGGTTCCGCCAAATTAAAAAGCGGTGACTTAGACCGGGCCATAGCGGATTTCAGTGAAGCAATCGAACTCAATCCGGAGGATCGGGACGCTTATTTGAAGCGTGCCCGTGCGAAGAGCGCAAAAGAAGACTTAAACGGGGCCATCGCTGATTTTACTCGGGTAATTGAGCTTGATCCTAGAAACTACAACGCTTACGACGAGCGCGCTAACGAGAAATTCCTCAAAAACGATTTAGACGGTGCTCTCGCGGATTACAATTGTGCTAATGAACTTTTTGCCAAACAAGCTCGGATGTTTGTCGAGCTTTCCGCCGTCCTGGACGGAAAGGAGATTTGGCTGAATTGGAAACAAAACACCGGGGTGGGCTCGGTTCTTGTTGGGCCTATGGGACACACACGAATAACCAGACAAGGCTGGTTAGCGCTCGAATAGAGTTGTCATATTTATTGTTTTCATTTCTTGTTGAGGCTGGATTGTTGAATGGCATTAACTGCAATCCAGCTCCGGGCGGAAGCAGGAATTGGAGGCTTATCGGGTCGGGCTCTCGCGGAGCAGATTCAGCTGTATCATACCGACATCGCCGCCTTCGCTAAGCTGCAAATCTGCAATCTCAAACACCGGCGGTCCGTCGACTGGGCTCGGTGCGGTACCAGCCAACTGAACGAGGACTTGCTTGGAACTAGAATTCAGGACAACGGATGCAATCTCAAGCAACGGGGAGAAGTCGATCGTAGTAATCTGGCACGGGACCGTCACGAAGACAGCCGCCTGGCCCCGCTGTGATAGCGTGAGTTGGACCGGCGTAGCCTCCACATTCGGCACCAGTTCCAGTCCCGCGACCCTAAACGAAGGCGAACCCATGATTGGCCTCTGCTGTTGAGACGGAGTCAACCGAATAGTGCCAAGGGTTTCCCCTACGGGCTGGATCTTCGCAATCTCGAAACTCGCGTGCAAATTCATCGCGGGTTGCGGCTGTTGAGAAGGAGCCAGACGCATCGTGACGATCTTGGATATGAGCCGCACTTGCAAAACGCCCACCTTGAATGTCGGTCTCAGTTGTATAGCGGCGATCTCGAAGGAAAAGGTGAGTTGAACGGAAGTCTGCATCGTACCAGACGGTTGCGGCTTGGCCACCGCAGTGGCTGGGGGCTTATTTACTGGAGCAGTTGGGATTTGGGTTGCCTCAGGCACGTTTGCAGGTGTGGTTGTTTGCGGAAATACGGGCTCAGAGGAAATGGCAGTTGGGAAATCAGACGCGCACTCAGTGACCGCCTCGGCCGCGGGGGATTGAATCGCAGTGAAAGTCGTTTCGTACGGCATAGGTTCCCCTTGTTCGATCGATCCAATTTCAGTCTCGGCTGACGTTACCACGGCGGGCAGTGCGATCTCCTCCGTGCGTGCGGGAATTTCACTCGGCTCTTCTGTCGTTATCGGTGAAGGTCCGCTTATTTCACCTGATTCGGAGAGGAGCCGTTGCTTGGCTTCGCGCCAATCCGAATCTGCGTCGCCCGGGATCGCAAATCTGCGGCGGTGTTCGGAAATGAAGTAGGCGCGGAGGCGAATCTCCTCGTCCGACGGCTCGGTAAGTCGTGCCGCCTCGGGAGGCATTGGGACGGCTGCCAAAGCCGGAGCTATTTCAGGCGTCTGCGGGACACTCGGCCGCAGGGTTTCCGCTGTTTGTTCGACAGCTGGCCCCGTGAGCGGCGGCAATTCGCCATCTGGCTCTGCCTTGCGGCAAGCCTCGTGCGAAACAGGTTGGCCCTCTTCGATAAGTGCAACTTCAGTCTCGGCTGACGTTACCACGGCGGGCAGTGCG
>WNGP01003072.1_pt1 | contig 15615 bp, 13 predicted proteins | sample 5407671 | NCBI WGS metagenome assembly WNGP01 (sample SAMN13153381, study PRJNA577476) | soil metagenome | isolation source: 40 cm soil or saprolite under Garry oak tree replicate 2 | place: USA:California | collected 2016-06-15 | reverse complement strand
GGTTCCGAGGCGGTCGAGTCCGCGTGGAAGCTCGCCAAGCAGTACTTCAGGCTGACCGGCGAGCCGACCAGGTACAAGGTGCTCAGCCGGTACATCGCCTACCACGGCACCAGCCTTGGCGCGCTGGCCATCACCGGCCTGCCGGACATCAAGATGCCGTTCGAGCCGCTGCCGGCGGGCGGCGTGCGCGTGCCGAACACGAACTTCTACCGCGCGCCCGCGTTCGTCGCCGACGACCTGACCGCGTTCGGGGCGTGGGCCGCCGACGAAATCGAGCGGGCCATCGTGCGCGAGGGCCCCGAGTCGGTCGCCGCGGTCTACCTCGAGCCGGTGCAGAACTCGGGCGGCTGCTTCCCGCCGCCGCCCGGCTACTTCCAGCGCGTCCGCGAGATCTGCGACAAGTACGGCGTGCTGATGGTCTCCGACGAGGTGATCTGCGCGTTCGGCCGGCTCGGCTACATCTTCGGCTCCGAGCGGTACGGCTACACGCCCGACATCATCACCTTCGCCAAGGGCGTCACCTCCGGGTACTCCCCCCTGGGCGGCATGATGGTCAGCGACCGCCTGATGGAGCCGTACCAGAAGGACGAGAACACCTTCCTGCACGGCGTCACGTTCGCCGGCCATCCGGTCTCCTGCGCGGTCGCCCTGGCCAATCTCGACGTCTTCGAGAAGGAGGACCTGCTCGGCAATGTCAGGTCCAACGAGTCGGCCTTCCGCGCCACCCTCGAGAAGCTGAACGACCTGCCCATCGTCGGTGACGTCCGCGGCGACGGCTACTTCTACGGCATCGAGCTGGTCAAGGACAAGGCCACCCGCGAGACGTTCAGTGACGCCGAGTCAGAACGGCTGCTCCGCGGCTTCCTGTCGCACGCGCTGTTCGACGCCGGGCTGATCTGCCGGACCGACGACCGCGGTGACCCGGTGATCCAGCTATCGCCGCCGCTGACCAGCAACCAGGAGCACTTCGACGAAATCGAGCAGATCCTGCGCGCGGTGCTCACGCAGGCCTGGACCAGGCTCTGAGCCTGCGCCGCACCGAATGATCACCTGTGCCCGACTCTTCGCGAAGAGTTGCCATCTCGTTACATGCGTTTTAAGGCAGAGGACCCCTCTGCGGCGTCTGTATTAGTGAGGGCGCAGAAACGGCACCGCGGAGCCCCATCGGGTGCCGGGCCAGCCCTGACGCGGTCGGTTCGTTGCGGGAGGCACCATGTCAGGCAGAAGCACATCGTCGAGCACGGCGGGCACGGACAGCAGCAAGCGGTGGGCTGCCCTGGATAAGCAGCACGAGCGGCTCGTCGACCCGTCGCACCCCTTGCTGGCCGAACTCCGGCGCGACCTCCCCGACCTCGACCGCATGCTGCCCGCCGCGAGCTAGCCGGCCGCGGCGGCCGACCCGGCGATCGCGGTGGTGACCGCCGCGCGCACCCAGGCGGCGGCCTCGCCGACCGGGACGCGCTCCTTCTCGCCGTTGGCCCGCTTGGTGATCTCGACGACTCCCTCGGCCAGGTCGCGGCTGCCGACGCTGATCCGCAGCGGGATCCCGGTCAGCTCCGCGTCCGCGTACTTGACGCCGGGACGCACGTCCCGGTCGTCGATCAGCGCGTCCACCCCGGCGTCGAGCAGGCTCGAGTAGAGCACATCGGCAGCGGACCTGGCCTCCGGGTCCCGCACGCTGAGCAGCAGCACCGTCGCCTCGGCGGGCGCGACCTGAACCGGCCAGGCCAGGCCGGCGCCGTCGTGATGCACCTCGGCGATGACAGCCATCGCGCGCTCGACCCCGATGCCGTAGCTGCCCATGATCGGGATGACCGTGCCGCCGTCGGCCGTGCTGACCGTGACCCCGAGCGACGTGGTGTACTTGCGCCCGAGCTTGAAGATGTGGCCCACCTCGATCGCCTGGACGAACTCCAGCGCCGTGCCGCACCGCGGGCACGGCTCGCCCGCGGTCACCTCGCGCAGGTCGGCCCACTGCGCGACCGTGATGTCGCGGTCCACGTCCACGCCGGTCAGATGCACGTCGTCGACGTTGGCCCCGGTGCTCATCCCGCGCCTGCCGCGCAACGCCAGGTCGGCGATGACGGGCATGTCCGTGACCCCGACCGCGCCGAGGCTGCCGGGCAGCGCGCCCAGGGCGGCCTTGATCTCGTCCGGCTGCGCGGGGCGTATCGTGACCGCACCCGTCACGTCGACGAGTTTCTGGTCCGACAGCGGGTGGTCGCCGCGCAGCAGCACCAGCGTCAGCGTGCCGTCAAGCACCTCGACGAGCGTCTTGATCTGCCGGTCTGCCGCGAGCCCGTAGTCGACCGCGAGATCCTCGATCGTCCGCACGCCAGGCGTGTCCAGCCGGGCCGGCGCGGACGGCAGCTCGGCTGCCGCCGGATCCTCGATCGGCGGCAGCGCGGAGGTCGCCTTCTCCAGGTTCGCGGCGTACCCGCAGTGCGGGCAGATCGCGACGAGATCCTCGCCCGCCGGCGACGGGCACATGAACTCGACCGAGTCGGTGCCGCCCATGTTGCCGCTCGACGCCTCGACGGCGATGGCCGGGATCCCGAGCCTGGCGAAGATCCGCTCGTAGGCTGCCTTGTGCGCGTCGAAGGAGACATCGAGCCCGGCCTCGTCGACGTCGAAGCTGTAGGAGTCCTTCATCGTGAACTCGCGGACCCGCAGCAGCCCGCTCTTGGGCCGCGGCTCGTCCCTGAACTTGGTCTGGAACTGATACCAGAACTGCGGCAGCTCCCGGTAGGACGCGAACTCGAGCGCGAGGGTGGCGAAGATCTCCTCGTGGGTCATGCCGAGTACCACCTCGGCGCCCCGCCGGTCCCGAAGCCGGAACATCTCCTCGCCCATCACCTCGAGCCGGCCGCTCTTCTCCCAGATGTGAGCGGGCTGCATGCACGGCAGCAGGAACTCCTGCCCGCCGATCCTGTTCATCTCCTCGCGGATGATGCGCATCACCTTGGCGCGTACCCGGATGCCGAGCGGCAGCAGGCTGTAGTGCCCGGCCATGAGCTGGCGGATGAAGCCGGCCCGCAGCAGCAGCCGGTGGCTGGCCGCGTCCGCGTCGGCCGGGTCGTCGCGCAGGGTGGGGATGTGCAGCTGTGACCAGCGCATGTCGGTGCCTTGCCTCGCAGGAGATCAGGTGAGTGCGGCAGTCGGGTGCCAGCGTGATCGAGCCAGCCTAGCCGGGATCGCCGCCGGAGCCGCAACCGTATTCTATGGCAGTGACCGCACCCGGCCCGGTTGTTCCCGCGGTCAGCCGCCGCCGCGAACTCGGCACCCTGAGCGCGCGTTCGCTGCTGCTGACGGTACTCGGCGAGTACGTGCTGCCCGGCGGCGAGCCGGTGTGGACCGCCGCCATCGTCCGCGCGCTGGCCCTGCTCGGGGTGGCCGAGAAGGCCGCCCGGCAGGCCCTGGCCCGCGCCGCCGCCGAGGGCTGGATCGTCTCGCGGCGGCACGGGCGGCTGGCGCAGTGGCAGCTCAGCGCCGCGGGCCGGCGGATGCTCAGCGACGGCGCCAGGCGGATCTACTCGTTCGGCCAGGACGGCCAGGACTGGGACGGGCGCTGGCTGATCGTGCTGGTGAACGCCGCCGACCTGGCCAGCCAGACCAGGCACCGGATCAGGACCAGGCTGACCTGGGCCGGGTTCGGCGCTTTGCCCGGCGGCGTCTGGGTCTGCCCCGACCCGCGCCGGGAGCCTGAGGCCAGCCGGATCCTGGACGAGCTCGGGCTGGCCGGCGCGGCCATGTCGTTCGTCGCCAGGTGCGGCGGCATCGGCGCCCCGCAGGACATCGTCGCCCGCGCCTGGGACCTGCGGGCCGTGGAGCGCGGCTACGCGGAGTTCATCGATACCTTTGCGGTCCTGCGGCCGGCCGGCGAGGACGAGACGCTGACCGCGCAGACGCTGCTCGTGCACGAGTGGCGCCGGTTCCCGTTCCTCGACCCCGGGCTGCCGCGCGAGCTGCTCCCGCCCGCGTGGCCAGGCGCCCGGGCAGCCGCGCTGTTCAGCTCCAGGCACGCCCGGTGGCAGGCGGACGCCGGCCGCTGCTGGACCAGGCTCGCGGCCGGCCAGGCCACGACGCCCCGGCGCTTACCCTGACCCGGCCGCGCCGCCCGCGCCCGCGCCGTCCAGGTGCGCGGTGTCGTTGAAGCTCCGGACGTACCAGCGGTCGGCGGTGACGATCAGGCGCGAGATCGACGCGTTGTCCGCGGTGTTGAACGCGAACGGCCGGGACCCGCTCGCCAGCGCGAGCGCCTGGCCGATGACTCCCCCGTGCGTGAACACGGCAACGCGCTGGCCCGCGTGCTCGGCGGCCAGCCGGACGATCGCGGCCCTGACCCGGCCGTCGAATGACACCAGCGACTCCGCGCCGGGGATCACGTCCCAGCGCTCCTCGGCGAACATCCGCTGCGCGATCGGGTGCATCTCGGCGACCATCTTGCGGTACAGCCCGCCCTCCCACTCGCCCAGGTACACCTCGCGCAGGCCGGGCTCGACCCGCGGCGTGACCCCGAGCCGCGCGGCCAGCGGCGCCGCCGTCTGCGCGGTGCGGCGCAGCGTGCTGACGTAGATCGCGTCGATCTCGGCGCCGGCCAGCCTCCCGCACACCTCGCGCGCCTGCCCGAGCCCGAGCGCCGACAGCGGCGGGTCGCCGTGCCCCTCGGTCAGCGGGAACTGCGTGCCTTCCTGGTACGCCTCGGACTGGCCGTGCCGCACCAGCAGCAGATCCATCGCACCCGCGGGCACGGGGAACGGCCGCTGCCGGTACGGGGCTGGCTTCTGGTTGCCCGTTGGCGTTGTCACAAGCACCGAAGCGTACTTCACCGGCAATTCCTCTACAGAAAACTGCATCTTGCAGAGATTGCTGTAGCACGTCAGGATGGAACGATGTCCGCTGCACCGATCAGCTTTGCGGCCCATCCCGGCTCCTACCGGCACTGGCGACTCGACGTCGACGGCGCCGTCGCGACGCTGACACTCGACGTCGACCCCGACGGCGGCGTCGCACCCGGTTACGAGCTGAAGAAGAACAGCTACGACCTCGGCGTCTACATCGAGCTGAACGATGCCGTACAGCGGCTGCGCTTCACCTACCCGCAGGCCCGCGCGGTGATTGTGACCAGCGCGCTGAACCGCATGTTCTGCGCCGGCGCCAACATCGGCATGCTCGCGCAGGCCGAGCACTCCTTCAAGGTCAACTTCTGCAAGTTCTGCAACGAAACGCTGGCCGCGATCGAGGACGCCGGCCAGTCCGGTCAGGTCTACATCGCCGCCGTCAACGGCACGGCGGCGGGCGGCGGCTACGAGCTGGCGCTGGCCTGCGAGCGGATCCTGCTCGCCGACGACGGCTCGTCGACGGTGTCGTTGCCTGAGGTGCCGCTGCTCGGCGTGCTGCCCGGCACCGGCGGCCTGACCAGGCTCACCGACAAGCGCGGCGTCCGGCGCGACCTCGCCGACGTGTTCGCCACCACGGCCGAGGGGGTCAGGGGGCAGCGCGCGGTCGACTGGCGGCTCGTGGATGTGATCGCGCGGCCGACCGAGTTCGACGCGGCGGTGCGCCGCCTCGCCGAGGAGGTGACGCGCGCCCGCGGGCCCGGGCCCGCCGCGGGAGCGAGCGACCTTGCGGGAATCGAGCTCACCCCGCTGTCCTGTTACGCAACAGAGGACAGCATCCGGTACGAGCATGTGCGCGTCGACCTGGACCGGCGCGCGGCGACGGCCACGCTGACCATCGCCGGACCCGCCGAGCCCGTCAGCCTGGCCGGGCTGCACGCGGCAGGCGCGGGCGCCTGGCCGCTCGCCGCGGCGCGCGAGATGGACGACGCGATCAGCAGGCTGCGGTTCGGCGAGCCCGAGCTGGGCACGTGGCTGCTGAAGACGGCAGGCGACCCGGCGGCCGTCCTGGCCACCGACGAGATGCTGCTCGCGGGCGCGGCGGCCGGCGACTGGCTGGCCGGCCAGGTCACCGGCCTGTGGAAGCGGACGCTGCGCCGGCTGGAGGCGACCAGTCGGTCGCTGATCGCGCTGATCGAGCCGGGAAGCTGCTTCGCCGGGACGCTGCTTGAGCTGGCGCTGGCCGCCGACCGGCAGTACATGCTGGACGGGGTGTTCGACGACGGGCCCGGAGACCAGGAGCCCGCGGCGCTGACCGTGGGGCGGATGAACGCCGGCCCGCTGCCCGCCGCGAGCGGCGCGACCAGGCTGGCGATCAGGTTCGGCGCGAGCACGGTGGGTTCCGGGGGGTCGCCCCCCCGGGCCAGCGCGGGGGGTTCCGGGGGGTCGCCCCCCCGGGCCAGCACCGCGCAGCTCGACGCCGCGCTCGACGCCGCCGGCAAGCCGCTCGCCGCGGCCGACGCCGTCGGCCTCGGCCTGGTCACCGCCGCGCCCGACGACCTGGACTGGGACGACGAGATCCGGCTGGTGGTCGCCGAGCGAGCCGGGTTCTCCCCCGACGCGCTGTCCGGCCTGGAGGCGTCCCTGCGGTTCGCCGGCCCCGAGTCGACCGAGACCAAGATACTCGGGCGGCTGTCGGCCTGGCAGAACTGGATCTTCCTGCGGCCCAACGCGTCCGGGCCGCGGGGCGCGCTGCGCCGGTACGGGACCGGGCAGCGGGCCGACTTCGACCGGAAGCGAGTCTGACCATGACCGAGAGCGACCTCACCGGGCCCGCGCCGCAGCCGGACGGACCGGTCAGCGTGATCGACTACTCGGAGCGCATTCCGAACAATGTCGACTTGGCGACTGACCGGAAACTGCAGCGGGCACTGGAGTCCTGGCAGCCCAGGTTCCTCGACTGGTGGGCCGCGCTCGGCCCGTCGCTGCCGACCAGGGACGTCTACCTGCGCACCGCGGTCGCGATCGGCAGGGACGGCTGGGCGAGCTGGGCGCGGGTGCCGATGGAGCAGTACCGGTGGGGCATCTTCCTGTCCGAGCGCGGCGGCGAGCCGCGGCAGATCGCGTTCGGCCAGCACAAGGGCGAGCCGGCCTGGACGCAGGTGCCCGGCGAGTACCGCAGCGAGCTGCGGCGGCTGATCGTGGTCCAGGGCGACACCGAGCCCGCCTCGGTCGAGCAGCAGCGGCACCTGGGCGGCACCGCGCCCAGCCTGTACGACCTGCGCAACCTCTTCCAGGTTAACGTCGAGGAGGGCAGGCACCTGTGGGCGATGGTGTACCTGCTGCACGCCTACTTCGGCCGGGACGGCAGGGAGGAGGCCGAGCAGCTTCTGCGGCGGCACTCCGGGCACCCGGACAGCCCGCGGATACTCGGCGCGTTCAACGAGGAGACCACCGACTGGCTGTCGTTCTTCATGTTCACCTACTTCACCGACCGGGACGGCAAGTACCAGCTCGGCACGCTGAAGGAGTCGGGGTTCGACCCGCTGTCGCGCACCTGCGAGTTCATGCTGCGCGAGGAGGCGCACCACATGTTCGTCGGGACCACGGGCGTGCAGCGGATCGCGGCGCGGACCGCCGCGGTCATGGCCGAACACGGCGGTGACGACGACATCTGGCGGTACGGGGCGATACCGCTGTCGGTGATCCAGAAGTACCTGAACCTGCAGTACTCGCTCTCGCTTGACCTGTTCGGCTCCGAGACCTCGTCGAACGCGGCGGCGTACTTCACCGCCGGGCTCAAGGGGCGGTGGATGGAGACCAGGCGGCACGACGACCACGTGCTGACCGGCGCCACGGCCGAGGTTCCGCTGATCACCGGCGGCGTCATTTCCGCGCGGGCCGTGCCCGCGCTGACCGCGCTGAACCTTGACCTGCGCGACGAGTACGTGGCCGACTGCGAGCGAGGGCTGCGCAAGTGGAACGGCGAGCTGGAGAAGGCCGGGCTGGCCACGCGGCTGATGCTGCCGCATCCCGGGTTCAACCGCGGCGTGGGCGCGTTCGCCGGGCACTTCATCGGCCCGTGCGGGGAGTTGCTCGACGAGGCCGCCTGGCGGTCCTCGGCCGACGACTGGCTGCCGACGGCCGACGACCGCGCCAGGGTCGCCGAGCTGATGGTTCCGCACCACGAGCCGGGCGAGTTCGCGTCCTGGCTGACTCCCCCGCCGGTCGGGATCAACGACCTGCCCGTCGAGTACGACTATGTCAGGTTCTGATCAGCCCGCGCCGCAGCCCGAGCCCGGGCACCCGCCCGGGCATCACCTGCCCGCCGGTCAACAGGACCCGGCGGTCGGCGTAGCCGGCGACCCGCGGGTCGTGAGTGACCAGGACCACGGTCACGCCGTCCTCCCTGGCCAGGTCGACCAGCAGGTCCATGACCGTTCGGCCGGCCGCCGAGTCCAGCGAGCCGGTCGGCTCGTCGGCGAACAGGACATCGGGCTGGGCGACGAGCGCCCGGGCGATGGCGACGCGCTGAGCCTGGCCGCCGGACAGCTCGCCGGTGCGCCTGGCGCCGAGGTCCTCCAGGCCGAGCCGCCGCAGCCACCAGCCGACCTGCCGGTACGCCTCCCCGCGGTCGGCCCGCCCCAGCATGAGCGGCACGGCGATGTTGTCGGCGGCGGACAGCTCCGGGATGAGCTGGCCGAACTGGAAGACGATCCCGAAGGCCGGTGTCATGCGCCCAATCGTGGGGGGCATGATCATGCGGGACCATCGGGAATATCCCTGGTATTACCCCTAGATCGATCGTTGACCGGTCAGGAGAACTGGGCGATCTGGCGCATCTTGTTGGTCGCGTCGAGCGCGGCGACCTTGTAGGACTCGGCCAGCGTCGGGTAGTTGAACACCGCGTCGACCAGGTAGTCGACGGTGCCGCCGCAGCCCATCACGGCCTGGCCGATATGCACGAGCTCGGTGGCGCCGGTCCCGAACACGTGCACGCCGAGCAGCGTGCGGTCCTCCAGCGACACCAACAGCTTCAGCACGCCGTAGGAGTCCCCGATGATCTGGCCGCGGGCCAGCTCGCGGTAGCGGGACACGCCGACCTCGAACGGCACGCTGTCGGCGGTGAGCTGGTCCTCGGTCCGGCCGATGAAGCTGATCTCGGGCAGGCTGTAGATGCCGATCGGCGGCATCTGGCCGGTCGCGGGCAGCGGCTCGCCGCACGCGTGGTGCGCGGCCAGCCTGCCCTGCTCCATCGATGTCGCGGCGAGCGCCGGGAAGCCGATGACGTCGCCGACGGCGTAGATGTGCGGTACGGCGGTTCGGTAGTGCTCGTCGACCTCGATCCTGCCTCGCTTGTCGGCGGCCAGCCCCGCGGCCGCAAGCACGAGTTCCTCGCTCGTCCCCTGCCGGCCCGCCGAGTACATGACCACGTCGGCGGGGATCTTCTTGCCGCTCTTCAGGGTGGCGATGGCGCCCTGCGGCCTGGACTCGACCGACGCCACGGTCTCGCCGAACCTGAACGTGACGGCGAGGTCGCGCAGGTGGTACTTGAGCGCCTCGACGACCTCGAGGTCGCAGAACTCGAGCATCCGGTCGCGCCGTTCCACCACGGTGACCTTGGTGCCGAGGGCGGCGAACATCGACGCGTACTCGATCCCGATCACCCCGGCGCCGGCCACGACCATCGAACGCGGCACCCGCTCCAGGTTCTGGATCCCGTCGGAGTCGATGATGGTCCGGTCGTCGAACGCGACGCTGGCCGGCCTGGCCGGCCTGGTGCCGGTGGCGACCACGATCTTGTCGGCACTGGCCCGCTGGAGCCGGCCCAAGCCGTCGTCTATCTCGACCACGTGCGGATCGACGAAGTACCCCGTTCCGGTCAGGATCGCGACCCGGTTCCTCGATAGCTGGCTGCGGACCACGTCGATCTCCCGGCCGACCACGTGCTGGGTGCGTGCCGCCAGGTCGGCGATCGTGATCTCGTCCTTGACCTTGTAGCTCTGCCCGTACATCTCGTGCTGGTTCGCGCCGGTGAGGTAGAGGACGGCCTCCCGCAGCGTCTTCGACGGGATCGTGCCGGTGTTCATGCACACGCCGCCCATCATGTCCTTGCGCTCGATGATCCCCGCCCGGCGGCCGAGCTTCGCCGCCGCGATCGCCGCCTTCTGGCCGCCGGGGCCAGAGCCGATCACCAGGACGTCGAAGTCGTGCACAATTCGCAGTGTGCCACCGCAATGGCCGCTTTTGAACCCCAGCCGCTCGGCGAGCATGGCCGGCACGGGCTCGGGCTCGGGCTCGTCACGAGCCAGGATCCCGATCGCGGGCCGGGTCGCCGGGCACCACCATGCCGGTCTCGTAGGCCAGTATCACGGCCTGCACCCGGTCACGCAGGCCCAGTTTCGCCAGCAGGTTGCCGACGTGAGTCTTCACCGTCGCCTCGCTCACGAACAGCGCCGCCGCGATCTCGCCGTTGCTGCGGCCGCGCGCGATCAGCAGCAGCACGTCCCGCTCTCGCGCGGTGACGGCGGCCAGCCGGGCCGGCGAAGGAGCGGTCTCCGGCGGACGGCGGGCGAAGACCTCGATCAGCCGGCGGGTCACCGACGGCGCCAGCAGGGCATCGCCCGCGGCGGCCGCCCGGACGGCCGCGATCAGGTCGGCCCTGGGCGAGTCCTTGAGCAGGAAGCCGCTGGCTCCCGCGCGCAGCGCCTCGTAGACGTAGTCGTCGAGGTCGAAGGTCGTGAGCATCACGACCTTGGGCTGGCCGGAGCGGTGCGCGCCGGTGATCAGCCTGGTCGCTTCGAGCCCGTCCATGCCGGGCATCCGCACGTCCATCAGCACCACATCGGGCCGCAGCGCCGCTGCGTGGGCCACTGCGGCCGCGCCGTCGCCGGCCTCGCCGGCCACGGTGATCCCGTCGGCGGCCTCGAGTATCACGCAGAAACCCGCCCTGACCAATTCCTGGTCGTCGACGACGAGCACCCGGATCGGCCCGGCCGGGGCGGGGCCGTGCGCGGCGGTCATAGCGACGGCAGCCGGGCCGTGACGGCGAAGCCGTCGTCAGGGGTCGGGCCCACGGCGAGGCTGCCGCCGCAGGAGGCGACCCGCTCGGCGATGCCGGCCAGGCCGAGGCCGGATCCGTTCCCGCTGCGGCGCGGATGCTCCCGCAGCGGGCCGCGGTCGGTGACGCCGACGGTGAGGTAACCAGGCTCGTAGCTGAGCGTGACGCTGGCCCGGGCCGCCGCGGTGTGCCTGAGCGTGTTCGTCAGCGCCTCCTGGATGATGCGGTACGCGGTCAGGTCGATGCTCTGCGCCAGCGGGTACGGCGCCCCGACGACCTCCAGGTCTACCGGCAGCCCCGCCTCGCTGACCTGGTCGAGCACGGCGCCGATGTCGGCCAGCGAGACGGCAGGCGCGGTCTTGGGGCCTTCGGCGGAGAGTCCCTCCGTCGGGCCGCGCAGCACGCCGAGCAGGCGGCGCAGCTCGGTCAGGGCCTGCCTGGCCGTGTCGCCGATGATTTCCACCGAGCGCTGCGCCTCGGCCGGGCGGCCGGGCAGCAGCGATGTCGCCGCCTCCGCCTGGACGGCCATGAGGCTGACATGATGCGCGACCACGTCGTGCAACTCGCGGGCGATCCTGATCCGCTCGACCGCGGCGGCCCGGGCGGCCTGCTGGTCAACCTCGGCCTCGGCGCGATCGGCGCGGCTCTCGGCCGCCAGCAGGCTCGCGCGCCTGGCCCGGCTGAGCATACCCGCGACCCACGCGGTGAAGAAGATGAACGCCTGGAACATCGCGTCGTACGGCTCGCTGTGCCCAGGCCCGGTCTGCGAGACCGTGATCCCGCCGGCCACCAGCAGCCAGCTGATCCGGCGCCAGGCCGGGCCGCAGCGGTCGATGATGGTGTAGAAGGCGATGGCGGGAGCGAGCGGGAACGGCGCGAAGCCGAACCCGATCCGGTCGTAGGCGACCCGGGTCGTACCGACCACGAAGGCCGCGCCGACCGGGTGCGCCCGCCGCCAGGCCAGCGGGATCGCCTGGCCGACGGCCAGCGCCAGAGCCAGCCACAGCGGATGGAGCCGGTCGCGGAACGGCAGCAGCGCGACGACGTTCACGGCCGCCAGGGCGACCGCCAACCCCGCGTCCTGCAGTCGCTCCTGCCGCGGCGGCGGCATCGCGGCCACCCGATCCGCCAGCCGGCGCGGAGCCGCGGCCATCCGCGCCGCCGGGTTCTTCACGTACCGATCGTATGATCTGAGCCGCCGCCCAGGATCGCCCGCGAGGATGAGCCCGCCGGCCGGCCGCGAGTGGGAGCGCCGGTCCTGGCCGCCGCCGGTTCTCCGGCCAGCGGCGTAGCCGGCGAAATCGGCCGCGCGCCCGGCGCGGTCGGGGCAGCCAGCCAGCCACGATGACCACATGAACTCAACCGCGCAAGCGCACGTACCTGCCCGCCCCATCCCGACGCCCGCTCGCCCGGTCCCGTCGCCGGCCCGCCCGCCGCGGCTCGGCATCGCCGTGATCGCCGCCGCGGCGTTCTGCCTGGAGCTGGCGGTCAGCGGGCGCTACGGCTACGTCAGGGACGAGCTGTACTTTCTCGCCGCGGGCAAGCATCTGGCCTTCGGGTATGTGGACCAGCCCGCGCTCACCCCGCTGATCGCGAGGGCCTCGGCCGCGCTGACCGGCAACACGCTCGTCGGGATCCGGCTGGTGCCCGCGCTCGGGCTCGCCGTGCTGGTCGTCGTCACCGCCGCGACAAGCCGCCTGCTCGGCGCCGGCCGTACCGGGCAGGTGCTGGCCGCGCTGGCCGCCGCCACCTGCGGCGAGTACATCGCCGCGATGCACGAGCTGACCACCACGATGCCCGACTTCGTGTTCTGGGCGGTCCTGCTGCTCCTGGTCACGCGGCTGCTGGTGAGCCAGGATCCGCGCTGGTGGATCGCGGTCGGCGGCTGCGCGGGCGTCGCCAGCGAGGCGAAGTGGAACATCGCGTTCCTGGCCGTCTCGCTCGGTGCCGGCTTCCTCGTCACCGACGCCCGGCGGCTGCTGCGCAGCCGCTACCTGCTGTTCGGCTGCCTGCTCGCCGCGATCCTGGCCGTCCCCGACGTGGCCTGGCAGGCCGCGCACGGCTGGCCGAACCTGGCCGTGTTCCGCGCCCTGCAGTCCGAGGCCTGGCACAACCGGGCCACCTACTGGCCGGCTCAGGTGCTGTTCACCGGCCTGGCGCTGACTCCGCTCTGGCTGGCCGGCATCGTCTGGTCGCTCCGCCGCGCGCAAGCGAACATCGCCCGCCCGGTCGTCATCGGCTGCGTGACCGCGATCACGCTCCAGTTCGTGCTCGGCGGCAAGCCCTACTACCCGGGCGGCGCGTACGCGTTCCTGCTCGCCGCCGGATGCGTGCCGGCCGAGCGGTGGCTGGCCGCACGCGGGCCGCTCGGCCGGATCCGGCCGGCGGCCGCCGCGGCTGGCGTCATGGTGGTGTCCGCCGCCGCGTTCGCGCCCGTGGCGCTGCCGGTGCTCCCGGCGGCCGCGCTGCGCACGGTGCCGCTCCAGAAGATCAACTACGACCTGGCCGAGTCGATCGGCTGGACCAGGCAGGTAACGCTGGTCGCGCGCGAGTACGCCGCGCTGCCGCCGCGACTGCGGCGGCACGCCACCGTGCTGGCCGGGAACTACGGCGAAGCCGGTGCCCTCGACCGGTACGGGCCCGGCTACGGCCTGCCGCAGGCGTACAGCGGCGCCAACTCGTTCTGGCTCTGGGGCCCGCCGCCCGCCGGGGACACAGCGGCCATCGCGATCAACGTCGACCCCGCGCTGCTGCGGCGCGATTTCGCCCGGGTGCGGCTGGTGGCCACGTTCCGCAACGGCCTGGGTGTCAGCGACGACGAGCAGGGTGCGCAGATCTTCATCGCCGCCGGCCTGAGGACGTCGTGGGCGGATGCCTGGCCAGCGTTCCGCGACTACTCCTGAGCCGTGCGCCCGGTAGCTCGGGCGGGCCGGTCAGGCGGGTGACCAGGCTAGGTCCCGCCCGGCCAGCGAGACGACCTGGTCGAGCAGCGGCGCGCTGGCTCAGGAACCGCAGCGCCGCGTCCAGCAGCGGCGGCTCGCAGCCGTACGGCTGCCCGGTGGCGCGGGCCGCGTCCCAGCCGTGCACGACGAGCTCGTCGGCGGCGGTCAGGCCGACCATCTCAGCCGGGGCGTCCATGCCAGCGATCCTCGTCATTCCGGTCCAGGCGCCGGGCTCGCGCCAGGCTTGCGCCAGCGTGGTGAGGTCGGCCGGGATCCTCGCCCGCCAGGCCTGCTCCAGGTTCACGGCCCGTCCAGACGGAGCCTGCTCGGCGTAGCCGCCCGGCTGCTTGCGCGCCGCGGCGGTGAAGGCCAGGGCGAGCCCGCCGACGTGGTCGATCAGGTCACCGACCGTGTACGCGGGGCACGGCGTCGGCCGGTCAAGCTCGTCGTCCTGCACCCGCGCCACAAGCTCGGCCAGCCGCCGCGCGGCCGGGCCGAGGTCAACGGCTGTTGTCATGACTGCTGCTCCTCCTGTTGGCTAGCTCTTGGGCCGGGCCGACTTCTGGCTCTGCTACCCGGGGCTCCGCGGGCGCAAACTGGCTGCTGGTGCGGGCCGGAACCGTGCCACGCCCAGGTGATCGCCGAGCTTGCCGACTCGGGGGCGCGGGCTCAGCGAAGCGGAGCGAGCGCCTCGGCGAGCGGGGCGAGCACGGCGGGGGTCAGCGGCGGCAGGAGGTAGACGATCGCCAGGTCCAGGCCCTCGGCCGCGAGCGCGGTCACCTGGCCGACCGTGGCCGCCAGGTCATGGTCGGCGCTCAGCCTGACGTGGCTGGACAGGGTGATCTCGGCGGGATCGCGGCCCACGTCCCGGCAGTGCCCGTACAGCACGTCCCGCTTGCGGGCGAACTCGCTCGCCGCGCCGCCGACGAAGTTCCAGTGCTGCGCGTACCGCGCGGTCGTGCGCAGGGTGCGCCGCTCGCCGCTGCCGCCGATGCAGATCGGCGGATGCGGGCGCTGCGGGCCCTTCGGCTCGCAGCGCGCCCCGGCAAGCTGGTAGTACCGGCCGTCGAAGTCCGTGGTCTGCTGCGACAGCAGCCCGATCAGGACCTGGCAGGCCTCCTCGAAGCGGTCGCTGCGCTCGCGGCGGCTGCCGAGCTCGATGCCGTACGCACCGGACTCCTCCTCGTTCCAGCCCGCGCCGATGCCGAGCTCGAGCCGCCCGGCGGAGATGATGTCGATGGTGGCTGCCATGTTGGCCAGCACCGCCGGGTGGCGGTAGTCTCAGCCGGCGGGTCGCCTGGGCCAGCGCGGTCAGCGCCGTCCAGCCCTCCAGGCACGGCCCGGCCGAGTCGCCGACGATCGGGTAGAAGTGGTCGAAGAGCCAGCCAGACTCGAAGATCTCGATGTCGTCGGCCTCCTTCCACACGGCCAGCATGTCGGCCCAGGTCGTGTTCTGCGGTGCGGTCTTGAAGGCGAAGCGCACGCGGCCTCCTGCGGTCCGGGGTTCAGTACCGATCAGTACCACTCAGTACCACACGAGAGCGACCGGCGAGCTAATTGACTTGAGCGAGCCAGGCCGGCCGGTCATGCTGATGCACATGTTCAGCCGGGCCTGGTTGCGGGCGCGGGCAGGCAGATCGCCGTCCCGCGCGCTGCTCGCTACCCGGCTGCCCGCCTTCGCCGGCGGCGCTCGAGGCTGACCCTCCCCCTCGCGGAGAACCACGGGGGAGGGTGTCTCGCGGTGCCTCGCGCCGCCGGTTCTGGGCCCGGTCCC
>WNGP01002408.1_pt1 | contig 15616 bp, 10 predicted proteins | sample 5407671 | NCBI WGS metagenome assembly WNGP01 (sample SAMN13153381, study PRJNA577476) | soil metagenome | isolation source: 40 cm soil or saprolite under Garry oak tree replicate 2 | place: USA:California | collected 2016-06-15 | reverse complement strand
GGCGTGAAGACGGAGAGCGAAAAATTCGCTGGCGCGTTGCGGACGTACGCCATCGAAGCGTTGATGCAGGACAACAAGGCACTGCAGGCAGGCACGTCGCACAATCTGGGACAAAACTTCGCGAAGGCCTTCAATGTGCAGTATCAGACGGCCAGCGGCCGGCTCGAGTACGCGTGGAATACGTCGTGGGGCGTGTCCACGCGGCTGATCGGTGGCCTGATCATGACGCATTCGGACGATAACGGTCTGGTGGCGCCGCCCCAACTCGCGCCCGTGCAGATCGCGATTGTGCCGATTTGGAAGACGGATGAAGAGCGCAATCGGTTGTCGGTCGTCGGTCGTCAGGTGAAAGCCGACCTGGAGAAATCTGGACTGCGTGTGGAGTTCGACGACCGTGAAAACATGAAGCCCGGCGCCAAGTACTTCGAGTGGGAAGCGCTCGGCGTCCCCGTGCGCCTGGAGATCGGCCCCCGCGATCTCGCCAGCAGCCAGGTCGTGTTGGCGCGGCGGAGCGGCGCCAAAGGACCAGTTGCGCTGCAAAGCGTAACGGGCTCGGTCACGACGGCGTTGGACGAGATTCAGCAGGCGCTCCTCGCGGCTGCCCGTGAGCGGCGGGAAAAGAATTCGATCCGCGGCGCCACCAAGGGGCAGTTCCTTGAATTCATGAAGGGCGGCGGCGGATTCGCGTACGGCGGCTTCTGCGGCAGTCCGACGTGCGAGGCGGAGATCAAGACGCAGACCAACGCCACGATCCGCGTGCTCCCCGATCCCGAGTTCCGCAGCAAGGAAGTGCCGAAGCAATGCATGTGGTGCGATGCGCCCAGCATCGCGGAGGCCGTGTGGGCACAGGCGTACTAGGGTTCGATCCGGGATTGCTCCAAGCAATCGCGGATCGCATCGGGACGCCGGCCTACGTCTACAGTGCCAACCTGATTCGCGCGCAGTACAACGCGCTCGACGACGCACTCCACGGCATCCGCCACCGCATCTGCTACTCCGTCAAAGCCAACGGCAACCTCGGCGTGCTCCGTGTCCTCCGGCAGCTCGGTGCGGGCGCCGACATCGTGTCGGTTGGCGAGCTGCGCCGGGCGCGGATCGCGGGGTTCGATCCGGACGGCATCGTGTTCTCGGGCGTCGGCAAGACCAAGGTCGAGATCGAGGATGCGATTCGCGCCGGCGTCGGGTTCATCAATATCGAGTCGCCGAGCGAGCTCGCGACGCTGATTGCGGTGGCGAACGAGATCAAGACGACTGCTCGAGTTGGGATTCGGGTCAACCCTGACGTCGCGATCGACAGTCATCCGTACACCAAGACTGGTGAAAAGACCGCCAAGTTCGGGATCCCCTTCGACGAGGTCGTGACGGTCGCACAGCAGATTGCGACCGAGCCAAGGCTCGTGCTGCGGGGTCTGGCGATGCACATCGGCTCACAGATCACGGATGTGACCCCCTATCATCGGGGGGCCATCAAGTTGATCGAGCTGGTCACGGCGATCCGCGCCTCAGGGATCAACACGTTGGAGTCGCTCGATGTCGGCGGCGGGCTCGGCGTCCGCTATCACAATGAAAAGGCGCCCACGCCGAAAGCCTTCGCCGAGGCCGTCGTGCCCGCCGTGGGAGCCGCTGGGCTCGGGCTGCTCTGTGAGCCTGGCCGCTACCTCGTGGCCAACGCGGGCGTCCTGCTCACGCGCGTGCTCTACCGCAAGCACTCCGGTGGGAAAGAGTACGTCATCGTAGACGCCGGGATGTCAGACTTTGTGCGGCCGAGTCATTACAATGCCCACCATGAGATCATGCCGCTGCGTGATGGCCAGCGACCCGAGGAGATCGTGAACGTCGTCGGGCCGATCTGCGAAACCGGCGACTTTCTCGCGCTCGATCGCAAAATGGTCGCGGTGGGACCCGGCGACGTCTTGGCCGTGCTGGGGACGGGCGCCTACGGCTTCGTGATGAGCTCGACGTACAACCAGCGGCCGCGGGCACCGGAGGTCGTGGTGGACGGCGATCGCTATTACGTAGCCCGCCAGCGCGAGACGCTCGAAGACCTCGTCCGCGGCGAAACCGCCGAACCGACGACCTGGTACAAAGCGTGAACCGCATCCTCATTCTCGACTGCGGATCCCAGTTCACGCAGCTGATCGCCCGCCGAATTCGCGAGGCCAGCGTCTATTGCGAGATCCACCCCGCGGCGCGGGGCATGGATCTCGACTTCATTCGATCGTTTGATCCCAAGGGGATCATTCTCTCCGGCGGCCCCAATTCCGTGTTCGAGCCCGGAGCTCCCAGCGTCGATCCCAAGATTCTCGACCTGGGTCCGCCGGTGCTCGGCATCTGTTACGGCATGCAGCTCATCGCGCAGCTGTCGGGTGGCAAGGCGACGCCCGCGACGGAACGCGAGTACGGCCGGGCCGAGGTCTGCGTCAAGGAGAGCAAGGGTCTGTTTGCGGGCTTCGAGCCCAACGCCTGTGTGATCGTGTGGGCGAGCCACGGTGACCGTCTGGAGTCGCCTCCCCCGCAGTTCCGCGTGACGGCGACGAGCACCAACGCGCCGGTCGCGGGGATGCAGCATGTAACCAAGCCGATCTTCGGCGTGCTGTTTCACCCCGAGGTTGCGCACACCCCGCGCGGCGGCGAGATCCTGCACAACTTTCTGTTCGATATCTGCGGCTGCACGCCCGATTGGACGCCCGGACACTTCATCGACCAGGAAATTGCCCGCATTCGCACGCTCGTCGGCCCGGAGGGACGGGCGATCTGCGGCCTGTCGGGGGGCGTGGACTCGGCGGTCGCCGCGGCGCTAGTGCACCGCGCCATCGGGAATCGCTTGACGTGCGTCTTCGTCGACCACGGGCTGCTGCGCCGCGGGGAGCGCGAACAGGTCGAGCACACGTTCCGCGCGCACCTCGGCATGGACCTCCGGGTCGTGGATGCGACGCACCGGTTCCTGAAGGAACTGAAGGACATCGAAGATCCCGAGGAAAAACGCCGCCGGATCGGTCATACGTTCATCGATGTGTTCGAGGATGCCGCGCGCCACGTCGCGGGCAACGTGGGATTCCTGGTGCAGGGCACGCTGTATCCCGACGTCATCGAATCGACGTCAGCCAGAGGGGGTCCGTCCGCAACCATCAAGACCCACCACAACGTCGGCGGCCTGCCTCCTAATCTGCCGTGGAAGCTCATCGAGCCGCTGCGAGAATTGTTCAAGGATGAAGTGCGGCAAGTGGGCCGCGAGCTCGGCCTGCCCGATGAGATCGTCGGACGGCACCCGTTCCCGGGACCGGGCCTCGCCATCCGCGTGCTCGGACCTGTCAACGAAGCGCGGCTCGATTTACTCCGCCGCGTCGACGCGATCTACCTGGAGGAAATCCGTGCAGCCGGTCTGTACGACCAGATCTGGCAGGCGTTCGCGGTGCTCCTGCCTATCAAATCGGTCGGCGTGATGGGCGACGGCCGCACCTATGATCACGTCGTCGCGCTCCGGGCGGTCACGAGCCGCGACGGCATGACCGCCGACTGGTTCCCCTTCCCGCACGACGTGCTCGGCCGGATCTCCAACCGCATCATCAACGAAGTCCGCGGCGTCAATCGCGTCGCGTACGACGTCAGCTCCAAACCCCCAGCGACGATCGAGTGGGAGTGAACGAGCCGTCGCACGACGGCACGACGGCACGTCGCACGATCGGCGCCTGGCAAGCAGCGCTCGCCGCGGGGCTGCTCGCGACAGCCGTGGCCGCCCCGTCCATACGCAACGAATTCGTGGCCGACGATCAATGGGTCGTCGCGCACCGTCAGGTGCTCGAGCACCCGCCATCCGTCAGGGCGGTGCTGATGGAGCCTTATTGGCCGGCCTCGTTCGGCGGAGTGATGTGGCGCCCCGCCGTGATCGCATCGTTCGCCCTCGATTATCGCCTGTCGACGAGCCCACATTGGTTTCACGCGATCAACGTCCTGTGGGCGGCGATTGCTACGGCATTACTCGGACTGCTCGCCTGCGATCTGGCCGGTCCCGCCGTGGGGCTGGTCGCAGGACTGCTGTTCGCAGTGCACCCGGTGCATGTGGAGGCAGTCGCGAATGTCGTCGGCCGTGCCGAACTGATGGCGGCGGCGGGCTATGCGGCAGCCCTCCTCTGCGCCATTCGAGCCGAGCGCAAACCAGCGTACCTCGCGGGTGTGGCAGCCGGCGCTGCGTTTGCCATCGCATCGAAAGAGGTCGCGGTGACCCTGCCCGCAGCCGTGTTCCTCGTCTATGTCGCCCGGCGGGCGTACCTGCGCACAGCCTGGAAAGCGGTCGTCGCCGCCACCGTGCCGATTGCGGCGTACTTCATCGTCCATGTGTTTGTCGGTATCCGGACGTTTTATGCCGGCGGACTGGCGGTCGGGCTCGAGCATGTTGGCTTCCTCGCCCGCAGCTGGACGATGGTGCGCCTGTCACTACAATGGTGGCGCCTCTTTCTTTTCCCCGCGCACCTGTCCGCCGACTACTCTCCGGGCGAGTTGACGGTTGCGACGGGCTTCACGGTCTGGCACCTGCTTGGCTTGCTGGTCTGGAGCGGGATTGGCATGCTCGCGTGGCGGACGCGACGGACGATTCCCGGCATCGCCATCGGACTCGCCTGGATGGTGATCACCATCTCGCCCGTCGCGAACGTCGTATTCCCGACCGAATTCCTCGTAGCGGAGCGGACACTCTATCTGCCGTCCTTCGGCATCGTGTTTGGGTTGGCATGCGCGGCGGCGGCGATCCGACCCCCCAGGCTCCGCGTGGCTGTCGTTGCCGTCGCTGTCGCTGCCGGCGCCGCCCGGACCATTATCCGCATTCCGGCCTGGCACGACGACGAGACCCATTATCAGGCGCTAAAGCGCGAAGCGCCGCGCTCCTATCGCACGCTGTGGCTCGAAGGAAAGGACGAGTTCGCGGCGGGGCGGTGGGGAAGCGGTGAGCAGCTTTTGCTCGCGGCGATTGCGTTCGCACCAGAGCTGGCCGGACCGCGCTATGATCTTGGCCGATTCTACATGAGCGCCAAGCTGTGGCAGCCTGCAATTCGCCAACTTCAGGTTGCGGTCGCGGTGGATAGTGCCTTTACGCCTGCGCGCGAGGCGCTAAACCAAGCGCTACAGGCTGCGCGTGATACCAGCCGCTAAATGTTCTTCTCTTCTAGAAGCGTGAGAAACTCGGCAGGAGTCTTGAGCTTGGCCAGCCGACCCGGGACGTCCGACTCTTTGGCGAACTGAGCGATCTTGCCGAGGACGGGCAGATACTGGTTCGAAACTTCGAGCGGCGGGGCGACAATCAGGAAAAAGTAGTTGACCGGCTGATCGTCGATGGCTTTGAAATCGATCCCCGCAGCGCTCCGACCAAACGCGCACCGCAGGCGCGTGACCACCAGGGAGCGGCAATGGGGAATCGAGATATGCTGTCCGATGCCGGTCGACCCCAGCGTCTCGCGTCGCTTCAGCATCTTGAACAACATCCCCTGCGCCTTTTCATCGAGCTTGAGCAGCCCGACCAGCTCTTTGAGCACCGCGTCCTTCGTGGTGCTCTCGAGCTCGAGCTTGATCGCGTCCTCGGAAAAGAACTCGCGCAGGCGCATTTTGGCGGGCGAAAGGTAAAACTTGGTTGCTCCGCGCGCAACGCGCTATTACGTTCCACCGCATGAACTTCCCGTACTCGGTCAAGCACGACTTCCCGCTGTTTTTGGCTCCCATGGCGGGCGTGTCGGAATCTCCGTTCCGCCAGATCTGCCGGCGCTACGGGGCCGACGTCGTGGTCTCCGAGTTCATCTCCTCCGTCGGCATCTCGCTCGGCATCGAGCGCGTACTCGCCGAGATGCGCTTCGAGCCTGTCGAACGGCCGATCGGGATCCAGATCTATGGGGCCGATGCCGGGATCATGGCCAAGGCCGCGGGCATGGTCACGGAGCTGTTTGAGCCCGATTTCGTCGACATCAATTTCGGCTGCCCGGTGAAGAAAGTCGTCCGCAACAACGGTGGTTCGGGCTGTCTCAAGGACATGGGACTGGTGCAGGGCATCATTCGGGCGGTCCGGAGTGCGACGCATCTGCCGGTCACCGTGAAGATCCGCAGCGGTTGGGACGACCAGCAGCGCGATCCGATCGACATCGCGCTCCGCTGTGAGGAGGCGGGGGCGCAGGCGTTGACGTTGCATCCGCGAACGCGCACCCAGATGTACCAGGGGGCGGCGAACTGGGACGAGATTGCCGCCGTGGCCTGTGCGCTGTCGATCCCGGTGATCGGCAACGGCGACATCCGTACGCCGGAAGACGTCGTGGCGATGCGCAATCACACGCACTGCGCCGGTACCATGATCGCGCGCGGATCGTTCGGGAATCCGTGGCTGTTTGCGCAGGCTCGCGACCTGCTCGAGGCCCGAGCCAAACGGCCCGATCCGACGCCCGAGGAGCGGTTCGCGACGGCGCTCCAGCACGCGCGCCTCGCGCTGCGGTTGCAGGGCGACACCCGCAAGACGGCGCTCGAGTTCCGCAAACACTTCGGCTGGTACACGAAGGGGCTGCGGGATGGCTCCGAGCTGCGCCAGCGCCTGTTTGCAATCGAGTCGATGGCCGAGGCGGAAGCCATCTTCGCCGAATATCTCGCGGGTGCCAGCATCGAGATCGCGGCCTAGGATGTTCGAGCAGCTACCGTTCGCGACGATCGATCACCTCCGGCCCATCACCCAGGGGCATCAGGAGGTGATCTTTTGTCCGGATAAGACGATCGGTCAGGTCGTGGCGATCGCGGAGCGGCTCGAGGCCGCCGGCGGCAGCTTCCTCGCGACGCGCGCGGATCCCGGACAATCGGCGGCGCTCGCAACGCGCTTCCCGCGCGCCGAGGTCAACGGCCTCGGACGGACGGTTTATCTCCCCCCTGATCCAGAGCCCGCGCCGACGGGCCGCGGGACGATTTTGGTTTGCACGGCAGGAACGAGCGACTTGCCCGTCGCCGAAGAGGCGGCGGTGACCGCTCGCGCACTGAGTAACCGTATCGAACGGCTCACCGATGTCGGCGTCGCCGGCATCCACCGCGTGCTGGTGCAGACCGATGTCCTCCGCTCGGCTACGGTCATCATCGTCGTTGCCGGCATGGACGGCGCGCTGGCGAGCGTGGTCGGTGGCCTGGTGAAGGTTCCGGTGATCGCCGTGCCGACGAGCGTGGGATACGGCGCCTCGTTCGGGGGCCTCGCCGCGCTGCTCGCCATGCTGAACTCCTGCGCATCAGGGGTCACCGTCGTCAACATCGACAACGGATTCGGCGCCGCCGCCGCCGCGAGTCGCATCAACCATTCGTAATCGCACGCAGGGCGGAGCGCGACGCTGGATCGCGCTCGCGCTGCAGGTCGTCGGACTCGCTGCGGTCGCTCTCGTCGTCTGGCGCGGGCCGATCTGGGCTCTGGTCGCAGCCGCCGGCGGGATCGCCCTCACATGGGGGTGGACGATTCGCTGGCGGCCGGGCAGGCTGCGTCGCCGCGGGCCGCCGCCACTCGCACTCGCCGAAGTGCTCGATCTCCTGCGCCAGGCCTACGGGGCGAGCGTGGGCTGGGCCCTCGGCGTTGAGGACGGTCCTCTCGAAGTTCCTGCTGCGTTTCCCGCCGGCGTCGGGAGTGACCAGCGGCGTCGCGGTGCCGCACTCGTCCAGCTCGCTTCGATAGATGGACGTCTACACATCGTTCGCGACCCCGAGGCCACCTACGTCGCCGTCGGTGATTTTCCGTACGCCGCCGGCCTGGTGTTCGAGGACAACGCGCGTACCGAAACGCTCGTCGATGTCGTGGCGGGGGCGTTGCGGCGCTTTGTCGCCGGCATGCGGTTAGCCGAAGAGCAGAGCGGCATTCCGCGCGCGCGGATCGTGGCCGCACGCGTATCGCGTTTGGTCGCCGGGGCGGTCACGCTGGAAGGGATGGCGCGTGCCGCCGTCCAGCTCGGCGAGCAGATCACCAATCGCGGCGTCGCCCTAGTCGTGGCGACGGGGGATCGTGCGCGGATCGTGGCCGTCTCCGGCGCGGCCGATCGCAGGCTCGCCGGCGTCGACCTCGCACCCGATTCGCCGGTCGCGCATGCGATCGCTACCGGGATTCCGGTCGCGACGCCAGGTTCCGAGGACGTGTTCGGCCACGGCGTCCCGGAACGCCGTCGCAGCGAGCGCGCGGGCACCGCGTATCCGCTTCTCGACGGGTCGATCGTCGTCGGCGCGTTCGTCGTGCTCGGCCCGCCGCTCGTGGCGGATGCTCCGCTGCTCGACGACTTGAGCCCACTCCTTACCGACCTCGGGCCGCGCATTGCGGCGGCGCGCGCGGTGCACGACGCCGAGCGCCGCGCGGTCGTGGATCCGTTAACCGGACTCCGCAATCGGCGGGAGTTCGAGCGCGCGCTGTCGACCTACAATCAAGCGTCGCAGGAACCCGCCACACTCGTGTACATCGATCTCGATCATTTCAAGAAGTTGAACGATACGCTGGGACATCCGGCGGGCGACGCCGCTTTGAAACATGTCGCGCGCCTGCTCGAGGCCGCGGTACGCGATGGCGACCTCGTGGCACGCATCGGTGGCGAAGAGTTCGCGGTCTGGCTGCCGCGTACGGCGCTGCGCGAAGGAATGGAAGTCGCCGAGCGTATTCGGCGCTCGGTGGCGGAGAAGCCGCTGACGTGGGGTGGCTCGGTCTATCCGCTCACGACCTCGTGTGGGATTGCGTCGTGCCCAGAGCTGGTGGGCGATGTATTAAACCTTCCTGCTGCCGCTGACGCGGCGCTCTATCGTGCCAAACAGGGAGGGCGCAATCGGGTTGAAAAAGCGGGCCGGCCCGACTAACGTAGGTTAACCTTGCGAAGCGGGGGCGACAGGCTTCGACGGGTTTGGCGAGGGTACTGTTGCGTGCCCAGGTTCTCAGTCACCTGGTAAATCAACTGGGAAGACACACAAGCCAACTCTGAACTGGCTCTGGCTGCGTAAGCTTCGGCTTCACGCACCTGCGTGAGTGGCAGCCCGCCTGAGGCGGCGCTCACGTATCGCAAAGTCGGGCTGGCGGCAACTGGGGCCTCAACGGTTGCCGCGAGAGTTTGCAGAGGCTTGTTGCTGCCAGGGCTGACAAGGCGCCGAGGCAGCGAGACCCAAAAAGCCTAGTCTACGCACGTAGGAGCGGTATCGGAGTCATGCTCGGACCGGGGTTCGATTCCCCGCGCCTCCATCGAAAAACGGGACACGCGCACTGCGCCACGTGTCCCGTTTCTCGTTTCTCGGCTTCTGGCTTAGTGCCTGCGGCCCCCAAGCGACCGCAGCTCGCCTGTGGAGGGGACGACGAGGCGCGGCGCGATGGGGAAGGCGACAGCCGCGGATGGTCGAGGGGCTGCGGGAGCGGGCGGGAGCGAAGACTCGAACCGCCTGCGCCCTCCATGCACAAATAGCGGCACGTAGTAGGGAACGTAGACTGGGGCGGGCGGCGATTGGTAGACCACCTGCTGCGGGATGGGAGCGGCGGGGGGGGCGCTCGTGATCGAGACGCTGCCGCTGTTCACGCCGCAGAACGAATCCGTCAGCGATGCGTTCGAGCAGTCTACCGCGTTCGTTGGAACTGAGGCGGACGCGACAGCGACAGGCGTCCCCCGCCGGACGCAACTCAGGCAGACCTGTGGCGGGGCCGGCGGCCCTAGCGCCGTCGCGGTTCCATCCCTCGAATATCCCACTGCAGCGTAGTCGTACGGACGCCCGTCCGTGACGCGGTCAGCGATATCGAGCACCGCCCCGAGCGGCTCGCCCGCGGTCGGCTGCAGCAGCAAGGCATCCTGGTAATCCCAGGTTCCGCCCGCTCCGCCCCGTAGAGCCGCGAAGTCGAAGGCCCAGCGTGACCGGATCGCCACGAGCGTCGCGGGATTGCCTTGGGCCTCTGGCGGCAGGGGTACCGCGAACGGGACGCCAGCATCCACCCCAGTGCTGTCATAGGGCCCAAACGGAAAGAGCACCGTGATGCGGCCGATCGGATCGACATTCAGGAGCAGGAGGTGCCCCGCCTCGCGCAGGGTGATGTAGGCGATCGAGTCGGCGCGCGAGACACGAACTGGATCGGGCGCGCGTGCCGCCCGGGCTAGGTGCGTATTGCCGCCCGCCTGAAGCAGCAGTCCGGCTGTCACCGCAAAGGTAGAGATCATGGGTCCCTGCTCCATACCCTACATCGCCAAGGCGGTGCCCGGAAGGCCCCGGCAACTCGCCCTTATCTGTTGCTTCCCACCTGCTCGCCGGAGATTACGAGCATGCACCCAGAGCGATTTGACGCGCTCATTGCGCGGCTCGAACGCCAAGCACGCGATCATCCTGCCGCCTACCGGTGGCGCGTCGGCATTGTCGCGCTGGCGGGCTTCGCCTATCTCTGGTTCCTGGGGCTCGGCAGCATCGCCCTCATCATCACTCTAGTCCTCGTCGTTCCCGCCTCGTTGTGGTTTGCACTCAAGTTCCTCTGGCCGTTGTTGCTCCTACCGTTCGCCGCGCTACGCGCCATGTGGGTCAAGTTCCCCAGGCCGTCAGGGCGGGAGCTGCGGCGCGAGGACGCGCCCCATCTCTTTCGGGAGATCGAGGAGTTGCGTCGCGCGTTGGGCGCCCCGCGCATCCATCGCGTTGTCGTGAACTCGGCTTTCAACGCGTCGATGATTCAGCGCCCCCGGGTGAGCGTCCTGTTGTGGTACGAAAACTCCCTGGTGCTAGGTCTGCCGCTCATGGCGGGTCTCCCGCGCGCGCAGTTCCGCGCGATCCTGGCACACGAGCTGGCGCATGCCTCGCGGTATCACGGCCGCTTCGGATCCTGGATCTACCGACTCCGCACTACGTGGGACTCGGTGCTGTCCTACGTGACGGAGGAGCGGCACTGGACTCGCGTGCTGCTCGACGTGTTCCTCAAACATTACGTGCCGTACTTCGACGCGTACTCGTTCGTCCTGATCCGCAATCACGAGTTGGAAGCGGATCGGGCGGCGGTGGAACTGGCCGGTCGTGACGCGCACGGGCAGGCGCTCGTGGCGCTCGAGGTCATTAGTGGCCTGGTAGACGAGGTCTTCGATCCGTTGGTACGGGCCCGTGCGGAGCAGTCCCCGGAGCCGCCGACAGGTGTGTTCCACCATCTCATCGGGTTTGTCCAGGCCCGGCCCGTCGTCGAATGGCGCGCGAGGCTCCCCAAACTCCTGAGATCCAAGACTCGGCCTGGTGATACGCATCCCGCATTGCGCGAGCGCCTGGCGGCCGTGGGCTATGCTCCGGGCGAGGCTGAGCGAAGTCTCGAAAGTGAGATGAAAGAGAGTGCCGCCCGGTATTACCTCGGCGCGGGACTCGAGCGGCTGGTGGATGGACTTGAAGCCGATTGGCGATCGGGCATGGCTGAGCCATGGCGAAACCGTCACGAGTTCGTAAGGCGCAGCCGCATCGTGATTGCGGAGCTGTCGCAGCAGGCAGATAGCGGAACGCTGCGCGAGGAGGCGGCTTGGCGGCGTGCGAATCTCACGGCACAGGTTGACGGATTGGTGGCGGCGATCCCCGCACTGCGCTATCTCGTGGAACGATCACCCGATCATGCGGCCGGCAACTTCATGCTGGGCCAGGCGCTGCTGCAGCAAGGCGACCGGACGGGCGTCGAGTACCTCGAGCGGGCGATCCAACGAGACCCAACCTGCGCTCCGCAGGTGAGTTATCTGATCGCAGCATTCCATGAGTCGCAAGGAAACGACGAACAGGCGAAGCGCTTCCGGCATCACGGATATGAGGCCAATAAGATCGCGGCAGCAGCGGAGCAGGAGCGACGCGGTGTCGACCCCCGTGCTCGCTTCCTGACCCCCGACGTCACCCCAGAAGTCCGAGCCCAGCTGCGGGAAAAGCTGCTCACGGTCCCTGAGATCCAGCGCGCCTATCTCGCGCGCAAAGACGTCGAGTACTATCCCGAGCGGCCCTATTACGTGCTGGCACTCGTGCTGCGCCAACCGTGGTACCGGCTGCGCTCGCGGGCACGAGATCGAGCCGTCGTGAACCGGGTGGCGCATGAAGTGCCGCTGCCGGGGCAGGGGTACATCATCCAGATCTACGGAAGGCATGCCAAGCTGGGCCCGATTCTGCGACGTCTTCCGGGAACTGAAATCCTGCGGCGTTGATGCTACTAAAGCATCAGGTGACAGAACCTGGCTGAAACTTGTAGCGAATTACATGACGGGAAACGGGACACGGGAAACACACCCATGTCCCGTTTCCCGTTTCTCGTTTCCCGCTCTATATTCGGCGCCGAACCCTCCGCGGAGACACCATGGGCATGACCGCACAGCCATCCGCACCGGCCGCACCAAAAAGCTTCCTCAGCGACGTCTTGGATGTGTTTAACGTGCTGCACGAGCCGACCGCGGTCTTCACGCGCGTCAAGGAGCGGCCCCGGATCCTAGCTCCGTGGATCGTGTTCTCACTCGCCTTCATCGTGATCTCCATCCTAACCCAGCCGTACCAGCAAGCGGCGATGGAAGCCTTCAAGGCCACGCTCACTCCGGAGCAAGCCGCCCGCATGGGGAATCGCGGCGCCGGCGGCGGCGTCGTGGGTCTCGTCCTGACGCCGGCATTCGTGCTCCTCTTTTTCGCGATCGGCGCAGGGCTTCTGTGGATGGGTGTGAGCATCACGGGCGCGCAGGCGCGGTTCAAGACGCTGCTCAGCGTCCTCGCGTATTCCTGCGTGACCTATCTGCTGTTCGCCGCCGTCGGGATTGTCGTGCTCACCGTCCGGGGCAAAGCGGCCATCACCGGATTCGCGGACCTGCGCGCCCCGCTCGGCCTGGACTTGGTGGCCCCAAACGTGGGACTCTACCTCGGCACGGTGCTGAACGGCATCAATCCGTTCGCAATCTGGGGAGTATGGCTGACGGGGACGGGCATATCGATTACGCACGGAACGTCGCGCGGCACCGCGATCGTCGTGACGGCCTTCGTCTACGTCATCGCATTGTTGATTATTGCCGCTCCGACGTTGCTGCTCGGCTTGGCGACTAGACAGTAGCCTTCGTGCGGCTGACGACGCCCGCCTCCTCGAGGGCCGCCTGGGCCGCGGCGAGGCGGGCGATCGGCACACGGAAGGGTGAGCAGGACACATAGTTCATCCCGGTACGGTGACAGAATCTCACCGAGCTCGGCTCCCCGCCGTGCTCGCCGCAGATGCCGATTTTGAGATCGTGCCGCGTACTCCGCCCCAGCTTCACGGCCATTTCGACGAGCTTGCCGACGCCGCCCTGGTCGAGGACCTGGAACGGATCGTCGGATAGCAGCCCGTGCTCGACGTAAAACGGCAGGAACCGCCCGGCATCGTCGCGCGATAACCCGAACGTGGTTTGGGTGAGGTCGTTCGTCCCGAACGAGAAGAACTCCGCTTCCTTCGCGATGTCGTCGGCCGTCACCGCCGCGCGCGGCAACTCGATCATTGTGCCAATGAGATAGGGAACGGCCCGGCCTTCCCGGTGGAAAACCTCCTGCGCGACTCTGCGAATCAGCGCGGTCTGATTGACGAGTTCACGGACATCCCCCACCAGCGGCACCATGATCTCGACCGTGACTTTCTTCCCTTTGCCCGCGACGTGGCCGGCCGCTTCGAAGATCGCCCGCGCCTGCATCTCGGTGATCTCGGGGTAGGTGATCCCCAGCCGGCAGCCGCGGTGCCCCAGCATCGGGTTCGCCTCTCGCAGCGACTCGATCAGCTTTTCGAGCTGCCCCGCCGGCACCTTCGCATGCTTGGCGAGCGCCGCGATCTCCTCGCGGGTATGCGGGAGGAATTCGTGCAGCGGCGGATCGAGCAGCCGGATCGTGACCGGCAGCCCATCCATGACTTCGAAGATCCCTTCGAAGTCCCGGCGCTGAATCGGGAGCAGCTTCGCGAGCGCCTTCCGGCGGCCCTCCTCGTCCGTGGCGACGATCATCTCGCGCATGAGCGTGATGCGGTCGCCCTCGAAGAACATGTGCTCCGTGCGACAGAGGCCAATGCCTTCCGCACCGAATTCGCGTGCCCGGCGCGCGTCGGCCGGAATGTCGGCGTTCGCGCGCACGCGCATCCGGCGCTTCGCGTCCGCCCACGACATGAGGCGGTCGAACTCTTTCCCCGCTTTGGGGGTGACGAGCTTCGCGGCTCCGAGGATGACGCGCCCCGTCGTCCCATCGACGGTAATCACCTGACCACGCTTGACCGCACGGCCATTCACGCGGAATCGCCCAGCGGACGGATCGACATCCAGCTCTTTGGCGCCCACGACGCAGGTCTTTCCCATGCCGCGCGCCACGACCGCCGCATGGCTCGTCATTCCGCCCCGTGCGGTGAGGATAGCGCGCGCCGCCACGATACCATGGTAGTCCTCGGGCGACGTCTCGGGGCGCACGAGGATCACATCGTGGCCCTTTTTCTTGAGCACCTCGGCTTCGTCGGCATCGAACACGACCTCGCCGGTCGCCGCTCCAGGCGAGGCGGGGAGCCCTTTGGCCAGCACGGTCACGCTGGAGCGTGGATCGACCATGGGATGGAACAGCTGATCCAGATCCTGCGGCGGCACGCGCTGGATCGCTTCGTCTTCTGTAATCAGCCCCTCGTCCACCATTTCCACAGCACTCCGAACCGCCGCCATTCCGGTCCGTTGCGCACGACGCGTCTGCAGCATGTACAGCTGGCCGTGCTCGAACGTGAACTCCACGTCCTGCACGTCCTTGAAGTGCTTCTCGAGTTTGGTCGCCAGGCGGTCGAGCTCGCGGTAGATCTTGGCGAGTTTGCCGCGCTTCATTTTCTGGATGGACTCGGGCGTACGCGCGCCGGACACCACGTCCTCACCCTGCGCGTTGGTCAGCACGTCGCCGTTCAGCACGTGCTCGCCTGTGCTGCAGTCTCGCGTGAATGCCACGCCCGTGCCGCAGTCGTCGCCCATGTTGCCATAGACCATGGCGACGATGTTCACGGCGGTTCCCAGGCTGTCAGGAATGCCGTTCACCTGGCGGTAGTCCTTGGCACGCTTGGTGTGCCAGCTCTTGAAGACCGCTTCAATCGCGCCCCACAGCTGTTCCTGCGGATCGTCGGGGAAGGGATGGCCCGTGCGCTTCTTCACGATCGTCTTGAAGTCGTGCACCAAGTCGTGCAGGTCGTCCGCGGGCAGGTCGATGTCGCGTTTGACCTTGCGGCGCGCCTTGGCCTTGTCGAGCTCTGCCTCGAATTCGTCCTTGCCGAGATCGAATACGACGTCACCGTACATCTGCACGAAGCGGCGGTACGAGTCGTAGGCGAAGCGGGGATTCTTGGACCCGGCGATCAACCCCTCGACCGTCTGGTCGTTGAGGCCGAGGTTGAGAATCGTCTCCATCATTCCCGGCATCGAGACGGCGGCGCCCGAACGCACCGAGACGAGCAGGGGATTCTTCGCGTCGCCGAACCCCTTCTTCGTGACGCGCTCGAGGTGCTTCAGGTGCCGATCGACTTCGGCGCGCAGTGCGGGAGGAAACGTGCCGTCTTCGAGGTACGCGATGCAGAGCTTGGCGGAGAGCGTGAATCCGGGAGGGACCGGCAGTCCCAGGTTGGCCATCTCGGCGAGGCCGGCGCCTTTGCCGCCGAGGATGTCGCGCATGG
>WNGP01002405.1_pt1 | contig 15621 bp, 14 predicted proteins | sample 5407671 | NCBI WGS metagenome assembly WNGP01 (sample SAMN13153381, study PRJNA577476) | soil metagenome | isolation source: 40 cm soil or saprolite under Garry oak tree replicate 2 | place: USA:California | collected 2016-06-15 | reverse complement strand
TCACGAGCTGCTCGACGTAGTGGTCGTTCGCCGTGTCGCCGCCGATAATCGGCATCTTCGGGTCGTCGAGCACGGCGTACCCTTGCGTGAGGAAGAAGAGGTGTGACGGCCCGCGGATGATGTTGAAGCGGTTGGGCGCCGCCGAGACCTGGCCCGCCGCGCTCGCCGAGGCGAATTCGGTCGGGTACGCCCACATCACAACTGGGAGACGGGTCCCCGCCGTGTAGCCGGGCGGCAGATAGAGCGTGCCTGAGAGCGGCACGCCGTCCTCGCGCGTGTACGTGAGCAGCCGCTTCTGAATCCCTGTGAGCTGCGGGGCCGGATCCTTGAATGCGGTGAGGGCGCGCAGTTTCGTGCCCTGGCGCACGAAGTAATTCGGCGGCTCGGTGCGAGACTCGCGCCGCGTCACGAAGCTCGTGGCGGCGTCGTCGAGCAGGGCGACGACCGATTCGTAGTGGACCGTATCGGCACGCCAGAGCCGTTCGGTCTTGCGAGTCGTGAGGTTCAAGCGGTCGAGGAACGGCCGGTCGCCCTGCGGTGAGGCGCCGGTACCCGTGAAGTAGATCCAGTCGCCGCTGCGCTGCATCGCGACGTCGCCGGTAGGCGTCAGGCGGATGATCGGGAACCCGGGATCCGCGTAGCGCTCCTCGGCGCTGCGGTCGAAGAGCAGGACGGGCGCAGTGCCCGGCTTGTTCGCATCGACGATCCATGTCTTGGACCAGCGGCGCTCGCGGTCGTACTCCTGCAGGAATCCCACACCTTGCGTGTCCCATGTCAGGCCGGCGTAGCGCTTCACGAGTCGCGCGAGCTCCGTGGGCTCGGCGGTGAACGGCGCTGCGAGGGTGACGACGCGATCCTGGCGCTCGGCCTTGCTGCGCGGGTCGCCGCCGTCCAAGGCTTCGGCCCAGACGAGGGCCGCGGGGGTGCCGGGGCGCCAGTTGACACCGCGGGGCCCCGTGCGGACACCGCGGATTGGCACGCCTTCGCTCGAGGGCAACGTCGCGATATGGCGCACGATGTCGCCCTTCAGATTCCATACCTCGATCTCCTGTGGGAAGGCGCCCGAGGGGACGAGGTACGAGAAGGGCCGGACGATGCGCACGACGAGCACGTGTTCGCCGCTGGGGGCGACGTCAACGCGGTCGAAGATCGCGGGCTGGCCGACGGACGTCCGCGCGCCGGTGGCGGCATTCACCATGGCGAGCTGGGCGGTGAAGTAGTAGTCGAACAGCTGCTCGTCGAAGTGGTTTTTCAGCAAGTCTTCAAACGTTGCGGCCGGGGCAGCGCGACCGCGGGTTTCCTGGATCGTTGGGCCGACAGGCGTTTGTGGGGCGACGGGACCGGGGCCGCGGCCGTCGGGAATGAACTCACACAGGAGGCTCGTGCTCGAGGGCATCCATTGGCACGGGGGCCCCTCCGTGGCGTTCAGCGTCGCGCCGGTGAGCGCGCGGGTCTGCCCGGTAGCAGCGTCGGCGACCCAGAGGACGAGTCCCGAGTCGCGCGTCTGGACGAAGGCGATGGTGCGGCTGTCGGGCGACCAGATGACGTACGACAATGCCGCGGGCGTCGGACCGTTGATGCGGCGCTCAGTCCCGTCCGCCACGCGCTTCAGGACGAGTCCTGTGATGCCGCCCGGGAGCTGCGGGCCCGTCGTGCGCGGGTTGATGCGGTTTCCCGCGAGGCGCAACATGGGCGCCGCCAGCTCGGCAATCGTCGGCATGCTGCGTTGCTCGAGCAGCAGTAGCCATTGGCGGTCGGGCGAAATGCTTGCCGACGGCAGTGGCGGTGCGTCCAGAATGTCAACGATTACTTGTGGCGGTGTCCTGTACGGCGTTTGCGCGGCAAGTCGTGTGGCGCTCAACAACGCGAGACAGAAAAGGATGACGCGGCGCATAGGGTCTCAGCTCGATCGCGGGAACCGGAAACCTTACCAGGCGCTCCGCGTCACGCAACTAGCTATTTGAGTGGAACGACAAACCTCACGCTGATCTGCTCGGCGGTCTGTGGACTGACACTGCAGGAGCAATCGCGCCCGATAATGCGCTTGACTCCGTTTACTTCCGCATCGGCGATGCCCGCGACGTCGCGATAGGTGATCTCGAGCATCTGCCCGTCGATGACGCGATAGCTCACGGGCCGTCCCAGCAGCCGGTGGTGTGGGTCGATCTTGGCGAGACCGTCGGCGAGCCTGCGCTGCAGCTCGGTGATAGCGTCCGTGGAGGTCATGTATCGTTGAGGACCGCCGCCGCGTTGCGGCGCATGCCGTCGTGTCCCGGACGGGTAAACGGCGTGCGGTCGTAGCGGCGCTGAAACTCGGCCTCGTCTATCGTGGCCAGTTGACCGGCGTCGGGTCGCGCGACATCGGTTCGCGACGTGAATCCCGGATCCTGCGTCGCCTGCGCAAAGCTCACGTTCCACGGACAGACATCCTGACACACGTCGCAGCCGAACAACCAGTCGCCCACCTGCGCGCGCTGTGTCGCGTCGAACTCTCCCCGATGCTCGATCGTGAGATACGAGATGCACGCGCGCGCGTCGAGATCGCGCGGCCCGGCGAAGGCCTGGGTGGGGCAGGCGTCGAGACAGCGCCGGCAGGTGCCGCAGCGGTCCGCCTCGAACGGCAGGTCCGGCTCGAGACGCGCGTCGGTGAGCACGACGCCGATGAACGTGAACGATCCGATCTCGGGATGGATCAGCATCATGTTCTTGCCGATCCAGCCGAGCCCGGCGAGCTGAGCCAGCTCCCGCTCGGGCACGGGACCGGCGTCCACATAGCAGCGCGTTGTCGACCCCGGTACGAGCGCGCGGATCGCCGTGGCGAGCTGCTCGAGGCGCTCGCCGAGGACGTCGTGGTAGTCAGGCGACCAGGCGTACTGGGCGACTCGCGGCGCGAGGTTCGGGATTCGGTCGCCGTGGAAATAGTTCGTGAGTGTCACAACAGCGGTCTTCGCGCCGGGCATCACCAGACGTGGATCCTTCCGCTTTTCCGCCTGGCGATTGAGGTACGTCATGGTGCCGGCGTGCCCGTCCGCGAGCCAGCGGTCCAACTCGGCCGCGTGCGGGTTTCGCTCGAGCGCCGCGATCCCCACGGCCGAGAAGCCGAACTTGGCGCCAAGACGTTTGATCTCGATCACAGCCCCATCGTCTCGCGCCGCCAGCGGGCGAAGTTCACGACGTCACGGGCGGGTGGGACGGCCGCTTCGTCACCGTAGGCGGTGAACATGCGCCAGCGCATGTAGTCGCGTGGCGGAATCGGAAGAAACGGGGGCCGGCGATACCAGTCGCGGGCGCGAAAACTCCACGTGAGGCGCAACAAATCGACGGCGAGTCGCGGACTCACCAACGCCCTGAGCGCCAAGCGCAAATAGAGTGCGGACCAACTCGCGATAGGCTGCATTCCTTCTGTATATTCCCGGCCTATGACGCTCGCAAGCAGCGTACAGCCGCGCGCGCTTGGACTCGCCAAATACCGCGGCGAGTTCCCCATCTTCAGGGACAGCGTTTACCTCAACACCTGCTCGCTCGGAGCGCTGGGCGAGCGGTCCCGCCGCAAGGTAGTGGAATACCTCGATCTGTGGCAGAGCCGCGGCGCGTCCGCCTGGTACGACGTGTGGTGGGAAGCGCTGGGCGAGCTGCGCGCGCGCTACGGCCGCATCATCAACGCGCCCTCCGGCGACATCGCCCTGGCGCCGAGTATCTCGGTCGCGCTTAGTGCGGTGGCCGAATCGCTCGACTATAAGCGGCGTCCCAAAGTCGTGATCACGTCGCTCGATTTCCCGACGGTCGCCTACCAGTGGCTCGCAAAGGCTGCCAGTGGCGTCGAGCTCGTCGTCGTCGAGAGTCCCGATCGCATCAGCGTGCCGGTCGACGCGATCGCCCGCGCCATCGATGACCGCACCGCCCTGGTCGTCACATCGCACGTGTACTTCACCAGCGGCGCGATCCAGGACATCAAGCGGGTCGCCGCGGCGGCGCACGCGCACGGCGCGCTGTGCCTGATCGACGCCTACCAGTCGGTGGGCCAGATTCCAGTGGACGTCCAGGACGCGGGCGTCGACGCCCTGGTCGCCGGTGGTCTCAAGTGGCTGCTCGGCGGGCCGGGGATCGTTTTCCTTTATGTGCGCCAGGCGGTGGCGCGCGCGCTCGAGCCGCGGATTTCCGGGTGGTTCGGTCAGCGCGAGCAGTTCACGTTCGATCCGCGGGCGTTGACGTTTCACGATGACGCGCGGCGTTTCGAGATGGGCACCCCGTCGCTTGCGGCGGTGTATGCGCAGCTCGGCGGCCTCGAGTACATCGAGGAAATCGGAATCCCGGCCATTCGGGAGGCGACTGCGGCGTTGACGGAGGATCTGATCGCCACGGTGCGCGCCGCCGGCTTCAAGCCGAAGGTGGCCGCCGAGCCGGAGCGGCGCTCGGCCATCGTGATGATTCCCATGCCCGATCCGGCGGCGTCGGTGCGTCACCTGGCGGCGGGCGGCGTGATCGCAGACAGCCGGCCCGGCCACGTCAGGTTCTCGCCCTTCTTCTATAACGTGCAGGATGACTATGTCAGAGCAACCGAGCGCCTCGCCTCGCAACCCGCTCACTGAGGACGAGCAACTCCTCACCCCGCCGCAAGTCGTTCCGGTCGAGCGGCGGGCGTCCTTTACGAGCACCGACCCCTGGCGCGTGCTGCGCATCATGGGCGAGTTCGTCGAGGGGTTCGATACGCTGTCCGACGTGCGCAACGCGGTGACGATCTTCGGATCGGCGCGCACGCCGGAGGCCGACCGCTACTACAAGGCCGCGCAGGAAACGGCGCGCCTCTTGGCGAAGGAAGGGTTCGCGATCATCACCGGTGGCGGGCCGGGCATCATGGAAGCTGCGAACCGCGGCGCCAAAGAAGGCGGCGGCCTGTCGATCGGATGCAACATCGAGCTGCCGTTCGAGCAGGGCACGAACCGCTGGGTGGAGCGGTCCGTCAACTTTCGCTACTTCTTTGTCCGCAAGACGATGTTCGTGAAGTATTCGACCGCGTTCATCACCTTCCCCGGAGGCTACGGCACGATGGACGAGCTGTTCGAGGCGCTGACCCTCGTGCAGACGGGCAAGGTCAAACAGTTCCCCGTCGTCCTCTTCGGCCGCGACTACTGGAGGGGACTCGCCGACTGGCTCAAGGAGCGCGTCGCCGGGGAGGGAAAGATTTCGCCGGAGGACTTGAATCTGTTTCTCGTCACCGACGAGCCGAAGGAGGCCCTCGGCTGGATCATTGAGGCCCGCGAGCGACGCACCCGCGCGTTCCGGGCGATGAACAGCGCCGCGAAGGCGGCGCGATGACGCAAAACGAATACCTGCGCGGGCAGCGCATCAACCCCAAGCCGGTCAGCGGGAAGGAGACGGTCGCCGATCTCGTCGACAACGCCTTCCTGGCCTACAATGCCGGCCGGCTGGGGGAAGGCTGCCGGCTGTTCGCCGAGCGCATGCTGGAAGACGACGTGACCGTGGGGATGAGCCTTACCGGCGCGATGACGCCGGCTGGATTGGGCATGTCGACGATCATCCCGCTCATCGAGGCGGGGTTCCTGGACTGGATCGTCTCGACCGGTGCGAATCTCTACCACGACGCCCACTTCGGGCTTGGCATGGCGATGCACCGCGGGACGCCGTTCGCAGACGACGTCGTGCTGCGGGAAGAAGGTGTGGTGCGGATCTACGACATCTTCTTCGACTACGACGTCCTGCTCTCCACCGATCGGTTCGTGCGCGAAGTCTCGGCGCGGGACGAATTCCAGCGCCCGATGAGCACCGCCGAGTACCACTATCTGCTGGGCGGCTATGTGCTGGAGCGCGAGAAGGCACTCGGGCTGTCGCGCAAATCGGTGCTGGGCGCCGCGCACGCCGCCGCTGTGCCGATCTACACCTCCTCGCCGGGCGACTCGTCGATCGGCATGAATGTCGCCGAGCAGGCGCTCTCGGGGAGCAAGCTGCGGTTCGACGTCAGCGCCGACGTCAACGAGACCTCGGCGATCGTCTTCTCGGCCAAGGTCAGCGGCGGCAAGAGCGGTGTGCTGATCATCGGCGGCGGGAGTCCCAAGAACTTCGTGCTCCAGACCGAGCCGCAGATTCAGGAAGTGCTCGGCATCAGCGAGAAGGGCCACGATTTCTACTTGCAGCTGACCGATGCGCGTCCCGACACGGGCGGCCTGTCGGGTGCGACCCCGGCGGAGGCCGTGAGCTGGGGCAAAGTCGATCCCGACAAGCTGCCGGGCACCGTGGTCGCGTATCTCGACAACACCGTGGCCTTTCCGATTCTGGCCGCGTATGCGCTGGCCCGCCGCAAGCCCCGGAAGCTGAAGCGCCTGTATGACCGGCGTGCGGACATGATGCGCGAGTTGACCGATTCGTATCTGGAGGCGAAAGCCGATCGGGACGCGCGCGCCGAGGCGGCAACTGGCGGCCGAGCGACCTGATACCGCGAAGTCCGCTTCTCACACCAGGGCGTACGCCGTCTACGTCCTGGCGTTGTTAACGCTCGTCAATCTGCTCAACTACCTCGACCGCAACGTCGTCTTTGCGGTGTTCGAGCCGATCAAGAGCGACCTCAAGCTGTCGGATGCACAGCTGGGCTGGCTCGGCTCCGCGTATATCGTCGTGTTGTCGCTGGCCGCGCTGCCCCTCGGCGTCATCGGCGACCTGCGCTCCCGCCGCAGCGTGATCACGTTGGGCGTCGCGGTCTGGAGCGCGGCGACGGCGGCCGGCGGCTTTGTGCGCCAATTCTGGCAGCTGTTCACCTGCCGGGCGCTGGTTGGGTTCGGCGAAGCGGGGTACGGCCCGGCGTCACAGGCGATCATCGCCCAGTACTACAAGGGACGACGCCGCGCGTTTGCCATCGGCGTGTATTCGGTCGGCATGGCGCTCGGCGGCGTGCTCGGCATCTGGTTCGGTGGCGTTATCGCGGAAAAGTACGGGTGGCGCTGGGCCTTCATCTGGATGGGCGTTCCGGGGCTCCTGCTCGCGGTGCTTGCCTCGCGCCTGCGCGAGCTCGATCGCCGGCCCCCCCCGCCGATCGTCGAGACGCTCGCCCAGTGGTGGCAGCATGGCAAGCACGGCGTCACCCGCTACGTCATGCCGCTCGCGATTTGCTCTGGCGTCGGCGCATTGCTCGCGGGCTTTCTTTCCTTGTTCGAGGGAATTCCATCACAGTTCGGCACGGCGGTGTTCGGCGTCGGCATGAGCATCGGGATCGCGTGGACCGTGTGGCGCCTCGTGCCACTCGCGGTGCGGCGCACAACGGAAGCAGGCGCCGTCGCGGCGGGCGCGTTCGATGATTTTCTGGACGCCGCCGTCCTCGTGCTTCGGACACCAACCTTGATCTGGGTGTTCCTGGGCGGTGCGATGGTGACGTTCGCCGTGAACGGATTGGTCGCGTGGGCGGCGGCATTCATGCAGCGGATCCATGGCCTCACGGTCGCACGCGTCGGCGCCGAGTTCGGCGTCTGGGCGCTCACCGGCGGCGTGCTGGGCGCCCTGGTGGGCGGCAGGCTCGCCGACCGGCTGCAGCAACGCTGGCACGGCGGCCGCGTGCTCGCGTCCGGGGCCGGGTTCGTCCTGGGCGCGCCGGTGTGTGCGGCGCTGTTGCTCGTGCACGACCTGCGCTGGTTCGGGCCGCTCATTCTGGCGACGTATTTCCTCTACACCTGGTACAACGGGCCGCTGGTGGCCGTCATCCTCGACGTCGTGCCGCCGGCGGTCCAAGCCTCCGTGCTCGGCGCGTTTGTGCTCTTCTCGCACCTCGCCGGTGACGCCCTCGCGCCGCCGCTGATCGGCTACCTGTCCGACCGGACCGGAGATCTGCGCACCGCGATGCTCCTCCTGCCGGCCGTCGGATTGCTGGGCGGCGTCATCATCCTCATCGCGCTCACGACGGTGCGGCGGGATATGCAGCGCTTACGTGCTCTCGATATCCACGTGTCAGGCCGGCGCTGAGATGCCATGAAGATCGCCGTCATTTTCGATTCGCTGCACCCCGAATGGGAGGATGCGGCGTTCAAGCGCGAGGTCGAGGAGAAGGCCGAAGAGGCGGAGTACGACGTCGCCCGCGCGCTCATGGCCGGCGGCCACGACGTGTTCATGATCGGTATTGGCGATGACGTCGCGCCGTTGCTTGTGAAACTGGCGGACTTCCAGCCCAAGCTGGTGTTCAACGGCTGCGAGGGCTTCCGCAAGAACGCGCGGCACGAGTACGGGATCGCCGCGCTCCTCGACATGTACGGCTATCGCTACACCGGATCCTCGCCGACCGCATTGCTCGTCGCCCGCAACAAGTCGCTGACCAAGAAAGTCCTCGCCTATCACGGCATCCGTGTGCCGGCATTTGCCGAGTTTCACGAGGGCGACAAGCTGGTGCGCCCGTCGGAGCTGCGGTTCCCGCTCATCGTGAAGCCGCTGCTCGAGGACGCATCGATCGGCATCGCCCAGGCATCGGTCGTCGAGGACGACGCGTCGCTGTCGCAGCGTGTGGAGTTCATTCACACCAAGTACCACCAGGCCGCGATCGTCGAGGAGCTGGTCGAGGGCCGCGAGGTCTACGTCGGTCTGCTCGGCAACGACAAGCTGGAAGTGCTGCCCCTCACCGAGATGACGTTTGGTGAGCCCGAAACCGCGGAGCATCGCATCGCCACCTACAAGGCCAAGTGGGACGAGGACTATCGCAAGAAAAAGAAGATCAAGAACGTGTTTGCCAAAGGCGTATCGGACGAGCTGACGCGGCGGATCGGCGAGATTTGCACCACGGCGTTTCACGCGTTGTGGCTGCAGGATTACGGCCGCGTGGACGTCCGCCTGGCGCACGACAACGAGGTATATGTGCTGGAAGTGAATCCGAACCCGTTCATCGCCGCCGAGCACGAATTGGCGGAGGCGGCGGAGAAATCGGGGCTCAAGTACAACGCGTTCATTCAACGCATCGTCGACGAGGCGCTGGCACGGTGAGCAGGCGCGAAGTCCCCACCCCCGAGACGCGGTGTCCCCGCTGCCATACCGAGCTGGAGCGGTTCTGGAGCTACTGTCCGAGCTGCAGCCGGCGGCTCGAGTGGCGCGACACGCTGCGCGAGACGAACGCCGAGTGTGCCTACTGCGGCTGGATGGTGTCGGACGCGTCGTCGTTTTGCCCCTGGTGCGGCCGCAACATCGAGGACGAGGACTCGAGCGACGAGCCGCTCAAGGCGCCGAAGGGGTTCAAGTTCCACGCCCGCTGCGATTGGGGCTGCGGCGGTGGCGTGATGTATCCGATGCGGTTCTGCCCCTGGTGCGGGCGGGCTCAGACGTGGCGCTACGATCACTTTCAGAATTCGTGCCCGCATTGTGACCGCGGCGTGGACGACTGGATGGCGACGTGCCCCTGGTGCGGCGAGGACGCCACCGGCGGCGATCTCATTCCGCGAGCGCTGCGCCGCGCCCGGCGCCTGCTGATTGTCTCCCGCATCCGCGACTGGCACTACCGCGTGGCCTTGCGGCCCGGCGTCTCGGGCGTCGCGCCGCGCGCCCCCAAGGTGATCGAGCTCGACCGCCGCTACGTCACCGGCAAGCGCCGCCGCGACGAGATCTCGTGGAACATGCTCACCGGCCTGCTGCTGCACGAGCTCGGCCACTCATTCCTCTATCATCACTGGGCGTGGACGCGCTCGGGCCGCTTCCGCCGCACCTTCGGTGAGGTGCGCAAAGCCTACCGGGTGGCGGACGAGCACTGGGTGGACTTCGAGCGGCGCCGCATCGCGACGACCCTGACCGATTACGTCAGCGCGTATGCGGCGACGCACCCGCAGGAAGATTTCGCGGAGACGTTCCGCTTCTATGTCGCCCGCCGCGGCCGGCTCCGCGAGCTATTCGCGGAGTTCGGCCGCAAGCGCAAAGGCGTGCCGTTGTACGAGAAGTTCCTCGTCCTGCACGACTTCGTCCGCGGACTGCGGGGATGGCGCTAGTAGAGCGTGACGTTGAGTCCGAAGAGCAGTTGGAGCGACGAATTGCCGTGAAATAGGCCGCGCCCCTCGACGTACGGATGGGTCCGCCCGTAGCGCGTCTCGAAGCCCCCGAACAGATCAAAACCGGTGTCCGAGTTCCCGCTCGCCCGCAGGATGTTCAATCCACCGCCGAAGTACAGCGGCGTGCCCAGGCTGCGGAATTTGAGGTCCGCATTGAAACCAACGAGCGATCCGGCGTCCACCAGGTAATAGTCGAACGAAGGATAGAACTCGATCGACCGCGCCACCGGCATGTGGAGCTGCGCGCCGATCAGAAAGTCATCGCTGTCGAAGTTGTAACCGCCGTGCACGCCGAAATGCGAACGCTGGGCCGCGGCGCGGGAAACGCCGGCGGCACTGAGGAGAAGCACGAGCGCCATGAGAATGCGTCGCATGATGTCCGGTCCTCCGGTTGAAGTGCGCGTCCTCTACCCGGGGACCGGCCGGGAGTGCCGTCAAGTGGAGGTGGGTGGAGGATGGTGGACGTGATGGAGGTCACGTTCCCTCCACCATCCTTCACCATCCTTCACCATCCTTCACAACTTGCCAGCGCTAGCCGGCAAAGCAGTACGCGCACCCCTTCTCCTGCGACCGCGCCACCGCGAGCACGCCCGACGGCACGACCTGGACGCCGGGAAGCAGGCCGGCGACCCACTCCGCTTTCACCGCCGCCGGATCCATGCTCATCTTTTGCGCCACCATGCCGCTGAACACCGTGAGCGCGACGTTGCAGCAGCCGACCTGCGCCCCACTCGCGAGCAGCGCCTCGAGCCCGGTGCCCGGCAGCGGCAGGGGCATCACCTTCGCGAACGTGTTACGGACCGCTGGTGCTTCACCATCTTTGATACCGAATACCTCACCCAGCTTGTACTTCGCCCACAGCGCATCCTGCATGGCGATCGGGATCGCCGAATGGCGCAGCACGATTACCGCAGAGTTGTCGGCGTCCTTCGTGCCGTAGTTCTCGTTGTTGCCGTTCAGCCAGACGCGCGGCCAGATCACCGGCATCCCGCCGTTCACTTCGGGCGCGTCGAACAGCATCTTGTGCTTCCCGGTGATGCGGTTGAGCCACGTCTCGAACGATGGATCGGCAGCTCCCAAAATCGGCTCGTGCCGCGCCGGCTGCGCTTCCAGTCGCAGCGGCGTCAGCCCCGCGACTCCAGCGGCCGCCGTGGCGGCAAGACGACCGAGAAATCCACGTCTGTACATCTGAACCTCCTAGTGGTGAGACCGTGTGGGATATGCGACATCAGGTGGTGGATCGCCGTTGGGCCAATCGTTTTCCTTCCCCCGATAGTCGGGCCGGGGGTGCGCGTTGACGTACGCGGCGACGTTGAACGCCTGGCTATCGCTGAGCGTGCCAGGCACATCGAACGGCATGTTGCGACTGATGAATTCGGCAGCGGTGCGCGCGCGGGACATGCCCGCGCCGACGTTGTAAGACTCTGGGCCCCAGAGCGGTGGGGCGCCCCCCGTCCCTTCGCCCACGGCGCCGTGGCATTTGGCGCACGAGGCCGCAAACACGCGCGAACCGGCCGCGGTGTCTGCCGTGAACGCCGCCCATTTCTGGAGCCGCGCATTCGGGGCGGATGAGGGCCAGACGGTAACCCCGCGCGACAGAAACGCGAGATACGCCACGATGTCCCGCATGTCCGGTCCAGCCGGGTCGAGCGCGGTCCCGTTCATGCTGCGGCGAAAGCAATCATTGACGCGGTACTCGATCGTCTCGACCGTCCCGCTGCGGGCGCGGTACTGCGGATAGCGCGCGAACACGCCAATCCACGATCCGGTTTCCCGCCTGCCGGCATCGAGATGGCAGCTCGTGCAGCGCAGCTTGTTGCCGACGTGACTCGGCAGGCTGTCGTGCGTCGCGACGAGCAGCGCGCGGCCGCGCCGGACTGCGTCGCCGTACGGACCGGCGGGAATGACCGAATCGGCGGCAGCCGAGGCGCGGGAAGGAGCGGGCCTGGAACAGCCGGCGATGCAGGAGAAACAAACAAGGACGACGGACGCGCTGGAGGGCACCGGGCGAGATAATACCGGCATTTCCAAAGGGGGCAACCTTTGGGAGGGGTCGCCCTATCCAAACGGGCGTATCCTCCACCCCGGGAATGCTATGATCGCGCCGCTGCTCGCTTCGCTGCTGCTCGTCGTGCAAAATCGCCCCGCCCTCGATTCCGCAACCGTCACGCGCGTGCTCACGCAACTCAAGGCCAGCGATTCGGCCGTGTGCGTGCTCGCTGGTCAGGCGCTCACCAACTACGGCGGGTTTTGGGGCCACGCCTTTGATCCCGGCATGCCGATGCCCCAGCCGATGCCGACGCCCATGCCGATGCCCGGCGGTGGTGGTGGCGGTGGAGTCCACTTCGCCATGCACGAGCGGTCACGCGACGTGGACGCTGCCGTGCTGCGCGCCTTCCGCGCCGTGATTCGCGACGACAATCGCTGCGTTCGCAACATCGCCGCACGCGTTCTCGGCAATCACCATGACTCCGGTACGTACGACTTGTTCCTCGGACTGCTGCGCGATGCGCGCGCCGAGCTTCGCGAAACCGGCGCACTCGGGCTCGGTGAGCTCGAAGATTCGCGCGCGATCAGCCCGTTGAGCGACGCGCTGAGTCGCGATGACAGCCCCGCGGTGCGGATGACCGCGGCCTGGGCCCTCGGTGAAATCGAAGAAAAGGTCGCGATCGAGCCCCTGTCGCGCGCGTTGACCGATCGCGCGCTGGAAGTGCGCCGGACGGCCGCATGGGCACTGGGCGAGATCGAGGATGCGCGCGCGGTGCGGCCATTGAGCACCGCGCTCGACGATCAGGCCGTGGAGGTGCGGCTCAGCGCGGTCTGGGCGCTGGGTGAAATCGAGGACGCCGCCGCGGTGCCGGTGCTCGCGACGGCCGCGAAGGACCGCGATCCACGCGTGCGGCAGCAGGCTGCCTGGGCGTTGGGGGAAATCGAGAGTGCGCAGGGCATCAGCACGCTCGAAACGTTGTTGCGCGATCCCGTCGCCGAGGTGCGCAAGACGGCCATCTGGGCGCTGGGGGAGATCGAAGACGGTGGTGCGGTTCCAGCGCTCGCGACGGCGCTCAAGGACGCCGATCCGGACGTGCGCGCGCTGAGCGCGTGGGCCCTGGGTGAGATCGAGGACGGCTCGGCAATCGAGCCCTTGCTGGCGGCGCTGAAGGACGGCGACGAGGATGTGCGCGCGACCGCCGCATGGGCGCTCGGCGAAATCGAGAACCCCCGTGCCCGCGAAGGTCTCACGGCGGCGCAGCGCGACGAGGTTGGTTCGGTGCGCCGCGCGGCAACCTGGGCCCTGCGCCAGCTCGATGACAACGATGACCCACACGTGCACGTGCACGTGAACCCGAGAGTCAAGGTCAAGCCTTGACCCGACCTCGCTCGACCATCTGAAAGTAGTCGCGCAGCTCCTCGGCCTCGCGGGCATCGTCCCAGCCGAGGAGCTGCTTCATTTGGGCGGTGACTTTCGGCACCACTGACTGCCCATGGTCGGCAACCTCATAGAAGAGATGCAGGCGCCGGATCAACACGTCCTGCACTCGGACCGCCATTTCCCGTTCGACCGCGTAGGTGACTTCGGCCCAGATCTCCGGACGCCCCGGGAGGACCGAGTCGCCGAGCCGGCGATCGCGGTCCACCAGATTGAGGACCGCGGCCGCCTCGCTGCCGTAATTCGTGACCAGATGACGCGCGGTGGCCTCCGCGGCGCCGCGCGCCCGCGCCGCTTCGACCAGCACCTCGAGCTCGGCGGCTTCACCGCCGGGCAGGGGCACGCGGTCGGTGGGCGGGCGCCCCGGGATCGCGCGACCGTCGAGCTCGTGCAGGCGCTTCGCGACGCGATCCACGACATCCCGTGCCATCACGCGATACGTCGTGAGCTTGCCGCCGGCGATCGAGATGAGACCCTGCTGGCTCTCGAACACCTGATGCTCGCGGGACACCTGTGACGGGTTCGCGTGATCCGCGCGCAGCAGCGGGCGCAGCCCGACCCACGCCGAGACCACATCGTGCGACGTGAGGTGCGCATCGGGAAAGGCCGCGTTGGCGGAGCGGAGCAGATACGTCACATCGGCCGCCGTGATCCGCAGCGCGTCGGGCGAGGAGTCGGCGTCGGTGTCGGTCGTGCCGATGTAGGCAAGATCGCCCCACGGCAGCACGAACATCACGCGGCCATCGAGCTGCGACAACAGCGTCACGGCGTGTTCGTTTCCCACGCGGCGGCGCGGGACGGTCACGTGCGCGCCCTTGGTGAGCCGCAAGATGGGCGCGGCCTGCGGATCGTCGAGCCGGCGCATGGTATCCGACCAGGGTCCCGTCGCGCTGACGACGACGTTGGCACGAATGGTCGCGGTTTCGCCCGTCAGTACGTCGCGTACGACGGCGCCCCGCACGCGCCCGTCCGGCTTCAGCAACGCCGTCGTCTCGACGTAATTCGCCGCGATCGCACCGGCCCGCAGCGCGCCGCGCAACGTGGCGATGACGAGTCGCGCATCATCGGCTTGCGCGTCGTAGTACAGCGCCGCCCCGATCAGTCCCCGGTCGCGCAATCCCGGCTCGACCCGCCGCACCTTCTTCGCGCCGAGCCAGCGATGCCAGTGCACGTTGCGAAACGAAGACAGCAGGTCGTAGAGCCACATGCCGGCGCGCAGTTTCCAGGCTGGAAGCCGGCCACCGCGATACACGGGAAAGAGGAACGCGAGCGGGCGCACGAGATGCGGGGCGATTCGCAGCAACACGCGCCGCTCGTGGCTGGCCTCAAAGACCAGACGAAAGGCGCCGTGCTCCAGATAACGGATTCCACCGTGAATCAATCGCGACGAATGGGACGACGTGCCGGCGCCGAAGTCGGATTTGTCCACGAGCGCCGTGCGAAACCCTCGCAGTGCCGCGTCGCGCGCAATCCCTGCCCCCGTAATGCCGCCGCCAATGACGAGCACATCCACGGGTGTCTCGGCCATGGACGCCAGGGCTGCGGCACGCGTTTGCTCCAACTCCCCTCCACTTGGGGCTGGTGGTAGGTTTCGATTCTCCGAAAGAGGGGAAGAATCTAATGCCAGGTCTCAACGGACGGCGCGTGGCAATCGTCGCTGGCGTCCGGACGCCGTTCACCAAAGCCGGCACGCTGCTGAAAGATGCGCGTGCCGTGGACCTCGCGCGCTACGCCGGCCGCGAGCTGCTCGAGCGTACCAATCTGGATGGCCACGAAGTCGACGAAGTCATTTTCGGCCAGGTCGTGCCCTCGGCGCTGGTCCCCAATGTGGGCCGCGAAGTGAGTCTGCTGCCGCAGTTCCCCAAAGAGATCCCCGCCTACTCTCTGAACCGCGCGTGCGCCTCTGCCAATCAGGCGATTACCGCCGCCCAGGACCAGATCGCCCTCGGCAACGCGAACGTGATCATCGCAGGGGGCACCGAAGCGCTTTCGGACATTCCGATTCTCGCCTCGCGCCGGCTCGCCGACATCCTGGTGGAAGCAAGCAAGGCAAAATCGCTCGTCGGCCGCATCAAGACGTTTGCCAAGATTCGCCCCCGCGACCTCGTTCCCGTCTCTCCCGCGATCGCCGAGCCCTCGACCGGGGAGTCGATGGGCCAGTCGGCCGAGAAAATG
>WNGP01008857.1_pt1 | contig 15634 bp, 13 predicted proteins | sample 5407671 | NCBI WGS metagenome assembly WNGP01 (sample SAMN13153381, study PRJNA577476) | soil metagenome | isolation source: 40 cm soil or saprolite under Garry oak tree replicate 2 | place: USA:California | collected 2016-06-15 | reverse complement strand
ACTGTTATACGGGGTCCAGCCCGCCAAGGAGGAACGACGTCGGCGAACGACCGCGACTGCAGCCTCCCAGACCGCCCGCGCTTCCGCATGAACCTTCGCCGGTGCACGCACGCGGCAGCGCCCGGCGCAGCCGGGCTCCTGGGCAACGGCGGGTCAGCTGCCCAAATTTTCACGCCGTAGCGGCGTCACAACTGGGCAAGCACGACTGTTATGACACCGTCGTCGCGCCAGCAGATGCAGCCCCGCTCGCGGGGCCGCTGACACGCACGGATAGCTCATTTCCGAGGCCCTGCTCTGGGGCCTCGTTTCATGTCCGGTGAGCGGATGATCGGAGCCCCGCCTGGAGGTTCCGATGACCCGCAGCCATGTCTACCTCACCACAACCATTCCCTACGTCAACGCCAGGCCGCACCTGGGCCACGCGCTCGAGTTCGTCCAGGCTGACGTCCTGGCCAGGCACTACCGCCGCCGCGGCAACCTGGTCAGGTTCCAGACCGGCACCGACGACAACTCGCTGAAGAACGTGCTCGCGGCCCAGGCGGCCGGCGTCCGCGTGCAGGACTTCGTGGACGCCAACGCCGCCGCCTTCGTCGCGCTGGCCGGCCCGCTGTCGCTGAGCGTCGACGACGTGATCAGGACCAGCGGCGACCCGCGGCACCGGGCGGGCGTGGAACGCCTGTGGCAGGCCTGCGCCGACGCCGGCGACCTGTACCGCAAGTTCTACGAGGGGCTGTACTGCGTCGGCTGCGAGGCCTTCTACGCCGCCAGCGAGCTGGACGGCGGGCGGTGCCCGGAGCACGGCGTCCGGCCGCAGCTCGTCGCGGAGGAGAACTGGTTCTTCCGGCTGTCCAGGTACGAGGGAAGGCTGCGGGACGAGATCACCGCCGGCCGGCTGCGGATCGAGCCCGCCGGGCGCAGAAACGAGGTGGTCGGGTTCATCGCCGGCGGGCTGGCCGACTTCTCGGTGTCCAGATCCACCGCCCGCGCGCACGGCTGGGGAATCCCCGTGCCCGGCGACCCCGGCCAGGTGATCTACGTCTGGTGGGACGCGCTCGGCAACTACGTGACCGCGCTCGGCTACGGCACCGACGAGGCGAACCTGCACCGGTGGTGGACAGGCGCCGGCCGCCGGATCCACGTGCTCGGCAAGGGCGTGCTCAGGTTCCACGCCGTGTACTGGCCGGCGATCCTGGCGTCGGCCGGACTGCCGCCGCCGACCGAGATCCTGGTGCATGACTACCTCACCGTCGAGGGCAGGAAGATCAGCAAGTCGGCCGGGCCGCTGGTCGACCCGGCGGCGCTGGCGGCCGACTACGGCACCGACGCGCTCCGGTGGTGGCTGCTGCGCGACGTGCCGAGGATCGGCGACACCGACTTCACCCGCGAGCGGCTGGTTTCACGCGTGAACGACGAGCTGGTCAACGGCATCGGCAACCTGGTCAACCGGGTACTCGCGATGGTCGGCCGGTATCGCGGCGGGCTGGTGCCGGCCGGCTACGGGCCGGCCCCGGGGGCGGATGCCCTGGCCGACGCCCGCCGCCGCGCGCCCGCGCTGACCGACGCGGCGCTGGCGGTCGGCGACTTCCGGCAGGCCACGGCGGCGGTCTGGGCGGTCGCGACGGAGGCGAACCGCTACATCAGCCAGACCGAGCCGTGGCGGCTCGCCGCCGCCGAGCGGAATGGCGACCGGCGGGCCGGACAGCACCTGGACGCGGCGCTGTCCGGCCTGGTCGGCACCTGCCGGGACCTGGCCGGCCAGCTCGAGCCATTCCTGCCCGACGCGGCCGCACGGATCGCGCAGCGGTGCGGTACGCCGGGCGGGCGGGTGCAGGGCCAGCGGGTGCAGGGCCAGCGGGTGCAGGGCCAGCGGGTGCAGGGCCAGGAGCCCATATTCGCGCGGCTGCGCCCGTCGCAGCCTGGCAGGCCCTGATCCGCGGCTGGGCCCGCAGGCACTCGCGTCCAGGCAGCCCCGTTCGCAGACCGCCCGAGTCTTTCCGCGCGGTCGGCAACATGTCCGCGGGCAGCATTTCTTCGCGGCCGCAGCAACCTTTTCAGGCACGCCATCGTGCATCTAGTTGTGACGGGTCCGCAGCACGCAGCGGCCAGCGTGCCCCAGGCGGCTGACCGTGCCGAGACGGCCGTGAGCATGCCGTTCGAAGACTTCGTGGCCGCCTCGTCGACCAGGCTCTTCACGATGGCGCTGCTGATCTGCGGTCACCATCGCGCCGAGGCCGAGGATCTGCTGCAGGGTGTGCTCGAGCGGGCGTACCGGCGGTGGGCGCGCATCTGCCGAGACGGCGACCCCGAACCGTATGTGCGAAGGATGCTGGTCAACGCCTCGGTCGACCGCTGGCGTCGGCTGGGCCGCAAGCCGGAAGTGCCGGTGCGGTCGCTCGACGCCCGCCTCGCGGTCGCCGATCAGGCGGCGGTCCTGGCCGACCGGGACGTACTGCTGCGCGCGCTGGCGATGCTGCCGGTGCGCCAGCGCGCCGTGATCGTGCTGCGCTACCTGGAGGACCTGTCGGAGGCGCAGACCTCGGCGGTGCTCGGCTGCACGGAGGGAACGGTGAAGAGCCAGACTTCACGCGCGCTGGCCAGGCTGCGCGCCGTGACCGAAGACGGCGAGCGGGCCCCGGGGGATCGGCCGGAGCCTGGAGACCGGCGGAAAGGTACGGGACCGAGATGACCGATATGGAGCGGAGGTTGCGCGCGGCGCTGCGCGCCGCGACCGAACCGGCGCCGCCCGGACTGCTTGACGCCGTGCTGCGAAGGCACCGGCGGCATCGGATGAGGGTAGGCGCGAGCCTGGTCGCCGTACTGGCCGTCGCCGTGCTGGCGGTATCGTCGCTGACCGGCGGGCTGCACGGCGGGCTGCACGACGGAACCCGCGGCGGGGTCGGCTCACCTGTCCTGTCCTCTCCCAGCCGACCGGCCAGGCAGCCGGTCGCGGCGCCTGGAACGGTGCTCAGCGGCTGCGGCGGCGGAGCCAACGCGGGCGCGCTCGGCAGACACTGGAAGAGCTTCCCGCTGACCCGGGTCGGGCCGTTGTTGTTCCTCAACGGCGGCCGCCGGGATGGCGCCGTCCGCCGCAACACGATCAGCCTCTACGTCGCGATCGCCGTGCTCGACAAGGTCACACCGGGCTCCGTCGTGGTGGTCAGGGTCGCGCCCGGCTGGCGTCGCGACTTGCGCTTCCTGTACGGACCACGGGATTCGCTCAACCCGGGCACCAGGTACACGATGCGGAGCGGCGAGTCCGGCGTCACGTTCGTCGCGTGCCGGCCCGACCAGGAGTTCTTCCCGTCGCATAAGATCACCGACTACTACGGCGGCTTCCTGGTGCGCGGTCCGCGCTGCGTACCAGTCCACGTCCGGGTGCCGGGCCGCGCTCGCCGGCTCACCGTTCATCTCGGTGCCTGCCCCGGCCGCTAGCACTGGCCGCTAGCACTGGCCGCTAGCGCTGACCTCTAGACTCGCCTGCGTGAGCGAAGTGCCGGCCGTCGAGATCAGCGACCTGGTCAAGAACTACGGGCGGACCACCGCGGTCGCCGGGCTGTCCATGCGGGCAGAACGCGGCCAGGTCACTGCCGTGCTCGGGCCGAACGGTGCGGGCAAGACCACGACCATCGAGGTCTGCGAGGGATACCGGCGCGCCGACGCCGGCACCGTGCGGGTGCTCGGGCTCGACCCGGTCCGGGACGCGAAGCGGCTGCGCCCGAGGATCGGCGTCATGCTTCAGTCGGGAGGCATCCCGACGACGGCGCGGGCGGCCGACTACCTGCGCGTGCTGGCCAGCTTCTACGCCAACCCGATCGGCCCGGCCGTGCTGCTCGACCGGCTCGGCCTGACCGAGTCGGCGGGCACCCCGTTCCGGCGCCTGTCGGGCGGCCAGCAGCAGCGGCTGTCGCTGGCTGCCGCCATCATTGGCCGCCCCGAGTTGCTCTTCCTCGACGAGCCCACCGCCGGCCTCGACCCGCAGGCCAGGCACGCGACCTGGGACCTGGTGACCGCCCTGCGCGCCTCCGGCAGCACGGTGATCCTGACCACGCACTACCTGGAGGAGGCCGAGCGGCTCGCCGACCGGGTGGTGATCGTCGACTACGGCGCGCTGGTGATCCAGGGAACGTCGGCCGAGCTGACCGGGAGCCAGGGACAGCTTCGGTTCCGCGCCGAACCCGGACTGGACACCACCGGGCTGGCCGGCGCGCTGCCGCCGGGCGCGATGGTGAAGGAGTCCCCGGCAGGCGCCTACCTGGTCGAGCTGCCGTCGGGCGTGGACCCGCAGGTCGTGGCGACGGTCACGGCCTGGTGCGCGGAGCAGGGCGTGCTGGCCAGGAACCTGCGGATCGAGAGCCGGACGCTGGAAGACGTCTTCCTCGAGCTCACCGGACGGGAGCTGCGACCGTGACCGAGGTGACCTGGCCCGCCCCCGCGCCCGGCGCCGCGCCCCTGCCCAAGATGGTCGCTGCCCAGGCCGGCCTGGAGCTGCGCAGCCTGCTCCGCAACGGCGAGCAGCTTCTGCTGACCCTGATCATCCCCGTGCTGCTGCTGGTGGTGTTCAGCTCGGAGGCAGTGATCAGCATGGGCCGGGGCAGCAGGATCGGTTTCGTCGCGCCAGGCATTCTGGCCCTCGCCGTGCTGTCTACCTCGTTCACCAGCCTGGCCATCGGCACCGGGTTCGAGCGGCGGTACGGGGTGCTGAAGCGGCTCGGCGCGACCCCGCTGTCGCGCGGTGGCCTGATCGCGGCGAAGGCGCTGTCCGTGCTGACCGTGGAGGCCGGCCAGGTCGTCCTCATCGTCGTGGTCAGCGCGCTGCTCGGCTGGCATCCGGTGGTCTCCGCCGTCAGCGTGACGTCGGCGCTGCTTGTGCTGGTCGTCGGCAGCGCGGCGTTCAGCGGGCTGGCCATGCTGATGGCCGGCACGCTCCGGGCCGAGGCCACGCTGGCCGCCGCCAACCTGGCCTACCTGTTGCTGCTGGGCGCCGGCGGCGTGGTGTTCCCGCTGGCCAAGTTCCCGGCCGCGGTCAGGCCCGCGCTGCGGCTGCTGCCGTCCGGCGCGATGTCCGACGGCCTGCGCTCGGTCCTGCGGTACGGCGCCGGCCTGCCGGTCAGGGACCTGGTCGTGCTCGCGGCCTGGGCGGTCGTCGGCGTCGGCGTGGCGGCCCGGTTCTTCCGCTGGGAGTAGCGGTGCCATCCGCCTCGGAACCCAGGGCGCCGGCCCGGCCGGCCCTGTCGGCGCCGGCCTCGGCCGGCGCCGGGATGGACCTGCTCGGCAAGGTGCCCCCGCCGTTGCTGCTCGGCACCGGGATCCTGAGCGTGCAGGTCGGCGCCGGCCTGGCGGCCAGGATGTTCGGCACGGTCTCGGCCGCGGGGCTGACCGGCCTGCGGCTGTGGGCGGCGACGCTGCTGCTAGCCGGGTTCGGCGCGAGGCCGGCGATCAGGGCGGTCCGCTCCGTTCTCGCCGACCGGGCGTGGCGGGACGCCGCGGTGGTCGTCGCGTTCGGCGTCACGCTCGGGATCATGAATTTCTCGATCTACCAGGCCTTCTCGCGGATCCCGCTGGGCATCGCGGTGACGATCGAGTTCCTCGGCCCGCTGGCCGTCGCGGTGGCGACGTCGCGGCGCCTGATCGACGTGGCGTGGGTGGTACTCGCCGCGACCGGGGTGACGCTGCTCGGCACGGCAGGCGTCAGCGCGGCCAGTTTCGGCGGCCAGGCCGGGCACGGGCACGGCTCCGTGCTGGCCGGCGTGCTCTTCGCGATGACCGCGGCGGCGGGCTGGGCCTGCTACATCCTGCTGGCCTCGGCCACGGGCAGGCGGTTCAGCGGCGGCTCCGGGCTGGTCGTCGCGATGGTGATCGCGTCGGTCGTGGTGGCGCCCGCCGCCGTGATCAGCGCGGGGCGCACGCTGCTGCTGCCCGCCGTACTCGGGGCCGGCCTGGCGATCGGCATGCTGTCCTCGGTGATCCCGTACCGGTTCGAGCTCGAGACGCTGCGGCGAGTGCCGCCGAGGGTATTCGGCATCTGGATGAGCCTGGAACCCGCCGTGGCCGCGCTCGTCGGCGTGGTGCTCCTGAGCCAGGCGCTGTCGGCTCCGCAGTGGATCGCGATCGGCTGCGTGATCGTCGCGAGCGCCGGTGCCGCGCTCGGCGGCGCCGTCGCCGCGCCGCAGGCGTGAGCCGGCCGGGCCGCCAGGCGAGCCGTGCCGCAATACCATAGGTCCCGTGTCCGCACAGCCAGCATCCGCGCCCGCGCCCGACCGGGCACCGCTGCCCGCCGGCCGCGCCCTCCGGTCCTGGCCTGACCTGGCCAGGCAGTGGGCGGGAGCGGCGCTCAGCCCGTCACCGCTGGCGATGCGCCGGTTCGCGTTCGCCGGCGTGCTCGCGTCGCTGGCCATCATCCCGACCGGCGCGGCCGTCCGGCTGAGCCAGTCGGGCCTGGGCTGCACGGACTGGCCCCGGTGCACGGCCACCAGCCTGGTCGCTTCGGGGGCGAGCGGCGACCCGCTGATCCACCGGTGGATAGAGTTCGGCAACCGCATGGTCACCGCGGTGATTTTCGTTATCGCCATCGTGGTCTTCGTCGCGGCCTGGCGGTTCCGGCCCAACCGGCAGCGGCGGCGGGACCTGGTCTGGCTCGCCTCCGCGCAGCCGGCCGGCATCGCCGCGCAGGCGATCATCGGCGGGATCGTCGTGCTGACCAAGCTGTCGCCGTTCTGGGTGTCGCTGCACTACCTGGCGACGCTGCCGGTGCTGGCCGCCGCCGTGGCGCTGCACGTGCGGTGCGCCGAGGGAACCGGCCCGGCTACGCCGTTGGTCCAGCCGCTGGTCCGGCTGGTGGCGGTCGGGCTCGTCGTCGTCGCGTCGGCCATGATGGTGGCCGGGACGCTGGTGACCGGGACCGGGCCGCTCGCCGGGGCCGGCGCGGTGCCGCGCTACCACTTCGCCTCGCTCACGGCGGTCACTCAGCTTCACGCCGACATCGGCTGGGTGCTGGGGACCCTGACGGTGGTGCTGGTGCTGTGCCTGGTGCTGACGCAGGCTCCCGCTCGCGCCATCCGGCTGGGCTGGGTGGCGCTCGGTCTGGTGGGCCTGCAAGGGGTGATCGGCTACGCGCAGCTCTTTGCCGGGCTGCCCGCCGGCTTGGTCTGGGTGCACGTCGCCAACACCGCGCTGATCTGGATCGTCATCCTCAGGCTGACCTTCGCGCTGCGCGACCGTGGCCAGGTGGAGGCGCCGCCAGCCCCGGGCGAGGCTGCGCTGCCCGGCTAGCTGCCCGGCTAGCTGCCCGGCTGGCGGTCAGCCGGCCCGGCGCAGGGTCTCCGCTCGCGTGAAGGCCGCCGTGATCGCCCGGATGACCTGGCCGGGAGTCATCGTCAGCTCGGCCCAGCCGAAGTGCACGACCTCGAACCCGGCCTCGCGCAGGTCGGCGTCGCGGCGTAGCTGCCGGCGGGCCCGGTCAGGGTCGGCGTACTTGAGCGCCCCGTCGGCCTCGGCAACCGTGCGGCGCTCGCGCCACAGGAAGTCCACCCGGCCGGCCGGGCCGCCGTCGCCGCCGACCCAGACCTGGAGTTCGGGCGGGGGAAGCCCGCCGTCGCGGAAGGCCACCCGCGAGATCGACTCGAACGGGGACTCCGACCGGCCGTCGCTGAACTCCACCACCCCCCGCGCCCGGCCGATCCCCGGCCACCTGGAACACGCCGCGGTCACGGCCTCCAGTTCAGCCTTGGACACCTTCCCGCGATACAGCGCTGAGTCCGCGCTCACCACACCCGACCTGAATGGCGAGGTCCTCGCGAGATCGACCACGGTCCTCGCCACCGAGGTGACCGGCACGCCGCCGCGGACCGTGACGTGACCGGGAGGCAGCGTGGACGTGTGAACTCGTATGCTCGGTCGCCGGGACCAGCCACCAGCGGCATCTCGGGGCCGGGTTACTACCGACACACTGGCCGGCGGGCGTTCGAGCAGCGCCAGGCCATGGATAAGCGCGGCGTCGGCGTGACTCCCGACCGCGTCTGCCCCGACAACCGCCAGCGCCGACACGAGCCGAAGGGTCCGCTTGTCGCACCTCCCGGCCGAGCCGGTCCTGGCGTATACGCCACGATCGAGGGGTAGGAGTTCGCCTCGCTTGACCAACGCCCGGATCCGGGTATCGGTGATGCCGTCGCGGCGGAGTTCCGCCGTCGTGACGACTCCCGCTAACCGCGGCGACTCAGCCAGTCGGTCGTGTCCCACGCCCTCACTTTGCCCCGGCTTTTGCGGCCACGGAACATGCAGTAAGTGGGGTTCGGCCGGCGCAGGCGCGAGCGAAGCGGGCGATAGGGTCGGGGTTGGATGACGCGAGCGGAGAAAGAGGGCGTGGGCGTGAGCCGGGAATTGGAGTGGACTGGGACTGACGAGCGGGCGGTGGACCTCATCCGGGTGCTCGCGATGGACGCGGTCCAGCAGGCTGGGTCGGGGCACCCCGGCACCGCGATGAGCCTTGCCCCGGCCGCCTACCTGCTCTTCCAGCGGGTGATGAGGCACGACCCGGCCGACCCGGGCTGGCTGGGGCGGGACCGGTTCGTCTTGTCCTGCGGCCACTCCAGCCTGACCCTGTACATCCAGCTCTACCTGTCCGGCTACGGGCTCACTCTGGACGACCTGAAGGCCCTGCGCACCTGGGGCAGCATTACCCCCGGGCACCCCGAGCGCGGGCTGACCCCGGGCGTGGAGACGACTACCGGCCCGCTGGGCCAGGGCCTGGCCAACGCGGTCGGGATGGCGATGGCGGCACGGCGCGAGCGCGGGCTCCTCGACCCCGACGCGCCGCCCGGGCAGAGCCCGTTCGACCACCACATCTACGTGTTCGCCTCCGACGGCGACATCGAGGAGGGGGTCAGCCACGAGGTCTCCTCCCTCGCCGCCCACCAGCAGCTCGGCAACCTGGTGCTGCTGTACGACGACAACCAGATCTCCATCGAGGACGACACCAACATCGCCAAGTCCGAGGACGTCCTGGCCAGGTACGCGGCCTACGGCTGGCACACCCAGCGGGTGAGATGGCGCAGGCCGGACGGTTACCACGAGGACACCGAAGCGCTGTACGACGCGCTCCTCGCCGCCAGGGACCACACCGACGCGCCGTCGATGATCATGCTGTCCACGATCATCGGCTGGCCGGCGCCGAACAAGCAGAACACCGGCTCGGCGCACGGCTCCGCGCTCGGCGCGCCCGAGGTCGCGGCGACCAAGAAGATACTCGGCTTCGACCCCGCCGTGACGTTCCCGGCCGAGGACGAGGCGGTGGCCCGCGCCCGCGAGGTCGCGGACCGCGGCAAGATGGCCAGGGCGGGCTGGGAAGAGAGCTTCGCCAGGTGGGCCGAGGCCAGCCCGTCGCGCCGCGCGCTGCTCGACCGCCTCGCGGCGCGCGCGCTCCCGGCCGGCTGGACCGCGGCGCTGCCCGCCTTCTCCGCCGGCGACGGGCCGATGGCCACGAGAACGGCATCGGGCAAGGTTCTCAACGCACTCGCCCCGGTACTCCCCGAGCTCTGGGGCGGGTCCGCCGACCTGGCCGGGAGCAACGACACGACGATGGCCGGCGAGCCGTCGTTCATCCCGCCGGAACATCAGACCGCCATCTACCCCGGTAACCCGTACGGCCGGACGCTGCACTTCGGGATCAGGGAGTTCGGCATGGGCGGCATACTCAACGGGATCACCCTGCACGGACTCACCAGGCCGTACGGCGGCACGTTCCTGGTCTTCAGCGACTACATGCGGCCCGCGGTCCGGATGGCGGCGCTGATGGGGATCCCGGTCACATTCGTCTGGACGCACGACTCGATCGGGCTCGGCGAGGACGGCCCGACGCACCAGCCGGTCGAGCACCTCTGGGCGCTGCGCGCGATCCCCGGCCTCGACGTCGTGCGGCCCGCCGACGCGAACGAGACGACGGTGGCGTGGCGCACCGTGCTCGAGCACATCGACCGGCCCGCCGGACTGTGCCTGACCAGGCAGAAGCTGCCGGTGATCGACCGGGCCACGGCCGCGAGCGCGGAGGGAGCCGCGCGCGGCGGGTACGTCCTCGCCGACGCGCCGGACGGGAGTCCGCAGGCGATCCTGATCGCGACCGGCAGCGAGGTGCACATCGCGCTGGCGGCACGCGAGGAACTTCGGCGGGAGAATATCGCGGCCAGGGTCGTGTCGATGCCGTGCCTGGAGTGGTTCGGCGAGCAGGACCAGGCCTACCGCGACGAGGTGCTCCCGCCCGAGATCAGGGCCAGGGTCAGCGTGGAAGCCGGGATCGGCCTCGGCTGGCGCGGGATCGTCGGCGACGCCGGCGAGATGATCAGCCTCGAGCATTTCGGTGCGTCCGCCGCCTACGAGAAGCTGTATGAAGAATTCGGGATCACCCCCGAGCGGGTAGCGCAGGCCGCGCGGCTCAGCCTGGACCGGTCCGGCACCGCGGGGGGTTCCGGGGGGTCGTCCCCCCGGGCCGACACAGCGGCCAGGAAGGATCAGCGATGACCGCACAGCACGAACACCAGGATGTCCTCGCCAAGCTCACCGGCGAGGACGTGGCGATCTGGCTCGATGACATCAGCAGGGAACGGCTGTCCACCGGCAACCTGGCCAAGCTCGCGAAGGACTTCCACGTCCGGGGGGTGACGTCGAACCCGACGATCTTCGCGCACGCGATGGAGCACGGCACCGCGTACGACGCGCAACTTCGCGACCTCGCGGTCCGCGGCGTCGGCCTGGACGAAGCCTCGCGGGCGGTCACCACCTACGACATCCGCTGGGCATGCGACGTGCTCAGGCCGGTCTACGACGAGTCCGAGGGCGTCGACGGCCGGGTATCGATCGAGGTCGACCCGCGGATCGCGAAGGACACCGCGAAGACGGTCGCCGAGGCGCGTGCGCTGTGGTGGCTGGTCGACCGGCCGAACCTGTTCATCAAGATACCGGCCACGCTGGCGGGCCTGCCGGCGATCACGGCCTGCCTGTCCGAGGGCATCAGCATCAACGTCACGCTGATCTTCTCGCTGCTGCGCTACGAGCAGGTGATCGATGCGTTCATGACCGGGCTGGAGCGGGCGCCGGAGTCCGAGCTGACCTCGCTCGCGTCGGTCGCCTCGTTCTTCGTCAGCCGGGTGGACACCGAGGTCGACCGGCGGCTGGACGCCCTGGGCACGCCGGAGGCTAAGGCGCTGCGCGGCAAGGCGGCGGTGGCCAACGCGCGGCTGGCCTACGAGCTGTTCGAGCAGCACTTCGACAGCCTGCGCTGGCAGGTGCTCGACGACCATGGCGCCCGGGTCCAGCGCCCGCTGTGGGCCTCGACCAGTACCAAGGACCCGTCCTACCGGGACACCATGTACGTCGAGGACCTGATCGCCCCGCACACGGTGAACACGATGCCCGAGGCGACCATGCACGCGATGGCCGACCACGGCGTGGTGGCCGGCAACACCATCGACGGCAGCTACGACGCGGCCAGGGCGGTCTTCGCCGACCTGGCGGCGCTGGGCATCGCCTACGACGACGTCGTCGCCGTGCTGGAGGACGAGGGTGTGCGGAAGTTCGCCGACTCGTGGTCGGGCCTGCTTGCCACGATCGAGGCGCAGCTCAGGGGCGGCAAGGGGGCGGCCGGGGAGATCGCCGGCTGATGGCCAACCCGCTCCGCGATCCGCGTGATCGCCGAATCCCCCGGGTGGCAGAGCCGAGCGTCCTGGTGATGTTCGGCGTCACCGGTGACCTGGCGCGCAAGAAACTGCTCCCGGCCATCTACGACCTCGCCAACCGGGGGCTGCTTCCGCCCGGATTCTCGCTCGTCGGGTTCGCCCGCAGGGACTGGGTGGACAAGGACTTCGCGCGGCTGACTTACGACGCGGTGCGCGAGTACGCCAGGACGGCGTTCAGGGAGGGGGTGTGGCAGCAGGTCAGCGAAGGTGTCCGGTTCGTCCAAGGCGATTTCTCCGATGACGCGGCCTTCGACCGGCTGGCCGAGGTGGTGGCCGGGCTGGACGTCGAGCGCGGCACCGGCGGGAACCGGGCGTTCTACCTGTCCATTCCGCCGGGCCAGTTTCCCGCCGTGGTCCGCCAGCTCGAGCGGTCGGGCCTGAGCGGAGGCAACGGCGCGCCCGGCTGGCGCCGGGTCGTGATCGAGAAGCCGTTCGGGAACGACCTGACCACCGCCAGGGACCTGAACGACCTGCTCGCCTCGGTCTTCCCGCCGCATTCGGTGTTCCGCATCGACCACTACCTCGGCAAGGAGACCGTGCAGAACCTGCTGGCGCTCAGGTTCGCCAACACGCTCTTCGAGCCGATCTGGAACCGTAGGTACGTGGACCACGTCCAGATCACGATGGCCGAGGACATCGGGATCGGCGGGCGGGCCGGCTACTACGACGGCATCGGCGCGGCCAGGGACGTAATCCAGAACCACCTGCTCCAGCTCCTGGCGCTGACCGCGATGGAAGAGCCGGTCTCGTTCGCCTTCGACGCGCTGCGGGCCGAGAAGCAGAAGGCGCTGTCGGCGGTGCAGATTCCTGCTGACCTGACGACCGGGACGGCGCGTGGCCAGTACGCGGCGGGCTGGCAGGGCGGCATGCCGGTGCCCAGCTTCCTGGCCGAAGATGGGATCGCGGCCGACTCGGTCACCGAGACCTACGCCGCGATCAGGCTCGGCGTGGACACCAGGCGCTGGGCGGGCGTGCCGTTCTGCCTGCGCACGGGTAAGCGGCTGGCCACCAGGATGACCGAGATCGCGGTGATCTTCCAGCGCGCGCCGCACCTGCCGTTCAACGCCACGGATGCCAAGGAACTCGGCCAGAACGCCCTGGTGATCAGGGTCCAGCCGGACGAGGGCATCACGCTGCGGTTCGGCTCGAAGGTGCCAGGGTCGGCGATGGAAGTGAGGGACGTGAACATGGACTTCGCCTACGGCGAGTCGTTCACCGAGTCGAGCCCGGAAGCGTACGAGCGGCTGCTGCTCGACGTGCTCGTCGGCGACCCGCCGCTGTTCCCCGGGCACGACGAGGTCGAGCTGTCGTGGAAAATACTCGACCCGATCGAGGAGTTCTGGGCCGCCGGCGGCCGCCCGGAGCCATACCCGGCCGGGTCGGCCGGTCCGGCCAGCGCCGACGCGATGATGGCGCGGGACGGCCGGGCATGGCGGCGGCTGTAGCGGGCGGGTGAGCGATGAAGGTAGAGCTGATCGACACCACCGCGAGCACGGTCCGCAACGAGCTGACGCGGATGTGCCAGCAGATGGGCGGCCTGACCACGGGCGTCGTACTCAACCTGGTGATCATGACCGACGAGGCGGACCAGTACGACGCGATGCGCGCGGCGGCGCAGGCGGGCCGGGAACATCCCTGCCAGGTACTCGGCGTCATCGCGCGGACCGGGCGGCGCCCGCGGCGACTCGACGCCGAGATCACCGTCGGCGAGAACATGCCGGGCCAGATGCTGCTGCTGCGGATCCAGGGTGAACTGAACGACCACGTGGACTCCGTGGTCACGCCGCTGCTCGTGCCGGACACCCCGGTTGTCATCTGGTGGCCGGGCCGGGCGCCGCAGGCGCCGGCTGCCGACCCGCTCGGCACGCTCGGGCAGCGGCGGATCACCGACGTAGCGGCCGACGAGGCGCCCAGGCAGCGGCTGCTCGAGCTGGCCGCCGGCTACCGGCCTGGAGACACCGACCTGGCCTGGGCGCGTACCACAAACTGGCGGTCGCTGCTCGCCGCGACCCTGGACCGGCCGTACGCCGGGATACTGGAGGCCTCGGTGGTCGCGGAGGCCGACAACCCGAGCGCCGACCTGATGGCGGCCTGGCTGGCCGGGCGGCTCGGCGTCCCGGTCCGACAGGAGGTCTCCGACGGGCCCGGCGTGACCGAGGTCAGCTTCATGACCGGCGCCGGGAAGATCGTGATCAGCAGGGCGGACGGCAGGAACGCGACGCTGTCGCGGCCGGGCGAGCCGGACCGGTTCGTCGCGCTGCACCGCCGGGACGTTCCCGAGTTGCTGTCCGAGGAGTTGCGCAGGCTCGACCCCGACGAGGTGTACGGAGAGGCGCTCGCCGAGCTGGCCGCCGGCGACGGGGCGCCGGCCGCGGCCAGCGTCGCCGAGGACAAGGAGTAGCCATCACCGTTCCGCAGATTCTCATCCACCACGACGGCGAGCTGCTCGCCAAGGCGGTAGCGGCGAGACTGGTCACCAGGCTGGTCGACGCGGTGGCCGCGAAGGACCTGGCGTCGGTGGTTCTGACCGGCGGCGGCATCGGCACGCGGGTGCTCGCCGAGCTGGCCGCCGCCCCGGCCAGGGACGCGGTCGACTGGCGCCGGGTCGAGGTCTGGTGGGGTGACGAGCGGTTTGTGGCGACCGGCGACCCGGAGCGGAACGAGACCGGTGCCCGCGCCGCGCTGCTCGACCACGTGGATGTCCTGCCGCGGCACGTGCACCCCATGCCGGGACCCGACGGGCCGGATGGCCCCGACCCTGAGGCGGCTGCCGACCGCTACGCCGGCCTGCTCCGCGCGGCGGCGCAGCCGCAGGAACGAGGCGGGGTGCCGGGGTTCGACGTGCTCATGCTCGGCATCGGCCCGGACGCTCACGTGGCGTCGCTGTTCCCTGGCCTGCCGGCGCTGTACGAGGAGGACAGGACCGTGGTGGCCGTACGCGGCGCGCCCAAGCCGCCTCCGACGAGGCTTTCGCTGACGCTGCCGGCCATCAGGGCCGCGTCTGAGGTGTGGGTACTCGCGTCCGGACCGGAGAAGGCGGGCGCGGTGCGGCTGGCCCTGTCCGGCGCCGGGCCGGTCCAGGTGCCTGCCGCCGGGGCCAGGGGCATGCAGCAGACGCTGTTCCTGCTCGACCGGGCCGCGGCCGCCGAGGTGCCGGTCCAGCTCAGCCGGCTCGCCTCGCCCTGAGGGGCAATTCGGCCTGGCGCCGTTGAATAGGCCCGTCCACACCATAGGCCGACAATTGGGGTCTCCCGCAATCGCTGAACCAGAGTTACGCTCAGTGCAGAACTTCCATATGAGTCTTGTGAGCACCTCAGAACAGGCCAGCATGGAAGCAGGGAAGGCCGGAACATGGGCACCTGGCTAGTTCGAGCCCGCGCCACTCGAGAGTCCCGTGGCTCCCGAGAGTCCCGAGGTTCCAGAGAGTCCCGAGGCTCTCGAGGGTTCCGCTATCTCGTGATGCTCGCGTTGCGTATTGTATGGGCTGAATCAGCCCTAGCGTCCGCATTGACCGGTGTTTCGTGTATCTCGCTATCTCGCGCATCTCGCGCAGATCGTCGTTTTGGCGTTCACGGCCAGCGACATCGTTTGTGTTCGGTTCCGTGTAGGTTATCCCCCTCGTTCCGGCTCCCCCCGTTTCCGGAGCGAAACCGACCTCCCGAGGAGGATGCACGTGAGTACTACCGAAGAGTCCGCGGTCAGCACCGCAGCGCCTGTCGGCACCGGAGTCGCCGATCCCGCGCCCCTGGGGCTGGCCGCCTTCGCGCTGACGACGTTCCTGCTGTCCGCGGTCAACGCGGGCTGGGCGAAGAGCAGCACTGGCTTCGACTGGTGGGGCTACGCGATCGCCTACGGCGGGGTGATTCAGCTGCTGGCCGGCATGTGGGAGTTCCGCAACAGGAATGTCTTCG
>WNGP01002400.1_pt1 | contig 15642 bp, 15 predicted proteins | sample 5407671 | NCBI WGS metagenome assembly WNGP01 (sample SAMN13153381, study PRJNA577476) | soil metagenome | isolation source: 40 cm soil or saprolite under Garry oak tree replicate 2 | place: USA:California | collected 2016-06-15 | reverse complement strand
GCTGCCTCCGGATTCTTTGTCAACGACCAACAGACTTGCGTTGACCTCGCTGCGGTACAAACCACGCACCGGCGCGCTTTCCGCTTGGGGTATGTACACCGCCCGGACCGGCCGAAGCCGGAACTCTTCCCGCATCTCATCCAGCGTGCGGTCTTCCGATCCGTCGTTGACAACGATAACCTCGAGTTGCGGGTAATCCAGCTCCAAGAGGTTTCGCACCGCCACTCGAATGGATTTCTCTTCATTGTGCGCGGGGGCGATTATCGTGATGGGCGGTGCCAGCGGTGATTCTTTGAACCACGACAGGCGATGGCTTTTCAAACTACGTTGGTGCGCCGCACTTGTCTTCAGCGCGACAATCAGCATGGTCAGGTAAGCCAAATTGCTGGCCAGGTAATACCAGAAGAGCGTGTGATTCGAAATCTCCAGCAGACGAATCATGACAGGAACCCCGATTTCGCGGGGCCACTCTCCACCAGCGCAGATTCTTCTTCCCGCAGCACTCCCGTGTGAAGAATTTTCCGCAGACTCGTTTTCTCGTCGTTGTTTCCTGCGGTGCAGGCTAGCAATTCCTCCTCCAGCTTGCCTCGCAAGCTGGCATTTTCGAGTGCGGTCAAGTAGGCCTGCAGCCCATAGCGATCTTGCGTCGCTATCACTTGTTGGAAAATCGGAGCCATTTCCGTCTTGAGTTTTACGAGGGCCTCCGCCGCGCGCAAGCGCACCAGGCGGTTCGAATCCGTCAGTCCGCGGATCAAGTCTGGAATCGCTCGGGGTTCAGAGAGTTCGCCCAGGCTTATGATCGCGCGCAGCCGCACAAACCATATGGGATCTCCCACCAGCTCGCTGAGAACGTCGAAGGCCAGGCCACGTTCCGCGTGAGACATCGCCCGGGCCGCCGCGGCGCGCAATTCATCGAGTTCATCTCCCATGAACTGCAGCAGGTCCACGCTGAGCGACGGAGTGGCCACTTCGCCCAGAACGCGGCCAAGCACTTCACGCAGCGGTCCTTCCGCATGTTGCACATAGGGAATCAGCAGTTGCGGGCGCTCCGCGCAGCATTGGATGAGTGCGTTTTGCAGCGGCATCGCCGGCACGCACAATCCTCTCTCGCCCACCCAAGCAAGGATCTCCTCCGCCGCTTGTGGAGCGGCCGTCCGCCCCAAGCCTCGCAGCGCCGCCAGTCGTATTTCCGGATCGCGGTCACGCAATCCATCCGCCATCGCTGAGATGCCTTCTAGCGCGCGCGTTTGTCCCAGCGCCACCAGCGCCCGCATGCGCCGCCAGCCAGTGAGCGTCCGGGCTTCAAATATTCGTTTTTCGATGAGCCCGCTTTCCCGCAGAAATTTCAGCAATCGCGCCGATTTTTGCGCTCCCGCCGCTTCGAGTGCGTCCAGCGCAATGCTCTCGACGATCCGCCGGTCGAAGGATTTCTGACGCCACGTCTCGTACGGAATCTCACCGGAAATCAGCCGGTCCCAATCCCGCCGCAATTCGAAGACGCGGGCGTCGCGCTTCGCGAAATACCATTTTCGGTATGTCCGCCGAAGCAAAATAAACCCCAGCAACAGCCCATTCGCCACGATCGCCGCGACGATGGCCTTCAGCACCAACGCCGCCGGCCCTAGCCTCCAGAGTTTTTCAAAAATGGATTCCATAGCTCAATCCGAAACTTGTGTCCGTTCGGTCCTGGGTGCGTTTCTGATACGAGGCGTAGCCCGTTACGTCCTGCCGGGCGTTTATCTGGAAGCGCAATCCGCCCCCGTAGGTTTGTGAAGCGAATCTCCCAATCTGATCTATTTGCGCGAAATCTTCCGTGCCAGCAGCGAAGAATATGTTTCCGGAAAGCCGCTTCTCGCCCCAATTTGCCAGAGGAAATCCTAACCGCGTCATTCCGGAAGGCCGCCACTCCGCGCCGGTCCCTGAAAACGTGCTGCGCACGCCCGTGGCTCCCAGCGATAGCGTGCCATCCCGCGGGAGGTAGATAATTGTCGTGCCATTCAGCGTCAGAATCCGGGATGTCTGATACCAGTACCAATGTTGCCCATAGTCAAATTCCACCCCGCGCAGAAAATTCGTTTCGCTGGTCTTCCATCCATGGTTGACGTCAAAAAAAGCCTCGCTCTTCGGGATCACCGCATGGTCATGCCCTGCTGCACCACCGACTGTCAGAGCTCCCCATCGGGACATTCGCCCTGTGATAGCGCCTGAAAATTTCCCTGCGCGGATTCCCGCTCGCTCGTAGAAACTTCCCGCGAAGCTGGTGGACCAGTGCGGCGTCCACTGCGATACCAGGCTGACCCCTCCGTCGTGATTGGCACTCGTGAAATTAAAGAGGTCGTTGTCCTCGCCGAAGCGCATTTCGTGTTTTGGTTCGCCGCGGACGGAAATCAGCCCGGCCCGCGCTTCCATGCTGGTGGGGTCCAGATTCAGCGCTTTCTGAAATTCAATTCGAGCTTCGTTTCGTTCGCCCATGGCGCGCAGCGCCCGCGCTCGGGCCGCGCGCAGGTCCGCGCGTTTGGGATCAAGCTCCACGGCGCGATCCAGTGCTCGCAAGCCATCTTCTACTTTTCCTTCGCGCAAATACGCGCTCGCCAGCCCCATCCAGTTATCTGCATCGTTCCGAGAGACCTTCAAGATTTCCAGATATTCTTTTTCTGCTTCCGCCGGATGTCCGGACCAGTTCAGAACACGCGCACGCCACGCACGCACGTCCATATCTTGCGGAGCCCGGGCGAGTTCTCGTTCGACGATGCTCATTGCCGAATCCCAGTCTTTCAACTCTGCTAACTTGCGAACTTGCGTTTGCCATGCAGACGGCTGTTCTTGTCCAGAAGCCGAAAAAACTGCGAGCAGGATTCCGAGAATCAGTCCATAACTGGAGAGCCACGGAGAATCCAAGGCGCTGCGAGTCCCCAAGCTAGCTCGAGGACGACCGCCAGATTGTGCGCACACGAACACAGTAGAGTTCATTGCAATAACGACACCATTGGCGATAGAAAAATCTCCCGAATTTCCAGGTTAAGGCATTTAAAATCTTAAGGTTACACATGGCTCAGAGCGGGAAAAGCTGCCGGAGTTGCCCTTGGTCCAAAATCCACAAGTTGTCTCACTCTGAGACAGGCGGTGTCTCAACCAGCCATTTGCCCGGCAAGATACTGTATTCTTAGTTCATCGGCAGTGAGGAATCTCGGGACGGTTCTCAGCATGAATCCGTTGTTCATCACCGCGTCTGGGGCGCTGGCGGCTGCCGGGGCCATCGCCTATGGCGCCGTTCATCCGCGCTCGCAGCTTTTTGGGCGTACGATTTGCCGGACCAATTCGCCGCGCAAGCTGGCGATTACTTTTGATGATGGGCCGAATCCCGCGATCACCCCAAAGCTGCTCGATCTTCTCGAGCGCCACAATGCCAAGGCCACATTTTTCTTGATTGGGCGATACGTGCGCGAATGTCCGGAACTGGTGAAAGAAATCATTGCTCGCGGACACACCGTCGGGAACCACACCGAAACGCACCCGTATCTTTTGTGGCTGGCGCCTACACAAGTCCGGGTCGAGCTGCGCCTCTGCCACAACGCGATCTGCAATGCGCTGGGCTCGCCGCCCAAGTGGTTTCGCCCGCCATTCGGGATGCGAAATCCCTGGGTCATTCCGGCGGCACGCGAGCTTGGCTACCGCACGGTCATGTGGACGCTGATTCCGGGAGATTGGCAGGAGAAACCGGTGGAATGGCTGATTCCGCGCATGCAGCCTATCGCCGACCATGCGCAGCGAGGCCTGGGCAATGGCTCCCACCCCGCCGCCGGCATGGGCGATGTCCTCTGTCTACACGACGGCACGCATCGCCAAATAAATGGGGACCGCTCCCGGACGCTCGCCGCTCTCGAGCACTGGCTGCCGCGCTGGCGTGACCTCGGCGTCGAATTTGTTACAATCGGAGAAGCGGTGAGTACACCCGCTCTCTAATCATGGATGAACGCGCGTTTTACACGGAAAAAGAAGAAGTCCGGAAAGTAAAGCTGGTTTGTCCGAGCTGCCGCGGCGAATTCGAGGCTCCCGTGCGCTGGAAGGTCTGCCGGAAGAAAAAAGAATTGCCACGCGGAATCGGCGAAGAAGACCGAGGAAAGTTCGCCAAGGCCAGTTCCTACATGGTGCGGCTGGATGATCTGGTGGCTTGCTACAAGTGCCGGAAACGTTTCGAATTGACCGGCCAGTCGACGGTTCTCATCAATGATAATCTCGGCGATCCCAACGCCGATCCGGAAAACTTCGGAAACCGCTGAAATAGTTGTAAGTTCAGAGTACTCCGTTTTAAGTGCCCCCGACAAATCCGTGAGCTGCTTTCCTATTCGAGGCTACTCGATGGAGAGCGCCTCAACGAGACACTCACAACGAACGAGTGAAAACTTAGAACCAAAAAAACCTAGAACGTAAAACTGAAAACTGAATACTGCTCAAATCTCCGGATACATCTCAAAGAAGGCTTCGATGGATTGGCGGAAGGTGTTTTCGATCTCTTCCTTACTCCCCTCGATTAAGTGCATGGTCACGCGCGCCATGCGGCCGTTCTTCAGCACCACCGTCGCGTCCTTCACTTCGCCAAGCTCTTCCTCGGGCAGCAACCTCATCCCGTAAATCAATGCCAGCTTCGCCATGCGATTCTCCTCAATCTGCTTCAAGCGTAGCTCCCGTTCGCTTTCCGGTCAAACCTCTGCAAATAATGAAGTAGCTCGCGGTATACTCAGGCATCCAAGCTCGTCGCTTAATGCATCGCATCAAGCACTGCGGAGGGTTGCCATGAAAGCGCATCGGGGTCCAGGGATTCGCGAATACCTGATTTTGATTGCCGCAGCATTGGCAGTGAGCATATCCTGCGCTGCGCAGCAGCCTGAAGGGCCGCAGTCCAGCGCTCCAGCTCCTGTCGCGCCCAAGCCCGCTGCGGCGCCGCAAGAAGCCGGCGCGAGCGAAAGAATTACGGTTCCTTCGGGAACGCGAGTAGGCGTGGTGCTTCAGAACGGCATTTCCACGCGCAGCGCCAAGCCGGGAGACTCGATCTACCTCCAAACATCTTTCCCAATCACCCAGAACAATCGCATCGTTATCCCAGTTGGTTCCTATCTTCGCGGCGAGCTGCTGGAATCGAAACGGCCTGGAAAAGTGAAAGGGAAGGGCGAATTCCGGCTACGCCTGGACACATTGATACTGCCGAACGGCTACACCGTCAGTTTGAACGCTGCCCCGCGTAGCGCCGATTCCGGCGGCAAGGAGACCATGGACTCCGAAGGCAAGGTCACCGGCGGCGGCGGGAAAGGAGAAGACGTCGGTACGGTCGCGCAGACGACAGCCGCCGGCGCAGGAATTGGCGCAATTGCCCACGGCGTGAAGGGACTTGGCATTGGCGCGGGGATCGGTGCGGCGGCAGGATTGGCTGCCGTGCTCTTAACGCGCGGACCAGAAGCGGAGCTCCCGCGCGGCTCCACTTTGGATGTCGTCCTTGAGCATGACCTTTTTCTGGACAGCAGTCAGGTCCAATTTAGCAATCTCGGACAATTTCAGCCTGTCATTCAATCCCCCGTGCGCCCACAACAGCCCGAGCCTTAGTTCAACTGCCGGGCGGGACCGTCACCGGTCGCAGTACTACTGGAGGGGCTTGCTGCCTGTCGCTGACACAGATGCCTATCCCTGACAACCACCTTAATCCCTGAAATGCGATTCAGTCACCTTGTGCGCCTGCTCAATCTCCGTACACCAAGCCATAACTGTTGGCATTAGAAGGCCTTAGGCATGTAGGACCGGGTTACTCACCGCAACCAGCTGGTCTGGCGATCGTCATGCATTTCACTGCAAGGGGCCAGGTCAGACCCCTTGAGGTGATTCCCATGTTCCCCCGACTCCCAATGCGTCTCATCATCTTCACCCTACTCGCCTCTTCCGCTGCGCCGCCGAACCTTCCCGCACAAGATCCATCCATGGGTTCCTCCGCAGGCGCAGCGCCCGTAACACAAGCAGCCGCCAACTCCGCCGCTCCCGCTCCAAATACCGGTCAAGTTGCCGTTCCCACGGGTACGCGGCTTCCGCTATTACTTCGCAACGGCATCAACACGCGCACGGCTAAGGCCGGCGATTCCGTTTATTTCGAGACGGCCTATCCCATCTCCGTCAACAACAAAATCGCCATCCCCCTAGGCACATTCGTACGCGGCCAGGTTCTCGAAGCAAAGAGGCCAGGCCGGATCAAGGGCCGCGGCGAGTTTCGTATCGCGCTCGAGCAAATGACCTATCCGAATGGCTACACGATTGAATTACGGGCGACGCCTAACAGCGTGGACCGCAATGGACAAGAAGGCGTTGACCGCGAAGGCAAAATCAAGGGGCCTTCGAGTAAGGGGCCAGACACCGCCACGGTGTTGGTGGCCAGCGGTGGCGGCGCCTATATTGGCGCTCTTGCCGGCGAAATCGCCAATGAACCCGGTCGCGGAGCAGGGATTGGCGGTGGCGCCGCGGGAATTGGTGCACTCATCGCCATCCTGGCCACGCGCGGGCCTGAAGCAGAGCTGCCACGCGGCACGGCGATCGATGTGACCTTCGATCGGCCTTTGATTCTGGATGCTGCCTATGTCCCGGCCAATGCGGGAGCAGGTCTGGATCCTCTGGCGCGCATCGCACCACCCGCTGCGGACAAACGGAGGGAAGTGAAGGAGCTGCAAATGCAGCGCATGCGGCAGTCGCTCCTTCATTCGATTTCCCTGGCGCGATTTTGAAAGGAACTCAGGCAGGCGCGCGCGACGCGGCATCAGCCGTGGCGGATGGAAAGCGCAGCGGACTGAAGCGGTCCCAATCCGCACTCACTCGCTGTTCCGTAATCCATTCGCGGACCAGGCGCGCCGTGACGGGCGCGAGCAGGATTCCACTCCGGAAGTGTCCCGTGGCAATCAGCAGGCCGTCGACGTCGGTCGGGCCGAGTATGGGAAGGTGATCGGGAGAATCGGGACGCAGGCCTGCCCAGGTTTCTTCAAGGCGCGCATTTGCGAGGCCCGGCGCAAGATCGATGGCGCCCGAAAGAATCTTCCCGATGCCGCCTGCGGTGGTCCGTTTGTCGAAACCGGCGTACTCGATCGTCGCCCCCGCCAGAATACGCCCATCGTTCCGCGGCACGAGATAGATCTTCTCCGACCAGAGCACCCGTTCCATCTTCAAATCATCCGCGCGCAGCGCGGCCATCTGCCCTTTTGCGGGCCGCACCGGGACATACGGCGCAATTCCTTCGATCGTCGCCGAAAAGCACCCTGCAGCGATGATGGTCCATTTGGCTTCCACTTTCTCATTCTGCAGAAGCAATCCCGCGCAGCGATTCCCTTCGCGCCAGATCGCCTTCGCGCCGTCTCCAGAAAAAATCTCGGCGCCGCTGCGCTCCGCTGCTTTCAGAATGGCCGTCGTCAGCGCGCGGTTGTCAACCGATCCTTCCTCCGGCCTGAGCACGGCAGCTTCGACTTCTTCACTCAGCGCCGGTTCGAGCTCGCGCGCATCCTCGGCGCGAAGCGGCTCGGCCTTCAATCCCAGGCCGTGATGCAGCGCGATAATGGTGCTGAGCTCCGCTTTCGTATCGTGAGAGAACAGCGCCTCAAGCGTCCCCTTCGGTCGAAAGCCCGTGCTCTTGCCGGAAATCTCCTCGACCCACCCGACAAATTCGGGATACAGCGCAAGGCTCGCCTTTCCCAGCGGCACCATCGCCACCATTCCGGGATTTTCCGGTGCCGGGGAAAGGATTCCGGCGCCGGCCCAGGACGCTTCCTGGCCCGCTTGCTGACGGTCGAAGACCGCCACGCGCAGACCGGCACGCGCAAGTTCCAGCGCGATGGCTCCGCCAATCACTCCACCGCCCGCGATGGCTGCATCGAACTTCTTCATGACGTCATCTTATCGTATCTGGCCGCGCGCTTCCTTCGTGGCACAAGTTCGAATGAGTTGAATGCGTACCCGGCAAGAAAACATTTGAAGAGAACAAGGAGCTAAAGCGAACCAGCAAGTTCTTCAGACAGGAGCTGCGCTTTTTTGGCCAGACTGCGTGCGCGGATCCAATCCGCAATCTGCGCGGCTTCGCGCGCGTCCTTGATGAAGCCTCTGATTTTGGAGGCCAGGTCCGACTGCGCGGCATTCAAGTTTTTCCCGCGGGCGGACTCTAGGTTCTTCTCGGCGATGCCCAGGCTCTGCTTTGTCTGCTGCTGGGCCACCGCGGATTCTTGTGGCGTTACCTGCAGGGCAATCGTGGGTGCTTCCAACTTTTCGGCATCGTTCCCCGTGGCCGCGGTGGGCGGCGTGCTGACGCGTGGCCGCGGAGGGGCCGTCCGCACCGGCGCCAATTGGCCTGGAAAAGGAGGCAATTCGAGCTGTAGTTCCGGGACCAAATCATCAGGAACACTGCCCATCTCCGCCATGCGTGGTTGCGTTACCGGCCTCACCTGCACCTCAGTAGCCCAGGGAATAGCCGGACGTTTCCTCATGCTGCATCCACCCATCACGCCTGCAGCGCAACAGAGAAGAACAACGGCCGAATGAAAAGAGCTGCGTGGCGACACCAAGAGGGACCGGACTGGGTTTTCCGTCATGTTCAGGCCGCGAGTGGCAATTCGATTCGGAACGTCGTGCCCCGGCCGACCTCCGAAGTAAAGTCTATCGAACCATTGAGAAGCTGCACAATTCGAAACGTACTCGCAAGTCCGATTCCGCTGCCTCCCGGACGCGTGGTGAAAAACAATTGAAAAATCTTCTGGCGGTTTTCCGGTGCAATGCCTTTGCCGGTATCGCCCACGCTAATTTCCGCCATTTCGCCGCGGCGGCTCAGCACCAGCCGCAATTGTCCGCCGATGGGCATGGCTTCCGCCGCGTTCAGCACCAGATTCAGCACCGCCTGCTTGAGCAGCGCGCGATCCACGTACACCTCCGGCACATCGATCGGCAGCAACTGCGCCAGTTGGATGTTGGATTTCTGAAGCTGCGGTCGCGCGACCTCCAGAACGTCTCTCAAAAGCTCCGCAAGTTGCGTGGGCTCCAGCCTGATATCCATCGGCCGCGTGAAATCGAGGAAGCGCTTCACCACCGCGTCCAGCCGGTCGATCTCTTTATCAAGCACTTGCACGGCCTGCTGTGACGCGCTGTCTCGTTCCGCGGGGAGCGATTCCTTCAGGTTTTCCAGCCACAGCCGCATCGAATTCAGCGGATTTTTCACTTCGTGCGCGACGCCCGCGGTGATACGCCCCAGCGCCGCCAGACGTTCGCTCACCTGAAGCTGAGTATTGATGCTTTCCAGCGAGTCCAGGTCCCGCAGCGTCACCAGCGCCCCCATGCGTTCGCCATCTTCCTGGATGGCCTGCACGCTGACGCTCACGCGCTTCGGCCCTTCGCTCGTCTGCAGCTCCGTTTCAGCCGCCACTTCACTCAGCTCATCGCTTTCGATGTGCAGCGCATCGTGAAGTGGATGGCCGGGAGGAAAGATTTCCGTCACGCGCCGCCCCAAAAATTGCCCCGCGGGGGCGCCCAGGAATTTGTCCGCCGCGGGGCTGATCATCACCGCCCGCGAATCCCGCGTGAACAACAGCAAGCCGTCCTCAAGCCCGGCCATCACCGAATTCATATTTTCGCGCATGGTGCTGAAGATTTCATGTACGCCGCGCAGTTGCTGCCCGACTTGGGTAATCTTTCGGCTCACCAGTCCGAGTTCGTCCCCACTTCCAGCTAATCCCTTCGTCTCCGGCGAAGGTGCGTCATATTGCCCCGCCGAAATTCGGTCCAACTGCGCGGAGATATCTTGCAAGGGGGCCAGCGTGGCCCTGCTCACGATGGCCGCAAGCAGCGTTGAAACCACGACCGCCAGAAACGCAATCGTCCCCGAAGTCCAAAGACTCGGGGAGATTTCATTCAAGAGCAAGCCGGCGTTCAGCGCCACCCGTACTTCACCGTACGGCTGGTGCTCATTGCTGAACGGAAAATCGAGTTCGAATACTCTTGAGGGCCCGGAAAGTACCTTCACCTGATGCAGGAAATTTCGCTGCACCAGCTGCGAGAGCGGTGTTCTTCGCGGCAGAAACGATCCCGGCAGGTTTTCGTCGGTCGAGACAAGCACCATTCCGTCAAGGTCCGTAATGGAGACTTCGTAAATCAGGGGGTTTACCCTGGCGGCCTTGAGTTGCGTGCGCAGTCCTTCGTTGATTTCAAAGGCGTGTCTCACAAAATCATGGATTTCCTGGGGAGCGTCTGAGGCCGGCCGCCAACCCCGTTGTCCGGCCTCCAGCAGCGCGTGATTGGCCTGCAGGAACACTTGGTTCGCTAAGTCATCCGCTCGTGTCTTGGTGGCCTGCAGGAGTTGATCGAGGAGCTGCGCCGCGAATACGCCAGACAAGACCGCTGCGACGAGCAGCACCAGCCCCGTCATCACCAACGTGAGTTTTGTCCGCAGCCGCAGCTGCATTCTTCGTCCTTACTCCGTTTCGGCGCGATCGCCGCCGTATTCTTTCAGCTTATTATGAAGTGTTTTCAGGCTGATGCCGAGCAGTTCCGCCGCCCGCGTTTTGTTGTTCCCGGTGGCGCCCAGCGTCTGTAGGATCAGCACGCGCTCCATTGCATCGACCGTTGTTCCCACGGGAAACTTGATCGCCGAAAGATCGCTCGGCCCTTTCGCCGCCGTCCTTCCGAACTCTACCGGGAGGGACGCGCGCGTGATCAAATCTTTCTCGCACATGATCGTAGCGCGCTCCAGCACGTTGCGCAGTTCGCGGATGTTTCCCGGCCAGGTGTGCCCCATGAAAATGTCCAGCACTTCCGCGCCAATCCCGCGCACATGCTTCCCGTGCTTGGCGTTGACGTCGCGCAGAATATGCTCGACCAGCAGCGGAATATCGTCCTTGTGTTCCCGCAGCGGCGGCAAGTTGATGTGAAACACATTCAGGCGAAAGTAGAGATCTTGCCGCAGTTGGCCGCTGCTGACCGCCTGCTCGGGTTCCTTGTTTGTTGCCGCGAGAACGCGCACGTCCACCGGTGTCTCACTCTTGCTCCCCAGGCGGCGCACTTTGCGGTCTTCCAGAACGCGCAATAGCTTCGCCTGCGTTGGCGCGGGCATCTCGCCGATTTCATCCAGCAGCAGCGTTCCCGCATCCGCAAGCTCGAAGCAGCCGATGCGCCGCTCCGCCGCGCCCGTGAAGGCGCCGCGCTCGTGGCCGAAGATTTCGCTCTCCATCAACGTCTCGGGAATCGCCGAACAATTGATCGCCACAAACGGTCCATTGGCCCGCGCCGATAGCTTGTGCAGTGTCCGCGCGACGATTTCCTTGCCCGAGCCCGTCTCTCCCGTGATCAGTACCGACGCCGAACTCGGCGCGGCCATCTCCACGATGCGCATCACGTCCTGCATCGGCTTCGACCCCCCGACGAGGTCGCCCAGTCGTCCCGTCTCGCGGAGTTGCCGCTGCAGAACCGCCAGTTGCCGTGCATCTCGTGCCTTGCCCAGCGCCCGGTCCAGCAGCGCCCGCAGTACCGGCCCCTTCAGCGGCTTTTCGATGTACCAGAACGCACCCGCCTCGATCGCCGCCACCGCGCGTTCTTCGCTCCCCTTGCCGGTAATGACGATGGCCGGCACATCGCAGAGTTCCGGCCCGAGCTGCTTCAGCAGGTCCAGCCCATTCATCCCGGGCAATTCGACGTCCGCGATCAGCGTGTCTGGCTTGTAACTCGCAAATTTCGCCAGCGCTTCTTCCGCCGTTCCCACGCCCACAACGTCGCAGCCCCAGCGCTGCAGAAGCTGTTCGTAGCCCTTTCGCGCATTGTCCTCATCTTCGACGATCAGCACGCGGTCCTTACGCTCCACCATCTCGGTGGCCCGCACCGCCGCACGAGTCTCTTCCCCCATGGGTTTCAGCCTCTCTTCGGCATGCTCTTGATGGATGGCCCACGCACCGATTTGCTAGACACCTCGACTCTAACAAGCTGCCAGCCGCTTGCCAAGTTCTTAGCAATCTGCCGAAAATACTTGGGTCGCCTTCCTATTTCGCCGCCAGTTGCGGCGCTGCCCCCATCAACATGCTCAAGAGTTATATCGAGCAGCAGAACGCGCCACGCGGACGTCTTAAGGGGCCTTATATCCCCGGCCTGAAGTCTGGGGCTTTACGGCCCCACGGGTAACCTGCTTTGCGCCCGCACCACCCCCTGCCGGCCCGGCCACACCACGCATTTGTTCAGATATTGGCAGCGCCAGGGTCAAAAAAAGACCGCTATTGCAGGACAAGCCGCACGCGCTCATAATTGTAGTTTGGAGTATCACTATGCAATTCAGCGCTGATAACACCCCTCTCCAGCACGTAGACGAGTGGGACGAGTTTGTAGCCACCCGCTATCGTCAAGGCAAATCGGAAGAGGAATTCCGCAACTATAAGGCCGACGCCAATCCCACCGTGACGGAGTTTTACCGTCAGAACCACGCCCACCAGACGCTTGATTTTGTCTTGAGCAAGAAGTCGGAATATTGCGGCTTGCATCGAGACAAGAAAAGCATTTGGGAAATGGCCGAGTATCTGAACACCCTGGTGGACGACAGCGACCCCGATACCGATCTCACCCAGATCGAGCACCTCCTTCAGACTGCCGAAGCAATTCGCAAGGATGGTCATCCGCGTTGGTTCATCCTCGCCGGCTTTGTCCACGATCTTGGAAAAGTGCTCTGCTTGTATGGGGAGCCCCAATGGGCAGTGGTGGGCGATACCTTCCCTGCCGGCTGTGGATACTCGGATCAGATCGTTTTCCCAGAATTCTTTGCGGCCAACCCTGATAGCAAGATCCCCGACTACCAGACCGAGTATGGCATCTACGAGCCGAACTGCGGGCTCGATAAGGTCCACCTCTCGTTTGGACATGATGAATACATCTATCAGGCGACGCGGAGGTATCTGCCGGAACAGGCCCAGTACATGCTCCGGTATCATTCCTTTTACGCCGCGCACCGGCACGGCGCTTACCGGCATCTGATGAACGAACAAGACGAGCGCATGTTTGAGTGGGTTCGGAAATTCAATCTTTATGATCTGTACTCGAAAGGCCGCGAGCGCCCCAACACGCAAGAGATTCTTCCTTACTACCAAGACCTCGTATCAGACTTTTTTCCTGACAAAATTGCCTGGTGATTGATAGATGACGCGGCCGCGTACGCCGGGAGCGTTTTGCAATCTAGGGGTGCCACCGCACGGCAGATCTATTTGCTGGTCTTCGATGGCGACGCGGCAGTCACGATAGCCAAAAACCTTGGCGCGAAACTCCGCGCATGGCGGTGATGGCGTACCCGCAAGGCGCTGCCTTCGCAGTTTTTGCCACAGCGCGTCGCTGATCTCCATTCAGCCCAATCCCGGTAGGATTCCGGGAAAATGCCAGTCGACTATACACAGCTGACTCCGGCAACTGTCCTACGGTGAGGGATTTCGACCCTGCCAAATGGTCCTTCCCTGGTGGTCTATGTAGGCCGCCTTTCCGTCCTTCCAGGTGCCGACGAGGGCGAGGCCCTCGTGAAAAGGCTCGGCATCATCCCAGCTGGGCTTGATCGCCCAATGGCCGTTCCGGTCCACATAGCCGAACTTCCGTCCAGACTGGTCGCGATCGGCTGACACGAGCGAGAGCCCGTCGGAGAGCGGCTCGGCAAAGGCGATGCCCGCTGGAAATTCAGCGGTTACGGCGCCCGCTTTATCTATGAACATCCAGTGCCCCTCCAACTGAACCGCCGCAAGCCCTTCGGCAAACTCGCCTCCCTGATCGTAGTGCGGCTCAATGGCAATGTTCCCCTCAAGATCCATGTAGCCCAGCTTACGGTCCTGCCGGACGGCAATCAGGCCTTCGGAGAAGCGCATGCCGTCGAGAACTAGCGACTTCCTCGGCAAGAAAGTTCCCGAGGTATCAATCAGCCAGTCATCGAAACCCTCTCGGGCGCCCTTCTTGACGCGCGCGCGGCCCTGGGCGAAAGGAAAAGCCAGGAAGTAAGGGCCCAAGACAAGGTTTCCGGAACGATCGTAGAAGCCGAAGCCTTCGGCGGGTTCCTTCTGTCCGAGGAGCAGGCCATCGGGCCCGTCCGCGGCCGAAAGGGAGCGAAAAAGAGGCTGCGTGACCCAGGAGCCGCTTGCATCGATGAGACCTACGGGATGATCGGGCAGACCCGTATCAACTATAGCGACGCCATTGCGGAAACTTTGGACCGTGCGGTAGCGAATGGGAATGACTTCCGATCCGTTGCGATCGATGTAGCCCCATCTCCCCTCGCGTTTGACGGCCGCGAGCCCTTCAGAATAGGGCTGCGCGGCCTCGAAGCGCGGTGGGATTATGATTTTTCCGCGGTTATCGATAAATCCCCAGGCGGTTCCCAACGGTGCGGGAAGGAGTGGGTTCATGCCAGACGTCTGCTCGGACGTCTGCTGGCGACCGCACGCCGTGACGAGCAACGCGAGGATGACCGCAAACGCGACCGGACGGCGGCGATGCATCCACCGGCAAAAATCATGTAAGCTACGCATAAGTGTGCAAGCCATGAGAAACCGGTCCGCTGCGCTACTTTTGTTTTTGTTCGTGCTAGCGGCTTCTTCCTGTTCGCGCACGCCCAAACGCGCGTTCCCACTGGTTCAGAAATATACCACCCAGGCGGGAGATCTGTTCTATTTCCGGCCACGCGACGGACAATTCGTTTTGCTCGAGCGCCGCAAGGCACTGGCCGTGGCGGTGGCGCCAGAGCCCGATATTGAAGCCTACTCCTACGATGACCAAATCACGGTGGGCCAGCCGCAGGGCGACATGTTGCACAGCAGGGTCTTTATAGAGAAAATCGGCGCCCAGCAGGCCCTGGCCATTACCGCCGATGGACGGACTCTGGCGGGCGGCGATGCGAACGGCGTGGTCACCCTTTGGGGGATCCCGACCGCGAATCTAACACTTCATTTGGATGTGCCGGCGTCCATTCTCTGCCTGGCTTTTTCCCCCGATGGAAATTGGCTCGCAATCGGCTTGGCCAAACCGGCTGGCGAACCCGCCGACACCGTGTGGCTCTATGAAATCCACGCCCACGGTCCGCACCGCAGCTTCGGCCGCACTGCCGTCCCGGCGCTCGCCTGGTCGCCGGACGGCCGTTGGCTGGCGGCGGGACTTGATGACGGCTCGGTGCTCTTGAGCGAGAGCGGCGCCGATCGCGAACCGCAGCGAATTGCGTTGTCCACGTCCCCGGTCACCGCGCTTGATTTTCATCCCTCAGGACAATTCCTGGTATCGGCGCATGCCGACAAACGCGTGCTGCTTTCCAAACTGCCGACAGGAGAGCGCTTCTTTACCTTCGAGCCGGCCCTGCCGCCGAATCCCCTTTTTCCCCGAGTCATCGAACGTGTCGCCTTCGACAGAAACGGAGTTCGCCTGGCAGCTGCCTATGCCGAAGGCGACTTCAGAATCTGGGACTCGTCTGCTTTACTCCAATAGGCCTTGGATTCTAGACCGGAGTCCCGGCCTTTCGGTTTGCGTGCAGGATTGGGCAGACCCAAAGAATGCCAGTTGGCTCGCACCTTCGGAAGTGACGCGGGACAAACGAGCTAAGATTTTTGAGCCAACCGGAGAAGCCAGTTCTTTCGTTTCATATCCTTG
>WNGP01002395.1_pt1 | contig 15650 bp, 17 predicted proteins | sample 5407671 | NCBI WGS metagenome assembly WNGP01 (sample SAMN13153381, study PRJNA577476) | soil metagenome | isolation source: 40 cm soil or saprolite under Garry oak tree replicate 2 | place: USA:California | collected 2016-06-15 | reverse complement strand
CCACAACTCGTTTCTCCGCAGCGGCAGCGATGCGCTCCAGACTCGGTGTGTCCCACTTCGCCTGGTCAGCAAAGGGACGTTGCTTCGGGCCGATGAATTCCTCTGCCGGCGCCAGCGGACCAGGTTCGACTCGTTGCTGTGCCTTCTCTACATGCTCGCCTACCTGCGCTTCAAGATAGTCCTTGAACGATTTTGGATCAGCGAAATCATCCTCCGTTGCAGGACGGGTGGCAGGTGCTTCCCCCGGCTTGGCCTTGACGCCCTTAACAGCATGAACCAGTCCCATCGGGAGGCCGATCTGCACAGCTTCTGCAGCGGTCTGGTTCAGCCTAATATCGCCCCGCTCCGCGTACTGTCCCGCCGCGCTCATGGCAGCGCCACCTACCGCCGCCTCCGCTGTTACACCAGCTGCGTCGGCCGCTCTCTTATACTGCTTCACCATCCCAGCGAGCTTGCCTCCCATACCGAGCCCGCCCAGGGCGAGCATCTCGGGATCCTGAATCAGCCCCGCAACGAGTTGTCCAGCAAACCCTGAAGGATTCTCGATCGCTGCTTCGACTGTGCCCTTGAGAGCTTCCGTAAAGCCCTTGTGCTCCTCCTCCGTAGCGATCTTGTACCCGTCAACCAGGTCCTTGAGCATGTTATTATAGGTGAAGATTTCGGAAGGTGTGGCCGTATGAGTGCGGATCTTCGATGCGATAGTATCCAGATCCACCCCGCCAAGCGCCTCGGGCATCTTAGGTGCATACTTGCGTCCTAGCTTAGCAAATCCCTCCGCGACGTTGCTGAAGAAGCTGAATTTCAACCTCGCTGAATCCAGCGCGTCGGTGAAAGTGGGCTTAACTGGCTGACCAGTATTAGGGTCGAATTTCTGGCGAGCGGATTCCTTGTCGAGAAAGTGGTTGAGAATCTGCTTCCCGCCTTCGCCCATAGAGGACTCGGGCGCTTCACCAGGCTTCATTCCGGAAGCGGCAGCGAGATCTGTCGGGCCTTCTTGTTTCTTCGTCGTAGTTGGTGCAGCAGTCTCCTTCTCCACCGGCTTCGCTGTAGACAGATCAAATCCGCTGTCCGTCCATCCAGCACCTACCGGCTTTGCCGTTGCAAGGTCGAATGCCATCAACGTCCCTGTCGCGCAGCGAAGTCTTCCGCCGATTCTTCACTCTCAACATCAGCCTCGCGATCATCGTCAGAGGGCCGAGCCACATCGAATTCCCTTCCATTAGGCGAGACGTAGGCTCGATTTCCTTTCGCATCCTCCATCAACTTCCAGCCCTTGTCGTTGGTCTCAGGCATCGCGCCCTTGACCTCTCCGCGCCCGCTCCTGCCGGGCCTGTAATGCGTTTCGTCGCTTCCTGTAAAAGGAATGGAAACGCCAAAGAGTTTGTACGTCTCATTTATCGTCTTGAAATCATTCCGACGTTCTTCTATAGCAATATCTAGCGCCTCTTCTTGATCAACACCACGTGTAGAGGAAAGCAGCATTGCACGACTGGCTATGTCTCTAGCAGCAGACTGAACCTCCTTCTGTGGTAAGTCAGAAAACCTACCAGCAATCTTGTCTTCTGCACTAGCCAGCAGAGGGGGGCTGGGGTACTTTATCGGCCCGTTTTTAGCAGCCCGCTGCATCTGCTTCTCGCGGAGCCGATCCAGCGTCTCCATCTGCTTCTTGCGCGTACCATAGAAATCGAGGGCCGCCTCTCGAAGCTTATGTTCATCCTCCGCTGCTTCCTGCGCGCGCTTGTCCTTGGCCCAGGCCATCCCGGCCTTGTTAGTGTCCCGCCGGGAGGCGACCTTAGCTTCGTCGTACATACCAGAGAATGGATTCGGTTGCCCAGGAAAACGCTCGGAGAACTGCATTGAAGCTGCGTCCTGATCGGCCTGATTGGTCACTCCCGCCCAGAGCTGGTCTTCATAATCCACCGTCTCCTGTTGACGCGCGAATTCTTGATTCTTCTTCATGTCCTCTTCACGATGGACCGTTGCAAGTTGCTGCATAAGTTTCGCAGCCTTCTCTGAATATCCCGCTGCAGCCGCCGGCTCGCCTCCTGCATTCATCGCATCGGCGGTCTGCAGGAGACTCTGGATCTGCCCCTCTACTCCAGCAATAACCTGCTGCCTTTTCTGCGCCATCTGCTGCATGATCTCAGCCTGGCGCTTCATGCTCTGGTTGACCATCCGCTGGTGCTCAGCCCTCGCGGAGAGATCCTGCGCTTCGGCCTGTTTAACCTGCGTACTCGCGATCTGCCCCCGCATATCGCGGTAGCCGGAGAAGAAATTCCCCACGTCACCGCCAGCCTGCTGCTGGAAGGCGCCGAGGAATTGGCCGAGATCGCTGTTGGGATCAGGGGGCATAGCGTGTTACCAGCCACTATCTCCAGTAGTTCCCCAAGTGCTTCCGTACGGATCGCCTCCACCAGGAACGGAGAGACCACTAGAGTAGGGATTGCTAACCTGGCCCTGCTGTCCTAGCGCACTGAAGATCGATCCCAACCCCTGACTGAGACCCTGATATCCGCCCTGAATGCCTTGAGCAGTCAACGTCCCAGCCGTTCCCGGGCTTCCTATATCCGCCCCCGCAAGATGCGCGAGCATCTGTTCCCAATTCGAGAACGACGACATCGCTAGGCCCTGACCGAATTGAATATCCGCTGCGTTAGCAGTGCCTCCTCCAAGATTCCCCGCTGCAGCTTGTCCCCGTCCCAACGCCTGCATGCCTTGATCAAACTGGAACTGATATCCAGGCGTCTTGGTAATACTGGAAGGGTCACGCATGAGGGCAGAGAGTTGATCCTGATACTGTCCTCGCTGACCGGCAAATGGATCCGCTGCAGAGGCACCTTGACTCCCAGCCTGCGTAGCGCCGTAGATCGAGGTACCCGCTCCGACAACAGCTGAGATTAATCCTGCGTATGCGAAAGGCACGACCTGCCTCCCTTATCAAGATGGATACAGACGGTCATCACGATATTGTCAACGTCACCTTCGTTGACAACTTCATGCATGATGTTATTCATAACGCTATAAATGTCCCCCGTCTGCGCACGGAATTCTTCCCCTGTGTCAGGATAACGCCATACTACGCGCGGATCGGTCTGCAGGTAGACATTAAACCTGTCATGATAATCCACGTGCCAGCCCTTGTCAATATGAGGATAAACACGCTTACCTGCAGGGATCTTATAAATCAGAACACCACCTAGGCTCTCTCCGTTGAGGCCAGTCATCAGGTTGAAGATAATCGGCCTCGCAGCAGGAAGTGCATAATAGGCAGGGTACCAAATAGGGTGGTGCTCGTCAGCGAAGTGGGAGTAGTCTCCACGTTCCTTGTGTTTGGTTTCGTCTTTGTACCTGAGCCAGATATCGCTTGATTCCCTGTGTGGTCCATACTCCGCCAGCCGCGCAGGGTTGCGATTCCACAGCTCGGGCTGGCGATGTAGCTCCAACAGCAATGGCATCACCTGTACGTTCTGAGCAATTCGCAGAAAGTTCTTCATCTCTCCAGTACCTCCTGTAGCTGCTCCTTATCCACAGGCAACACCAGCGTCTCATCTACCCGTGCTGGATCTCGCTCTTCGGTCGCGTGGATACAGAACCATACGCAGTCGGTAATAGCCCTAACTCGATGATAAGTCTTCGCGGGGATCACCACAACGCAAGGCCCCTGACGCAAGGCCAAATCCACCTCGGCAACACCACTGGCCAGGATGGACAGGTGCTCGTAGACATGTTGGTGCTGGACCAGCACGCATCCCGCTGGGATATGGGTCTCCTTCGCATAGGTCCCGCCACCGAAGTGATGTACAACAGGCAAGAGGTCAGGATTTATCTCGATCATAGCGGAGAAATCACTAAAGTAGGCGCGGCTGCAGGATAGGTGATTTTAAGAAAATCACCACCAGATAAGACTACTGGGGCTGTAACTGCATAATAAGTCACTCCATCACGACTGAACTGAATAGACGTGATCGTGCCAGTTACAATAGCTTGCTGTAACGAGCTGGTTGTGTTCCTATATGTGAAGGGCGAAGCTCCTACAGCTGGCGTTGTGGCAGTGCTTGACGTAGCGAATAGTGACGAAACCGCCTGAAGCCACCCTTTCCACGTCTGATGCAGCTCTCCCTTCTGTCCTTGATGTAGGGGAATATCCAGAGGAAGGCTTCCAGGTCGTGGCATCAAGCGCCTCCGTGCAAAAGGTCAAGCTCCACTGCTTCTATCCGGAACTGGTATGGCGCTTTGTATCGGAAGTGATATCCACGTCGCCTGAACGTACCACAATTAGTTAGCGTCGGCCTCTTTGTGTTTAGGTCCACTTCCCTAAATTGAGAGAATGATTTGAAATCATCTTCTGTATAGCGCACAGACAACAGGGCCGGCTGCTGATCTGCAATAAAGTCCATCCGCATGAGAGTCTTCTTCCGGCGCGTCCCCGCATCGTAATTGGCAGTGTAGATATCTACTGGAACGACCAGCTTGTTGCCTAGTCCATCTGCATCCGTCACGAACTCTTCATCAATAGCGAAGATCTGATTCGCGTTCGTACCGATAGTGCTTTGAGCAAGAATGGTCGAATCTGGCTTTGCAACGATGCTCATCCAAGGCCAGTAATTACCCTTAGCATCAGTCCACAGATACCAGATGTTCTGCCCTATATCATAGACAAGAGTGATGTTAGAGCCTATAGCTGTGAGACCGTAGAATAGATGGCCTGAGTCCTTAAAGGAGAACGAGTTATAGGGCCCGGTTACGTCATCCAATAGCCTCTCTACTCCAGGAGTCGAAATGCGCTCGTGTTGGCCAGCAGCAAATGTTGCTACGAAGGCAGAGGACTGCTTAGACTGAGCGAGCCAAAACAGCCGGTCCTCTACATCTTGAACAGTGTTACCATCGATGCAGCCCCACTGGAAGGCGGAGTTCGGATATGCCAGCAGAGGAGAGCCAACAGGATTATTCGCATCATAGAGTAGTTCAGTAGAGTTAGTCTTCAACGCAACAATGTAGGAGTGATTTCTCGCTAACGCGACGCCAACACCAGGAACAGCTTGAGCTGGAATGTTATTGAGTCCATTCCAGGTAGTGGGATCATTTAAGTTGCTTCCCCAAATAATTCCATCTACGGCCATGAAATAGGTCGTTGCATCGAGCACAACCAGACCAACTGTAGGCGCGTTAGAGCCTGCAGGAGAGACGACAGGAGTCAGAACACTGAGCGCCACATCGAGCGTGAAGAACTGTCCACCAACAATGCCAAAGATCCTTTCTCCATCTAGTCCACTGGAACCAGGATTGTACTGAATTGCGCCGGTAAAAGGCTGTTCGCCAACAAAGGGAACACCAAGTGCGATAGGCGCTCCAGTTCCCTCAATATACGCGTAAGAGCTGTTTGTTCCAGACGATGCAAAGAAGGTAACGAGCTTGATAATCGTGCCTATAGCAGCTGTAGCGACGTACTGCCCTAGCGGTGTGAGTGGCCCCGCTGGCATGGAAGGAATAGTGAACGATGTTGAAACACCTTGGCGCTTGACTACCTTGTAAAGGCCTAACTCGTCTTTCTCTGCATACGCGTTGATGAGCTTCGGATCCTTGCTTGTAGAGCCAAATCGGCTCTCCAGGGGCTCAACCAGCGGTAAACGAGGGCGCTTGGTTTCGGGCTGAGCACTCACCTAAACCTCGACAAGTGATAGCCAGCACGGGGATCAGGCTGGAACTGCACGCCTGTATCCTCCACGTCGAAGCCCTCGAGCATCGTCCTATACAGTAGCGCTTTCTCTGCACAGCGTTGCATGATCGCTGCGGGCTGGCCAATGCAGATTTCATCGGCCAGACTCCACACCAAAAAGAGGAACCATTCCGTTGGAAACTGGGTCTGTTCGTTGAGCTGCAGCATCTGAGGCGCACGTTGCCGAACCAGCACGTGAGCTGTGCCCAACGCCGCTGTCGAGTCCGGAATCGGCCATAGGTTGAAGTTGAACGTCGTCGCTTGCTTGTCGACAAAGAAATTGGTCGGTTGGCCCTGTTGGGAACGGGTGCTCAAGGTGTTCCACTCATTCCACGAATAGGGGATGAGTGGGTACTGAGAACCGCTGGGGTAAAGATAATACGCTTCCCTCATCTGTTGAGGGTTAGTATTGGAGTTGACAAAGGCGTTGGTGATAGGGTAAGCTTGTATACCTGCGACCAACGTTACTGGCGTATCCTTCCACAGGAACAGCTTGAGCCCCTGTGTCATGTTCAGCTGGACTATTTGGTTGAGTCGATTCACGTGATTAGCAAAATCCTCTCCATTCGGAGTCGCTGTCTTGTCAATAAGCTGCGCCTCTCGCATTGCGTCCCTGACACAGAGCTCAGCTGTGTTGAAGAGGACGGGAGTGGTAGCCATTGCTATGAAACGCAGAGCACTCCGCCATTATTCCACAGCACACCTGCTGTGGCTGGCAGAGTCGTTGGAAGTGCACCAAAGGGATTGGAGCTTTGTGGCTGCGCGACGGTGATAGAGTTGCTTAACGCGCTATAGCCTCCAAGGTCTGTAGTCACGTAAAAGGTGTACGCCTGGCCATTAGCCAATCCTGAAACAGTGACACTAATCACTGTCCCTAACAACGTGTCCCACAATAGAAGAGCACCTGTATAGACAAAGTATCTTCCTGGTGCACCCGCCACAGGTTGCGTCCAGCTCACCGTCGCGGAGCCACTACCGGCAGCTCCGGCTGTAGCTGTGACGGAAGTTGGATCGAAATCTGACATATCACCGGTGGCGCGGGCGGAGCAACAGGATAGTTGCGACCAGCAGGAAGAGCATCACTCCTAAGAGTATCTGGGTACGCTGAAGCTCCTGCCCCTGCTGCTGTAGCGCACGAACTGCCAACGCTGTTACACATTCTTGACGATAACTCTTCGGTGTTACCATATCATCTTCATAAATCGCGCATTGTGGGACTATAAGGGCGACATTCTCTGCTATAAGTCCAACCTGCGAGGTCCTGTGATTTGGATCTCGATTCTCACCCTTCATCCTAAAGGTGCTCACCGTGAGCTGAGCGAGTTGAGCTAACGCGTTGCCAGTGTACGCCTTGATGTTCTCCTTGAAACGCGCTGAGGAAATTGTACAGGCCGAGGTCTGTAACAGCACGGTACCACCAGCAGCTAGGCATAGGAAATCAGCATTGGTACCAGTGGTAATACCACCCAACACGGTTTTACCAGTGTTTCCGTAGTTGCCAATCGTAATGATCCCGCTGGAGCTGCCTGTGTTGATGTTCGTAGCATTGTTCTGGTTGTTGTTCATCTGCACCGTACCCTGAATGGTGGCAGTGGTGGCGTTAGTCGTCACCGCATTGGATCCCCCGCCCACTGTGACCGTGCTAGAAGTTGAGCCTGTACCGATGTTGGTAGCGAAGTTCGCGTTGCTATTGATGTTAACTGCATCGACGATGTTCACCGTACCGCTGCCGGCTCCCAACGTGACAGTCCCACTAGAAGTACCAGTATTGATGTTCGTGTTGAAGTTGCTGCTGACGTTGAACTGTGTAGTCGCCCCGAAAACATTTGCACCCAGGTTACCCTGGATCTGACCGCCGAAAAGCGCTTTTCCTTGTGTGTGAAGCGACCATGCATTGGTAGCTGTCACGTTTGTTCCGGCCAATGGAGTTGCCAGAAAAAGAGTATCCAGGTTCGTGATCGTGGTGCCAATATTGGTAGCCGCAATCGTTGATGCTGGGAAGGCATAGATCGCCTCCGTCGTAACCACTCCGCTGGCAGTCGAATCGGTATAGGTCGTACCAGTTCCTTTGAAACCTACGCCGCCCGTAGTCCAAGATGGGGCCGATACGTTGCCATTGCCTAATGACAGCGGACCTCCTATCACAGTGGTACTCGTGGGATCGTTGATTACACCAGCTGGGTTGATGCAAAACCCCGTACTCTTGAATGCGCAGCCGTTGGTCTGGAATGTCACCCCGGAGAAGTCCACTCCGTTGAGCGCGATAGCGTTGCTGACCCCCCCACTCACACGGCTCTGTGCGGTGATCAGTGTGCTGTCAGTTCCAAAGGGATACACATGCCCATAGCCCCCAAACGAGATCCCATACTGCCATGTGGTAGAGGATGAGTTTTGGTTGACGAACTCGACTGCGGAGTCATCGTAAGCTCCCCTAACTGCGTCTGCACTCGTTTGGACAATAGTGATGCCGTGCTTTTCAGCTGCAGAAGCGCCACTCGCAATAGCTACGTCAAACTCGGAAGCGTTAATAAGCGACAGGAATGTAGCTAGCGACGTTGTAAAGGCGTTGGAATTGCTACCAAACACACCGCCCTTGTAGTTAGCGTATGCACCTGTAGTACCAGTAAGGTTGGCATTCACTCCCGTTACGAACGTTCCACCGACGTAACTACCATTACCCAGCGCTCCAGGAGTTGCCTCCACGTGCATATTGCCATACAGCGCACTACGACCACCCGTAAACCCAGCTCGTGTCGATTCCGTTACCTCGAAGGTTGAGAGTATTCCACTACCACTGGTTGTCGTATCTACTGTATCATTAGCAATACACAGGTTCATGGGGCTAGTAACAGTACAGGTAGTAGGTGTAGAAGCTGTGCCACTTATAGTAAGACTGGGAATGAACAGCCATGAGTTGGAAGCGCTGGAAGGGCCTGTGTAAACCAGGTTGTTACCAAACTGTAAACCCTTGATGATAGGCGATGGATACGCCTGTCCCAACGCCAGCCCAGGCACCAACAGTAACACAAGAGGCGATAGTTTCACGTTCCCTCCCTCACGCCCGATAGAGCTTGATCAGCTCCAGCACAATTGTGTAGACCTGCACGGTCCCCGGAGGATACCCTACAGTCCTGAGATTGATATCCCCTGTATAGCCCGAACGGATCTGATCCGGCACGAAGCCTCCGTAACCATAGGCATGAATCTTCCCGCTCCGAGTAAGATTGAAGATCTGCTGCGGCGTGTTCGCCTGCCATTCCAGCAACACCTCCAATGCATTCCCCACAGAGAACTCAATCAAATCCATCCTCAACCCCACCAGCCGTGCGTTAGGCTCGTTACTACTAAACATACTCAACGCAACTGCAGGACGGAGATATACATCGCTGGAGTCCAACGCCCCCGTCAGTTTGATCACAGCATTACGCGGGCCCTCTTCAGTGATTTGGTAATCTGTAACATTAGACATAGAGGACCTCTAATAGATATAAACGATCGGTGCCTTGCCAGCGTTGAACGTCGTAGGCACCGTGATCGATGCAGGGAATGTTCCGAACACACCAGCGACGACTGAGTTCGCACAGATGTCTAGATAAGGGGCTGGTACAGTTTGAATGGCTCCTGCAGCTGTGCCATTACCCTGGACACCAATATAGTACTGGCTAGGACCGAAGAGTTGGAGGCCAGTGATCACAGCTCCCACTCCATCTAGAGTAAGCGTCAGCTCGATAAAGGTATTCGCAGAGCCATTTAATACTGTTCCTGCTACAGCTGAACTAGCAAGTAGCTTCCCGTTGCTGTTATAAACTGTGACAGCAATATTATCAGTAGTTGCCGTTCCCCCCTGAAGCACTCCTACCTTGGTAATAAACCTATTAACTGGCACCCAAATATCTGTCATCCAGAGCTGGATCACATCCGTTGTATTCGTCCCCATAGCGGCCAGAGATACAGCCCCAATAGGCACGTTGCTGAGCTTGAGCTTGCCCCCTGGAACCGAAGGGGATTCTAGCGCGATGTCGAGTCCAGGGGGGTTTGCCATAGCCTTCTCCTTTCAGCCTTACTGACCAGTCGGCCGCTCGATGTAGCCGAGTTCGAACACCCAGCTTGGCGCAGCAGCATTACTGGCTCCCCACATCTCAAGCGTCCAGAAAAATCCTGGCGCAATGATTTGCGGAGCACACGGGAGGGAGAGGCTTTTCACCAGCGTCTGGGTGCCGATGGAGTCACAGCTTGCTGCCGGATTGCCGAAGTTGAAGAACCACTGATCCTGCGCTACAGGGATGGCACCTGATACCAGCCCAGCGCCCGTCAACCTTCCTTGCCCTGACATAATCACCGTTGTGTTAGCACCGAAGCTGATCGACGCCTTGGACACATTGTTGGAGAGGGAATTCACATTCTGCGGGGTGATGGCAGTACCAGGAGTGGTGAGCTTTGTCGACAGCGGATCCATCCGAAACGCGTAGGACCAAATGCTTGCACTGGTCGGGACCTGAACGACATACATCTTCAGATACCGCAGGTAGATGTTGATCCCGCTACCTGCAGCGTTCTGGTTGTTTATCACCATCACAGGTGAGGCCTGTGCATGGGTCGAGCTCTGGGTTGCAGCATCATCTACAACACTGGTCGTTGTGGCGATCGCCGTTCCAGGTGTAGGACTAGTTGCAATAAAGAAGTTCCCCTCGTCCGCCGCTGCGGCGTCGCCAGCGAAGATAAGCGATTGCTTGGTCGAACCAGAGACAGGATAGTTGAGGTTTGGAAGTGCTTGTGCCATTTAGGTCTCCAGATAGACGAAGGGTTAGGTGTTAGCCGGAAGGAGCAAGCCGGATTTATCCGCTGCGCCGGTGTTGTTGACAAAGTTCTGGTCGAACGCCAACTTGGTACCCGTTGGTGCGATCAGTGGCGTGCTAGTGAGGCTCCAAACCTGATTGTCGTGCACGTGGCCCGTGCAAGCAGTGGAGCTGCTCGATAGCAATAGTCCACCGGAGGCGGAGGTGTTAGGCCTGTTGAGGATGTTCCAGCCAATCTCCAGATTGAGGTGGGTAAACGATCCCGCAGCGAGCAGAATGGCCGTGTCATTCAACACAGCCAGATCAACGTAATTGCTGTTGAGCTGCATCTGCGCTGCAGCCCCAAGCGGCTTGATCACCGTCGTCGCAGCTGTAGTGCCAAGTCCGTAGACGCGATTGCGTGTAAACTGGAATCCGTTCACGGCCTTGGCTGTGCCTGATCCTGAGAAGATTGAAACGAAGTTCAATCCTGACGTGAGATCTCGGAACTCACAGTTGTCAATGGCGAAGTCTATCGTCCCGGTATCGAGGGAGCCAGAGGCAAAGGTGAGACTGGTGTTGACCGTGTAGACGCCCACACCGCCTGTGGTGCCGCTAACCTGATTCAGGATGATTACTCCAAAGGGCACAGTGCCTGTAGGCACGATCGAAGCGCCGGGGATTATTGTTCCCGAGCCTATAGCCGTCACCGTCATAGCAGTCCCGCTAATCGACGCCGTGAAGTTAGCTGTCGTAGCAGTGAAACAAGCAGCGATGGCAGCAAAGTTGGCCAGGAATAGACAATTCTGGATCGACATCCCAGCGGCCTGCACGCTAATCGTGGTGGTCGCTCCGCCACCAATAGTGAAGGTTGGGCGCATCAGCCCTGCTCCGAGGCCGATGATGGCACAGCCAGCTTGGTTAAGGGCTAGGGCCGTTGCAGTGGAGATGGATTCCTTGTGTCCAGGTAGGATAAACAGTATATCCGAACGAGCCTGTTGGATACCCTGATTGGACGATAGACTCCCCGAGCCCGTGCTGCCCGAATTGAGGGCACCCTGAAGAGTCCCGAATGGGGATAGGAATGTCCCCCTATTCCCGTCCGAACCTCCCCGGGCGCCCTGAATGAGGGCAGGACCATTGCCGAGGAAGAAGACTTGACCGGGGTTCATCTGCATCAGGGGCATTCCCCTAACCGTGAGCCCGTTAGCGAAACCTCCTGGATAATTCGAGAAGGTTGGACTTGCGCCAGTTGACATCAAAATCTCCTAAACGATGAATCTCAAGTCATCACGCCCTCTTGCGAGAAGCGAGGAGGTTACGTGAACATGTTACACGCGGGAAACCGGTTCACGTTTTCATTAAACCATCAAGTAGTTCGTCTGCGTCTATTTTACTAATCTGGATCTTCGGCAAACTTTCAAGATATGTAATAGCACATAAGAGCGTGCCTATATGATGACGAAATAGCCCTATGCCTGTATTGCAGTTGCTGCACAACAAACCCCTGATAGCACCTGTTCTCTCGTCATGATCTACTGTAAGAGGAAACACCTTTCCATCACGCTGCCTGAACTCAGGCCGTTCACATATAGCACAGACGCCCTTTTGCGCTGCGTGCAGTTCGTTGTACTGCTGTATCGTTATTCCATAAGTGCCTTTCAACTTCGTATCCATTACCTTCATTGGACGATTTCGACGATACCAGGTTACATAATGCACTTGACACATACCACGCGTTTGAGCGTTGCGAACACAGTCCTTGACGGAACAAGGCCCTTTATCACGCGCCCTGTATTCGTCATAATGCCAACTGCACCAACCATAATAATCGCCGTCCTTGTCACAGCTTTCTGCTCTGCACTTCATACTAAGGCTCCCGAAAAGCGGGAGAAGCTCAATAGCTCCACCCGCTTCAGGATACCCTAGCTCGATACACATGTCAATACCGCGTTCGCGTTACTTGTCGTTCAAGCTTTATGGTCCGTTACTACCGTATGCGCCACGAGGATCTGTAATGCCTACAGAGAGACGAAAGTAACACAAAGCTTTTGCGTTCTTAGTATCAAAATCGTTGTCCATCTTCAGCTCCGGCCGCTCTCGCCAAAACGCGGTCATCCCGTTCGGCACATTCGTCCTGACGTACCACGCTCCCGGGTTAGTGAAGTAGTGATTAAGCTTGATTCCCTTTGGGAAGGCGTTCGTCGCGTGCAGAACGTTGATGTCGTTGTTGCTTCCTCCAGGTTGCAACACGCTCTTCAGGATCCGATTCGCGTTGAACCAGTTATTACGATGAATGTGAAGCGACTCTGGCATGGCTGAGAAGAACAGCCCGCGGTCCGTCTGCACACCCATAATCTGAATACTGATATCCTCCAAGGAGGTTTCCGCAAGGTCCGCTGCGGGCGACAGTGCATTGCTGTATGTCCCACCAGTGACCTGGGTGTGGAGTGTGCTGAATAGCGCTACACCATCCCCCGCAACGAAGAACGTTGTAACGAACCCGTTGTTGTAGAGAAAAGCGCAGATGTTCTCAATAGTCTGATTGATCGAGAAGGCATTTGCCTTGGCACGACGATTTGCTACTGCGTCGTACAGGTTGTCCTTCAACTCCTCGTGCGTGACCATGTAGCCCAGCGAATAGGGCGTCGGCACGTAACGGGTGAGGATGCCTTGCAGCTCCGAATCGTAGGTACCGGGCTCGCCCTCAGGCTTGACCGACGCCAGACCGAAGCCGCTGACTTGAACATCTTCCTCGTACGCCTGTTCCGAGTCGTCCCAGGTATAGAGATCGAGATACTCGGCCGCATGCTCGGTATAGACTTGTCCCCATGTTGCATGAACTCCCGGCCATAAGAGCTTAGGGTGGGAGCCAGTGTTGATAACGCCACCAGGCATCTTAGTCTCCCATCATGGCGAGGTAGTTCCGCCAGAAAATTCATGGTTGTTGATCGTGACCAGCCATTTTTGAAATTGCGCGAAGGGCGTGTTGTCAGGCCTTTGCACAGCCTGAATAATCTTCAGGTTCAGCGTGCTGGTCGTCGTGACTGAGTTGTTGTCCAGGAACGCCGGGCTGATTGTCAGCGTCGAGGTTCGGGTGCCTAGGCTGTAATTGGCGTTGCGGTTGATACTGGCTGAAGTGAGGACGGAACCGACGCCACCTTCTTGCACTTCAAAGATCACGTCTGGATCGTCAACGACCAGAGCGTACCAGTTAACGGCTTGCGCGCCTGCAGGGCGAGTGGGCAGCTGGTTGAGGTTGTTCGGGTTGATGAAGGGACCGTTACGAATCGTCCCTAGACCAACAATCACACCTCGTGTGGCAGTGCCAGCAACCCCCAACGTTACTGCGGGGACTCCGAATGTGTCAGCACCTGCGTTGCCGATCGTGGTGACTGGATCACCGATCCAATATTGCGCGGTGTCAGCGGCGAGGATACAGTACTGCTTCGCCTGGCCATTCCAGACATTTGCACGAGCGTACTTGACAGGAGCCAGCCCACTCGGCTGGTTGAGGTTAGCGATTTGAGGTCTCCTTTCAGAAGGCTAAGTTAAGGAGTTCGTTTGTGGAACATAGTCTTTTTCCCCTGCTTTTCGGGCTGATAACGGTGGGAGAAGTCCTGTCCTCTCCCAGCATTTGCGTCGACGGGCGTGCTGGTGAAGCTCGGCCTGTCACCCCGAAGTGCGGCTGCAATGTTCTCGTTCACATCTCCCAGAGTGGCCTGGTGCTTTTCCCATAACCATTGTGGGATCTTCATCAGATACAACCTCTGTGGCTGCATCGTTCCCTCGTACAGTCCGCCAGCTACTGTGCTGACACGTGTGCCGAGGTCAGTTCCCCCGATCGGCCGGCCGTCGCCTGCAAGATCGAAGTTAGCCAGATCGACCTCGTCTTGGTCGACCCAGGTGTAACCGGCTTGCATCGCCTGCTGGATGCGGTCAGGCATGCCCATGAACCAGTGAACGTGGTAGCCCGGGATGTCAGGGGCAGAGAGCCGCTGACGGGGCACGCTCATAGCGATGTAGCCCTGCTCGGCTCCCTCTACGTATTTGAGGGGCGGAGCGGCAATGGATGGGCCAGTCGACTTGGCGATCCGCTCTTGAATAGCACTTGTCATCACTCGTTCTCCCAATAGACCTTGGCGTAATAAGCCTGCCAATCAGCCAGTGTTTTGAAACCCTTACCAACGTGGCGTTTGGAGTCCTTCTCGCATTGTGCCTTAGCATCAGGAGGCAGCTGCGCATAGCTCTTGCCCCTAACCCCTCCGCCACCACCACTGTCACCGGCGCTGCCTCCGGCCTCGCTCTTGTCTACCCTGCGTGTGACAGCTCGTTCAGCGAACCACTTATCCGTCTGCCGCGTGACCTCGTCATAAAAGGCCCGGCCACGAAGGTCATTCCACTTCGGATCCGCTCGCATGTCTTCAGCCATGCCAACACACACGCCTCGCCACTTCCTGTCAGACTCGAACTTCGGGTTGGCCTCACGCCAGGCCAGCCATTCGGGAGTGGGCCCTTGCGGCGTCGTGGTCGGCGCTACAGGTTTCTTCGCTGACTCCGTCCCATTCGTTCCTGCCTGCGTCAGAGCATCAACAATCTCCATCTCCGCATCGACATCGCCCGCAGCTCGAGCGGCCTTCAGCTCGCCGAGCAGTTTGTTCCTCGCCTCTGCCACCTTGCGTTTGGTATCGGCCGAGTGGAATTCCTTGAGCGCCTCCATCGATTCCTGCAGCCCCGACATAGCAGTTTCCTGCGCCTTGAGCCGACGCAGCAGTTCCTGATTCGTCTCCGTCAGCTTGCGATTCTGAGCCCGAGCCATGGGCAGCTGGGCCTCGGCCATGGCTAGATAGTCGGCGGCCGGCTTCCACTTCGCCTTGTCGCCAGGAAACTCGGCCTCGTCCTGCCAACCAACCAAGCGAGCATCCGCCTCGATCTCGGCCTCAGTTCGTTCCTGCGCTTGCGCGTGATCATCAGGCATGTTGATCTCCCAGCAGTGGATGATCGAGATCAATCACGCCGTAGATGTCCCTGTGATTGATGAACCGATATAGCAATCCATCCTTACCATCCCGCATGGAGCCTGACATCGCGGCCACGATTACAGGATCGCCAACCTTGCACCGGAGACCTCCCTCATCCTTGCCACACTCTGAACCCAT
>WNGP01002393.1_pt1 | contig 15653 bp, 15 predicted proteins | sample 5407671 | NCBI WGS metagenome assembly WNGP01 (sample SAMN13153381, study PRJNA577476) | soil metagenome | isolation source: 40 cm soil or saprolite under Garry oak tree replicate 2 | place: USA:California | collected 2016-06-15 | reverse complement strand
GACGCGATGCCCCAGCCGCAGCCCTGGTTGAGCACGCGCACAAATCCGCCCTGGTCTTCGCTGACCGTCGCCGTCTCGAGACGGCGGCCGCGGAAGGCGACGGCGGAGCTCCAGGTGCGTTCGACGCGGATTTCGGTGTAACCGGCGCGCGACTGTTTGACGGCCGCGGCAAGACGATCTCTCAACGGCCGTCCTTCAGCTGGGCGCGGTAGTCGGGGCGGACCACGATCTCGCCGTTCACGATGACTTCCAGGTCCCAGGGGAGAATGATGAAGTTCTCGTTCTCGAGCGCGTAGAAATCGGGCTTGTACCCGCCGGTCTTGAACGACACCGCCGTCTTCACCTCGGCGGGCTTCTGCTCGCGCACGGCGGCGAGCGCGAGCTTCATGGTGTTGCCCGACTCGCACGTTTCGTCGACCAGCAGCACGCGCTTGCCGGTCACGAGGCGCGGCGGGCCGGCGATGACTGAGCCTTCCTTCGTAATGGCGATGGAGGCGAAATCGCGCTGCAGGATGCTCGCGACCACCGCGCCGGGGATCACGCCGGCCTTCGCGATGCCGATGACCACGTGGGGGTCGTATTCGCGGAACACCTTCAGCGCGAGCACCCGGCAGAGCTCGCCGAAGAACGGCCAGTCGACCTGAAGCACGCCGCGGGGAGTCTTGCTTTTGGGGCGCATGCCGGCGGATGGAGCCATCGTGCGGGAAGCTACATTGCGGACGCGCGCAGCCGCAAGCTATTTTCGGCGCATGGGTTTCTGGCGGCGCTTGTTCGGCGGGGGGGGCTCGTCGGGCGACGATCTCAAACCCCAACGTCTCGATTATCTCAACGAGGCGTTAGCCCTCGAGCGGCAGGGGGATTATGACGCCGCGCTCACGTCCTACCGCCTGGCGCTGCGCGATCATCCCAACGACGCACGCATCCTTCAGAACATGGCGATCGCGTTCACCAAGACGCGCCGCTACGACGAAGCGATCCGACATTATCGCCGCGCGCTCGAGCTGGACGGCTCGCTCGCGGGTGCGCACTACGGCCTTGCGTTTCTGCTGCTGCAGCGCGGCGATCCCGACGGCGCGGCGCAACACTTGAAGACGTTCCTTGCGCACCCTCCGCGCGGACCCGACGCGCAGAAGTGGATCGAGCACGCGAACCAGACACTGCACGACCTTCGCACCAGTGGGGGGGCGGGGGGGGACGCGGCGGCACCTGCTCGCGCCGCCGACGAGAGGACGGGGAGCTCCTGATTCGAACGTTGGCCCTGTCTGTTCTCGCCACGGTGTTCGCCTGCAAAATCAATACTGATCTGAACCAGCCGGTGGCGATCGAGATCGTGCTGCCGGACAGCGGCCGCGTCGAGGTCACCGACACGTTCCGCCCGCGGGCTCTCGCCCTGAACGGCGTCGGCGATTCGGTGCAAGCGGAGTTCAGCTGGGCGTCGCTCGACACTGCCCTACTCGCCGTGCTCGACAGCACGACCGGGGTGTCGCTCAGCAAGACGATTGGCTCGGCGCGACTGGAGGCGCGCACGGGAAACCTCTTTTCGAATCCCCAGACCGTGAGCGTCATCCCCAAGCTCGATTCGATAGGCGTGCTTGGCGCGGCCAGGGATACGGTGTTTGCGCCCGATTCCCTGTCTGATTCCCTTCGCGTCCAGGCCTACGCACTCGGCGGTGCGATCCCAGCCAATCGGCGGGTCGTCTTTACGAAGACCACCTTTCCAGCCAGCGACTCGTTGGTCACATTACCCTCCAAAGATACGGTCTATACGAACTCGAGTACTGGAGTGGCAGCCGTGCGAGTGCGGCTCCACAACGGCCCTGTTCCAGATTCCGTCGTGGTGACCGCCACAATGCAGCACGTCAACCGCACGCCGGTGCAAGGCAGTCCGCTGACTTTCGTCGTGGAGTTCAGGCCATGAACCGAGGCACGCTCACACAGCTGTTCTTTACGACCGTCGATCGACATGCGGGGCTCGCCGCGGCGTTCCGATCGAAGGTGGGCGGCGCCTGGGTGTCCATCACGCATCGCGAGGCGCTCGGCCGTGTCCAGGCGATCTCGCTCGGCCTGCGCGAATTGGGCATCAAGGCGGGCGACAAGGTCGCCATCGTCTCGGAGAACCGCCCCGAATGGGCGCTGACCGACTACGCGTGCCTTTGCGCGCGTGCGACAGACGTCCCGATTTACCCCACGCTGACCGCCAAGCAGACCGAATACATCCTGCGGGATTCTGAATCCGTCGCGGTGTTCTGCTCGACCGCCGCGCAGGTCGCCAAGGTGCTCGAAGTGCAAGGGGCGCTGCCGGGCCTCCAGCAGATCATCGTGTTCGACGGCGATGCCGCCGCGGGGCGCCCCGGCGTCATCTCGCTCGCCGCGCTCGAGGGAAAGGGGCGCGCGGTAGTGTCGCGGCATCCCAATTGGAAAGCGGAAGCGCGGAGCGCCGGGCCCGAGGATCTCGCGACGCTCATTTATACCTCCGGCACGACGGGCGACCCGAAGGGCGTGATGCTGTCGCACCACAACATCTGGTCCAACGTGCAGGCGTGCCTGCAGATGATTCCGATCGGCAGCGGGGACGAGTGTCTGTCGATGCTGCCCCTGTCGCACAGCTATGAGCGCATGGTGGATTACACGCTCTTCCAGGCGGGCGTGATCATCAATTACGCGGAGTCGTTCGACACCGTCGCGGCGAACCTGCAGGACGTGAAGCCGACGGTCGTCTTATCGGTGCCGCGGCTCTATGAGAAAGTGTACGCGCGCGTGCTCGAGAACGCGCTCTCGGGCAGCGTCATCAAACGCAACATCTTTTTCTGGGCGAAGCGCGCAGGTGAGCACTGGGCGACGCTATCCCTCGCCGGGCTGCCGATTCCCGGTGGACTCGCCCTGAAGAAGAAGATTGCCGACCGGTTGGTGTTCGCCAAGCTGCGGGCGCGAACCGGGGGTCGTATTCGGTTCTTCGTCTCGGGTGCGGCGCCGCTGTCGGCCGACATCGCCAGGTTCTTCTACAGCGCCGGGCTACCGGTCATCGAGGGATATGGCCTGACCGAGTCGTCGCCGGTCCTCACGCTGAACCCGCTGGATCGCATCAAGCTGGGCACGGTCGGCCGGGCGATTCCGGGCGTCGAGCTCAAGATCGCGCAGGACGGCGAGATCCTGGCGCGCGGTCCGAACATCATGCAGGGCTACTACAAGCTGCCCGAGGCGACCACAGAAACGATCGATACCGACGGCTGGCTGCACACCGGCGACATCGGCGAGATCGACTCAGACGGCTATTTGAAGATCACCGACCGCAAGAAGGAGCTGCTCAAAACGGCGGGCGGCAAGTACATCGCGCCGCAGCCGATCGAGCTGGCGGTCAAGCGCAACAAGTTCGTCGCCAATGCCATGCTCTACGGCGATCGCCGCAAATTCCCGATCATTCTCATCGTCCCGAACTTCGACAACCTCGAGCGGTGGGCGCGGGAGCGGAGCCTCACCTACGGCACGCATGCCGAGCTGATCGAGCTGGCCGATGTGCACGCGAAGATCGAGCGCGAAGTGATGAGCATGCTCTCCCATCTCGCCAAGTTCGAGACGCCGAAGAAAGTGGTGTTGCTGGAGAAAGACTTTACGATCGAGTCGGGCGAGCTGACGCCGACACTCAAGGTGAAGCGTCGCATCGTCCAGCAACATTACAAGGACAAGATCGACGCCGCCTACGCGGCCGAGGATGCGATGGCCGCGGCGATCGAGCGCTGACTTACCGTTTCTCGCCGACCCAGAGGCCGTTCTCGGCCGCGAGCTGGATGAGCCCGATCGGGAGTTCGGGCTCTTCGTTTTCTACGACAAAACGGCGGCCGCGTAACAGCACGCGGTGGGCTTCGACGAGCCAGGGCGACGTCGCGAGATCGGCACCGACGACGACGCCGCGCGCGACCGAGGTACGCAGCGGCACCTTCTCACTGGCATACAACAGCGAGAGCGTAGGCTGTTCGTCCAGATCACCGGGCGGATTGATGCCGACGAAGTGAATGCCTTGCATCAATGCGCTGAGGCGAGTCGCCTGCCGGACGGCGGCACCCACGAGCACGACGTAGCCGCCGGGCCCGGACAGCTCGAGCAACGCCTGCAGGCTCGCGGCATCGGCCGACGGTAATGGCGAGGGCGGCGCGTACGCGGGCCGCGGACCGGACGATTCCTTCGAGATCCGCTCTCGGCTGCGCCGGAAGTTCACGATCCCGCGCGAAATCGGATACTCCTTGTGACACACCGGACAACCGAGGATGCCCGAGCGCACCATGCGGTCTTTCATCTCACCGGTCGACAGTACGAGCATTTCTTCGCGGTGAGGCTCGGGGCAGCGGAGCATTTCCGTCAGCTCGATGTGCATGGACAGGGGTCATCCCCGCGGCGTGTAGACCGTCGGCAGTAATCGAATTTCTGTCACCGCGAGGTGTTCCGGTTGCGTCACCGCATAGACGACTGCCGCGGCGACGTCCTCGGCCCGCATCATGTTCTTGCGCTTGGTAAACCCTGGCTTCGAATCGGGATCGATGGCGTCCCAGATGTCGGTGTCGACCGGCCCGGGCGAAACCAGTGTGGTGCGCACGCCGCTCTTTGCGGTCTCCTGGCGAATCACCTCATGCATCCCGCGCAGGCCGAACTTGCTCGCGGCGTAGGCCGTCGAGCCTGAAAAGCCGATATAGTCGGAGATCGAGCCGATCGTCACGAAGTGCCCGCTCCCGCGCGCGACCATTTTCGGCACGAGGGCGCGGGCGAACAGAAACGCCGCAGTGAGATTGGTGGTGATGGTGTTCGTGAAGTCGGCCGGTGTCGTCTCGACGAGCGGCTTGATGAAGAAAATGCCGGCGTTGTTCACCAGTACGTCCGGCACGCCGAGCTCTTTCTCGACGCGACTCACGGCGCGCTCGACGTCCGCAGGTTTCGTGACGTCACAGGCGATATCGGTGCGTCGCTCGGCCGTGGCCTCCGACAGGCTGCGCGCTACGCGCACGACATGCATCCCCCCGGCTCGTAGCGCATCGGCGACGGCGAGGCCGATCCCCCGGGAGGCGCCCGTCACGAGCGCAATCTTCACAGCGAGAAGCTGCCGCCGTGCACGAGCCTGAGGAACTCATCCCGAGTCTTGCCGTCGTCCCGGAACGCCCCGCGCAGCGCGCTGGTCACCGTCTTTGAATTCTGCTTCTCGACGCCGCGCATCATCATGCAGAGGTGATAGGCCTCGATCACCACGCCGACGCCGAGCGGCTTGAGCACGCGGCAGAGCGCGTCGGCGACCTGGTCGGTGAGTCGCTCCTGGACCTGGAGCCGGCGCGCGAAGACCTCCACTACCCGCGGGATTTTGGACAGTCCCACGATGCGGCCGTTCGGGAGATAGGCGACGTGCGCCCGGCCGAAGAACGGCAGCATGTGATGCTCGCACATCGAGTAGATCTCGATGTCGCGCACACAAATCATGCTCTCGTGCGTCTCCTCGAACAGCGCGTCGCCGATCACCTCGTCGACGTTCATGCCGTAGCCGCGCGTGAGCCATTTGAGCGACGCCTCCATGCGGGCCGGCGTCTGGCGCAATCCTTCGCGTTTAGGATCCTCGCCCAGTTGCTCGAGCATCTCGTGCACCAGCGTCTGGAATGGAATCCGCACTTCCGTCGGGGGGGGCGGGGCGGGCTCGGCGTGCGATTCGTGGAAGCTGTGCAAACTGGCGGACTTCATTTGATCTCGTGCCATGGTATTTTGGACCCCCGTGCGATTCCTAAAGCTACTCGCCTCGGCGATGCAGGGGGGAGGCGCTGCGCTCGCGGCGCTCTGGACCTTTCCCAGCATGCTCCTGTCGGCGTTTCTCGTCGCCTGGGGCGCGGAAGCCGCGCAGTTCCTCATTTCTCAGGGCCTCGCGCTCGCGATTCTTGCCTGGCTGCAAACCCTTCCCGAATTCGCCGTTGAAGCCGTCATCGCGTGGGAAGCCGGACGCAATCCCGAGCGCGCGCATCTCGCCATCGCCAATCTGACCGGTGCGATTCGTCTGCTCCTCGGCCTCGGCTGGCCTATGATCTATTTCGTCTTCGCGATTGCCGGTCGCCGGCGGGGGCAGAAAGGATTGCCGCCCATCGCGCTCGAGCCCGAGCACGCCGTGGAAGTCATGGGGCTGGTCCCGCCGCTGCTCTACTTCCTTGTGGTCATCTGGCGGCAGCGCATCGGCGTGATCGATGCGGTCGTGCTCATCGCGCTGTACGTGGGATATCTGTGGATCCTCATGCGCAACCCGCCGCGCGAAGTGGAGTCGCTGGAGCATGCGCCGGTGGTGTCGCGCTGGGCGTATCGCCAGCCGGGCTGGAAGCAAACGATGGCGATCGGTGGCTTGTTCGTCGTGGGCGGCGCGCTGCTCTACGTCACCGCCCACCCGTTCCTCGATTCGATGATCGCCGTGGCCGCGGCAGTGGGCATCAGCCAATTCTTCCTCGTGCAGTGGGTCGCGCCGTTTCTCTCAGAGTTTCCGGAATTCGTCTCGACGTTGGGTTGGGCCCGGCGCGTCACGCACGCACCCATGGCGTTGATGAACATCGTGTCGAGCAACATCAACCAATGGACGATCCTCGCGGCGATGATCCCGATCGTGTACGGGTGGTCGCACCTCCAGCACCACGGGGTCTGGGCGGATTTCACGTTCGATATCGCGCAGCGTAACGAGCTTGCGCTGACCCTGCTGCAGACGTTGCTCGGTGTGTTGCTGCTCGCGAATATGGAGTTCGATTGGCTGGAAGCGGCGGCGCTGTTTGTCCTGTGGGCTGTGCAGTTCACCGTGCCGGAGCTGCGCGTCCAGATCATGGTCGCGTATGGGGTCTGGATCGCCGTGCTGATGATCGGATACGCCCTGAAGGGACAGGCGCTACGGGCGCCCGCGGCGTTCTGGCAAACGGTCCGCAAAAAACGATCGGCCGGGACTGCCTAACGCAGGCCGGCCGACCGGTAAGAAAGGAACGGAGAGGATTATTGAAGCCCGAAAGTCATGACTGGTCCCTCACCACGAATTCTGTCTTCCCCAATCGAGGGGGCGTGACATCGGCCGCAGTATCTGGGTCCACGATCGAGCGTGTTGGCTCAATAATTTGACTCCCCGCTCCTGGGTACTAGAATACTTTCTGTCCCTCAAAGGTCAATCACCCTGAATCTGACACTGCTCGCCGCTGTCGTGATGCTGATCGTGTGGGTGTTGCTGCTGTTTGTCGCGCAGGTCGCGAGCGGCACGATTCACCTGCTCTACGCGGGAGCGATCATCCTGTTCGCCCGCCGTATTCTCGCCGGCGCGCCGCGATTCGTGTCATGACACTTGCGGCGCGCCCCTGGGACCCGCGGCTCGGGCCGCTGCAGGTGGCCACGCTGCGTCGCGCGCTCGAGCGCGAAGGCATGGTCACCGCGTGGTGGTCGGATCTCCCGGGCGCGCGGATGACCGAGCACGCGCACGCGTTTCCCGAAACGCGCTGGGTCGTCGAGGGTTTTCTGCGGGTCACAGCCGGCGCGGAGGCGGTCGACCTCGGGCCTGGAGACCGCCTCGACCTGCCGCCGAACCTGCCGCATACGATCGAAGTGCTCGGATTAGCGCAGGTCATCTACGTGTCGGGAATGCCGGGCGGAGCCTAAATCTCCCAATTCGAGAAGAGCACACCCTGGGCGGCATGCCGCTCGGGGTACCCTTCATACGTCATGCGCAGATCGGTCCAGCGGACGCGATATCCGCGCGCGATGAGCCGGCGAAACGCCTCGACGTAGCGGCTCTGACAGCGGATCGCGATCCGGCGGATCCCGGCCTTGGCGGCCGCCGCCTCGACCGCCGCGATCGCGGCCTCGAACGCCGCGTCATCGCGGGCCGCGAGCTTCAGCACGCGCACTTCATCACGCGTCCTGCTGTCGGCGAGGGGGGCGGAGTGCCAGACTGCCAGTGCATCCAGTCCAGTCGCGCTCTCGATCAACGACGTATCGCCCAGGCCGAGCTCGGCCGTCAGCAGGATCTCGCGCGAAAAGTCGATGCCTAGGGCGAGATCGTCTACCAAGCCGCAGGCCGCGGCCACGCCCGAGTCCTTTTCCGCGGCGGATCGCTTCGACAACAGCACCGGCGCGGGATGGCCGCGGGTTGCGATCTCATTCGTCAACGTGACCGTCAGGAACCCCGGCGCAAAGCCGAGCCGCGCGTAGAAGCCGATGTTTTCGGGCGTGCGCGGCATCGTCTCGAGGCCCAGCGTCGTGACGCCGCGATCGATGAGCCAGTCGGCGGCCGTTCGCACGACCGTCTTGCCGACGCCGGTGCCCTGGCGGTCCGGGCGAACGGCCAGCGGTCCCATCCATCCCTCGGCGCCAGCCTGGTGAGCGACATTGAAGGCCGCGACGTCGCCCTGCTCGTCGCGCCAGACCATCGCGCCCTCGCCCGCGTCCAGGAGTGCGTAGCGCCACACGAGCGGGTTGAGCTGCGGCACTCGGACACCGATCAACCCGTCGCGGCGATAGCGGTCGGTGAAGGCTTCCGCAAAGACGCGATTCAGCCCCTCGATGTCGCCCTCGGTCGCGCGCTCGGGCCCGGTGACCCGGGTGTCAGGCAGCCACGCTCTCATCGGGTGCCCCCCCCGTCGGTCCGAGCGTCGCGGTCTCATCGCGCACCACGCTCGTGCCGGTCGTGGCGTCGTAGCTGACGCGGATGATGCGATCCAATCCGTCGCGGACCTGCTCGATGTGCGTTATGAGAATCACCTGCGGGAAGCGGTCGCCCAGGCGGCGCAGCAACGCGAGGACGTGCTGGCGCCGCGACTCGTCGAGCGAGCCGAAGATTTCGTCGAGCACGAGCAGCGAGAGCGGCTGCCCCGCGCGCTCGGCGATCATCTGCGAGATGGCGAGCCGCAGCACGAGATTCGCGATGTCCTCTTCTCCACCCGAGATCACCGGCTTCGGAACCCCCTCGTCGAGCACGACGACGCGGTAATCCTCGTCCAGATCGACCTCATCGTAACGCGCATCGGTGAGATCCGATAGAAAGCCCGATGCCAGCGCGCCGATCTCGGGCCGCATCGCGGCGTTGAGCTCGGCGCGCAGGTCGGAGAACGCGCGATCCAGCTCGTTGTGCACCCGCAGCTCGATCTTTCGCTCGGCGATGGTGCGCTCGCGCGCGGCCCGCTCGGTCACGCGGCGCTCGATCTCGCGGACCGCGGTTTCCGCAGCGACCAGCTCGCCCCGTGTCTCCGCGACCGCCAGCTCGGCGGCGCGGAGCGCATGCGCGGCGCGGTCGTGACGCTCTCGTGCCGCCTGAAACTTCGGCTCGGAGAACCCCTGTGCTTTGACCGCCTCCGCGAGCTGCTTGACGTGTTCTTCCCGGGTCGACAATGCCTTCTCCGCGATCTCCGCCTCACCCACCAGCGCCTCGGCGCGATCGGCGCGCGCTGCCAACGCCGCGGCCGCCAGTGCCACCGGCTCGAGGCGCGTGAGCTCCTGCCGGACGGCATTGTGACGCTCAGCGTTGTACCCCACATCCCGCGCGGCCACGCGCCGCTCGATCTCTTGCATCCGTTTCGCGAGACCGGCACGCTCTTTCTGCAACCGGGCCCGTTCGCGCGCCTGCTCGCGCAGCGTCCCTTCGCGCTCGCTCGCCTGCCGTGCCTCTTCCCGGAGCGCGTCGCGCCCCGCCTCGGCCTGCGTGACAGCCGCCGGGGGCGTCGCCAGCTGCTCGATGCGCTGCTTGAAGTAGGTCCCATCCGTCACGATCACTTCGAGCTGATTGTTCAGCACATCGAGCACGGCGCGATGCTCCGCCCCGAGCGGCCGCAAGCAGGTAGGGCATTGTCCCTCCGGGCCGAGGCGCGCGATCTTGTCGCGCTGGTCCTTCACTTCCTCGTGCTGCTTCAGCAGCTCGGTACGCCGGGTATTCGCGTACTCTTTCTCGCGCACCCAGGTCGCCTGCTGCTCACGGGCAACTTTGTCGGCGGCTTCGAGCGTCGCCGCGAGGTCGCGCGCCTCCTTGCTCGCCCGCTCGAGCGCCACCTCCGCCTCGGCCAATTCCGCGATGCGGCGATCCAGCTGATTCAAGTTGCGCGTCAGTTCGGTCAGCGACGCTTGTTCTTCGCGCCGCGCCGCGTCTTCACGGTGTAGGCGGTCCAGCTCGGCAAGCTCCGTCTTGAGCGTCGCGATTGACGCGACGTCGGCCTCGAGACTGCGCAGCTCCTCGCGCGCCGCGAGCGCGGCCGCGAGCTCTTTGTCGAGTCGTTGAAACTCCTGGCGCGCGACGACGACGCCTTGCTCGGCCACGCGCAGGTCCCCGTGGAGCGCCAGCGTCCGCTCGCGCCGCTCCACCCACTGCTGCCAGCGCGGCTCTTCTTCCGCCAGGGCCTGCTGCGTCTTGACGCGCTCTGCGGCGGCCGCCGTGGCGGCCTTCCGCCCTTCCGCCAGGCGTGCCTCGGCCGCCTTCCGCTCTTTCTCGAGCTCGGCTTGTGGCGGCAGCCCGGTCTCGAGCCCATCGACTTCATGACCGAGCGCGTTGCGACGCTCGCGGATGCGCTCCTGCGCGAGCGTGAGCTGCTCGTGCCGCAGCACTCGCGACAGAAACGCGGCGCGCTCGGGACGGGTCGCATCCGCGAGCACCGCGAGCTCTTTCTGGCCGGTGAAGTACGTGTTGAAGAACTCGTCGTGCGTCATGCCGAGAACGCGCTGCAGCCGTCCCGTGACTTCCTTCAGCGAGTTGGCGACCACCACGCCGTCCTGATACAGCTCAGCGTTATTGAGGCCGCGTTCCACGCGATACGCGTGGCTGCCGAGCCCGAACTCGAGCTCGACGCGCACCGACGCGCGCGCTTTGGCGCGCAGATTGCGGATCGAGTCCTTGTCGCCACGCGCTGCGGGGTTGCCGTAAATCGCCCACGCGATCGCCTCGAGCAGCGACGTCTTGCCCGAGCCGTTCGGCCCGATGACGCCCGTGATGCCGTCGCCGAACACGATTTCGGTATCCGCGTGCTGGCGAAAATTGACGAGCCGCAGCCGGTGCAGCTTCATGCTTCGCCGTCCGCCCCGGCCGTGGCCTCGAGGTACTCCACGCCCAGCTTCACGAACGTCTCGCGATTCAGCTCTGCATCGAGCGGCCGGCGGCCGAGGAAGTCCCGCACCGTCTCGGTGAGCGTCTGTCGCCGGGCACCCGGCCCGGCACCGGTCGCCCCCCCCGGTGTCCGCAGCACTTCGGGGCGGCGCAAATCGAGCTGAAAGTTCAACGCACGCGCCTTGTAGCCGCGGATCGCCGCATGGTCGAGATCGCGCGCGACAGCGCGCTCGACGTCCCACACGAGCAAGCGCACGATCTGATGGTCGATCTTCGCGGCACGCACGCGCTCGGCGATCTGGGTGTCGAGCTCTTTGGCGTTCAGTCCGGCGGCCTGGATGACCGACAAGTCGATGTGACGGCGCGTGGGGGCGACGGGGCGGAATGTCACGCGCGCGCCCGGCAAATCGACCAGTAGATACCCTTTGCCGGTGCGCTCCTTTTTTCCTTTCGCACTGGTGCGTTGCGCGGCCTCGTCCTGGAGCTGGCCCCACGGGTTCGGCGGCAGATACTCGAGGCTGCCGGAGTACCAGGCATTTGTCGCCACCGACTGCGCGGTGTGATAGTGTCCCAGCGCGATGTAGTCCCATTTTTCCGGCGCGAGCAGCTCGCGTGACAAGGCGGCGCCGCCGTACTCGACCGTGCCCCGTTCTTCACCCAATCCGCCGTACACCCCGTGCGTGACGAGGACGTTGAGCGTCGGCCCGCCCGCTTCCGGTCGCAGCGCGGGGCGGTCCGCCTTCGCAAGCGCCTGCTGGGGTACCGCGAGAACCGCGCAGTCGAGTGTGGGGAAGACAATGCGGCGCGCGTCCTCCACCGCGATTTCGACGCCGAGGGCTTCGTAGAGGCGCAGGATGCTGCCGGTTTCGGTGGACCGCGGCGTATCGTGCTCACCCGCAATGACGACGATGGGAGTGCCTGGCAGGCCAGTCCGCAGCCGCTGCAGTTGTCGGAAACAATAGAGGATGGCGGCGTTGGTTGGCCGGACGGAGTGAAACAGGTCGCCAGCGACCACGATCAGCTCGGGTTTCTGCTCCAGGATGTCGTCAACAGCCCGCTTGAAAACCTCGGCGACATCCACCTCACGCTGGTTCGCGCCCTTGGGGGTCTGGCGATCGAACTGCCGGAAGCCCAGGTGCAGGTCGGCGAGATGAGCGAGCTTCATCAGTACGGCTCGTCGGAGATCGGATTGAGTGGCGGCACCGCATGATGTTCGCGCAGCAGCGCCTCCGGCTCTACCCGGGCGCCGAGCACTTTCCGGAAGTAGGCCAGCACATCGTCGGGGCGGGTCCGGCGTACCGCGGCGAGCGCGCGCCGTACGTCGTCCGGCTCCCGATCAGCGATCAGATCCTTCACCTGATTGGGGCGCACACGCCGGTCCAGCCGCACGAGCTGGCGCACCACGGCGTCGTCGAACGGCACATCGGCGGCGGGCGGAAAGCGCTCCACGCCGTCCCGACCCCGCAGCACCGGCGGCTTGGGAAACCGCACGAAGATCGGCTGCGTGAAATGCGGGTGCCGGATCATCAGCTCGCCGATCGGCAGCGTCGCCAGTTTGCTCTTGGTGGCGGGGGTCAGCACCTGATAACCGGGCGTCGCCAGCTCATCCATGTCCATGCGGCCGAACACTTGGGTCCCCGCGTTGCCCACTACGCGGCGGTGCACCTGGGAGCGAAATTGCTCCGCGCCGAACAGCACCAGCCCGAGGTAGCGGCCGCGCTCGGAGATGTCGAGCAGCATCTTCTTGACGTACGTCTCCGGCCCGTCGCCGGGCGCGTACTTGTTGAGCTCGTCGACGAACACGATGACCGCGTCGACGCCGAGCTCGCGGCGCTCGAGCTGTTCGCGCAGCCTCGAGACCACACGCGCGAACACGAGGTCCTGTCCCAGTGGGTCGACGTTCGCGATGTCGATGACGTAGACGGTGCGATCCTCGAACCCGTTCCAGGGGAGATCGCTGGACGGCCCGTCGTCGGTCACGAGACCCTTGCAGCGGGTCGAGATGTTCAGCAGCCGGTTGCGCACTTTTCGCATCGTGGCGATGTGATGCGTCCGCCACGTGTCGCTGCGGCCGCCCGTCGTGATTTCCAGACTGTCGAAGATCGAGCGGAACAGCCGGTCCAGGTCGGCGAAGGTCTGCACGCGGTGCGTGGTACCGAAGCCGTCGTCGAAGGTTCGTCCTAAGACCCTGTCCCTGAGGAAATCAATAAACGCGTCGGCCTTGGCGTCGATGTCATCGCGGTTGAGCAGCACCTCGGCGTAGTCGACGACTTCCTGCAGCCCCCAGGTGAGCGGCTCGACGTCGCCGACGAGATCGGGATGGGTGCGCAGCGTGTTGAGATTCACACCGTCTGCTTTGAGCGGCGCGTAGAGCCGGACCCGCTGGAACGGCTCGGACGGCACCTCGAGCCGCTCGTAGCGACGCCGGTCTTCGTCGCTCAGATCGCCGGGTTGATCGAGAAAGCAGAGGTCGGGGCCTTTGACGTTAAAGCACACCGCGGCCACGCGGCCTTTGTGCGCGGGGAAATGCGCGAAGATCGACGCGAGCAGGAACTCGACGGCGCTGGTCTTGGTCGCTAACCCTGAGACGCCGGAGATGTTGAGATGGGCCGCCTCCGGGCCGAGCAGGAAGTCGGCATCGAGATAGACCGGCGAATCGCGACCGGCAGACGTGTACAGGCCGACGGGGATCGCGGTCGGGGTCGCCGAGAAGAGGAACGTGTCCATCCGCAGCGCCTGCGCGACGTCGGCATCATCCGCCACGTACACCTGGCCGAGCGGCACCGGTTGCAGCGGCTCCTCCGGCGTTTGCCGCAGCACCGCCGCCGTCCAGTAGCGAATCTGCTGCCGCGCCGTGGGCGCCTCGTCGGCACGCGTGGGATCGCCCTCCGCGCCCACCACGTCGTGGAGCGGCGTCGCCAAATCGGAGTACGCGAAACCCTCCGTGACGACACCATAAACCACTCGTCCCCCGTCCCCCGTCCCTCCGGTCCCCCCTCCCGCGACCTTCACGATGGCACCAATCCCGACACTGGTGTCCGTCGCAGTCCAGAAGTGGAACTGGTGCGGAGTCGCGGGCTTCAGCTCAGTCGCGACGACCCTTCCGATCGCCGTCACGACGCCAGCCTCGGCAACCGAGACATACGGCTGGCTCGCTGCTGGAGATCCCGGGGCGCGCGGGCCTTCAGGTATTCCTCCACGTGATGTAAAGGATACAACAGCCGGTCCCACCGTGTAGCGGGCGTCGCGAGCGGTGCGCGCTCGGTCCAGAGCCAGGCGCTCAATGCCGACGCGCGGGCCACCGTGTCGGGATGCGCGCGAGCTTCGATGCGCAGCAATCCGTAGAGCAAGTCGTTCCCTTCCCAGGGCCAGAGTCTCAGGTACCAGGAATACACTTCCGTGCGAGTGTGACCCCCGCGCACCGCAAACACGCTGGTCCGATATCCGGCCGGCAACGTCAACGCGCGTTCCAGGCCCCTGCCTTCGAGGAACTGCGCACCATGGCTCTTGATCACGCCCAGCGCGCGCGGATGGCGCGCAACGTCCGGCGAACGCGATAGCAACCCGTCGATCACGAGCCACTCGTCCGCCGCCAGGTCGTCGAGCGCCTCCTCGGCGAGCTCCCGTTCCATGCGCGCGCGCGCGCGCCGCACGGTGACCTCGATCATCTCTAGGTATCGCGCCGGCTGCTCCACGAGCTCGCTCGGGACGGGCTCGATGTCGGCCACCGATTGCTCCAGCGCATGGCGGACCATGGGCGTCATGCGATCGAGCGGGGCGATCGCGAAGCCACGACTGCGCTCGAAGGTGGTGTGGAGGCCACCGGTCGCGTTCCGGCGCCGAACCGCGGCCGCCACGTAGGCGTTCACGACCTGGACGACGCCGTCATAGGCGACGACGCTCCAGCGCTCGATGCCATTGAGAAATGAGACGGGGTTAGGGATTCGGGGTTCGGGAATCGGGTGCGTTTCGAGCTCGTTCCCCTCGACCAGATCGGCGCGCTCGCCGGCTTCTACCTCGTCGCGTGTACTCCCGCGGCCGGGCACTGCACCAGCGTCGACCAGCGTTCGCCACCACGTCATGCGCTGTCTCGGGTCTTGACGCCGACCACCAATCCGTCGCGGATCGGGATGATGGTGGCGACGAGGCGGGGATCGTGCGCGGCAAGCTGGTTGAACGCACGCACGCCGCGCGCATTGGCGGATTGATCGTTCGGGTCGACTGCGGCCCCGTGGAAGAACGCGTTGTCGCACAAGAGCAGGCCGCCGCGCCGGAGGAGCTTCATCCCCCAGTCGAAGTACTTGGGGAGTGGCTCCTTGTCCGCATCAATGAACACCGCGTCGAAACCGGGCGGGAGCGTGGGCAGCACGTCGAGCGCGGACCCCTCGATGAGCCGCACGCGACCGTGCAGCCGGGCCATGTCGAACGCTTCGCGCGCCGCTGTCGCGTGCTTGGTATCCTTCTCGATCGTCGTCAGCTCGCCACCGGGTGGCAGCGCGCGTGCCAGCCACACGCCGCTGTACCCGCCGAGCGAGCCGATCTCCAGCACGCGTTTCGCCTGAATCGTGAGCAGCAACAGATGCAGCAACTT
>WNGP01007066.1_pt1 | contig 15655 bp, 14 predicted proteins | sample 5407671 | NCBI WGS metagenome assembly WNGP01 (sample SAMN13153381, study PRJNA577476) | soil metagenome | isolation source: 40 cm soil or saprolite under Garry oak tree replicate 2 | place: USA:California | collected 2016-06-15 | reverse complement strand
GACTGGTAACGTGCCCAAACGTTAATATAGGAGAACCTGGAATCTTTTTAAGACTTTAAGGCCTAAAATCTCCTGTAAGGGATTATCGAGGGGGATATCACATGTTCACCAAATATACCCGTATTGTATACACTTCTATTTTTTTATGCCTCGTTTTACTCACTTCCTGTACTAATTCACCTTCTTCAATTACCCAAACACCTACGCCTACCAGAAAAGTTGCTACTTCTCCTACGGCAGCGCCAGCTTTAACGGTGAGCAATACACCTGACACGACACCGGCTCATTACAATGCCCGCGTGGTACTGTCCGGTAGAGAGCGCCCTGACGACCTGGCTTTCGACACACAGGGGCACCTGTTGTTCAGCGATTTCTATCATGGTACAATCAGCCGTTTAAACGCAGATGGCTCTGTTACTGTTCTCATCGCTGGACTGGCGGGGCCGGAAGGCATAGTTGTTCTCTCTAATGGTACAATGATTATCGCAGAGCAACGTACCAACCGTATCCTGGCCCTATCGTCCAATGACAAATCGCTGACCGTGCTGCGAACTTTGCCGGGCACGCCCAGTACGGCAGCCTGTAAAGATGGAGTGGACGGTATAGCTTTGGACCCAACCACAAATACATTGATTGTGCCGGACAGCCCTACAGGTGATGTATACCGGATGAGCCTGGACGGAACAACGCTATCAATATTGGCTTCTGGTATAGTGCGGCCGGTTGGCGCGGCGATCGATGCCCAAGGGATGATCTACGTCGCCGACGAATGTGGTGGAGCTGTTGCGCGTATCAGCCCTGATGGAAAGACGACGCGCATAGGTGGCTTCGGCATGCCTGATGATGTGGCATTTGATCATCACGGCAATATGCTCGTCATTGACCTGCGGCCCTCTATCCATGCGCTTATTCGCGTACGCCTGTCAACGGGCACGCACGAGATACTGGCAAGCAAGGGCTTTATTGAGCCACAGGGCGTGGTGGTTGATAACAATGATGATATTTACGTATCGGATGATTATGCAGACAAGATTGTGGAGTTTATACCTGCATGAGCAAGCTGACTTCTATGGCAGAGGCAATAGCACGATTTGTGCCCGATGGCTCATCGGTTGCCCTGGGCCTGGCGCTGGAGCCACTCATTCCGTTTGCAGCAGGCCACGAGATTATCCGGCAGCAGCGGCGCAATCTGACTTTGATTGGCCCAATCTCTGACATCCTCTTCGATCAATTGATCGGAGCAGGCTGTGTCGAGAAGATCAAGGCAGCATGGGTGGGCAATGTCAGCGAGGGATTGGCTCACTGCTATCGTCGTGCTGCCGAGCAGTCGATTCCACGGGCTATCGTCATAGAGGAACACAGCAACTTCTCTATTGGCCTGGCTTTACTGGCTGCTAGACTGGGCGCTCCCTACATTCCGACACGCTCGCTGCTGGGGAGTGATATCCCGCGCCAGAATCCCACGTTTCGCACGCAGCCATCCCCGCTTGATGGCTCACCGGTGCTGCTTGTGCCGGCAATTCATCCTGACGTGACCATTATCCATGTGCAGCGCAGCGACGAGGAGGGGAACGCGCACATCTGGGGTAATGTGGGCATCAGCGAGGAAGCTATGCTGGCAGCGCGCGATGTTATCCTGGTAGCTGAAGAGATCGTGCCGCGTGAAGTTATTTTGAGCGATCCGAACCGCGTACTGGGACCATCTTTTAAAGTGCGATCCGTAGTGCATGAGCCGTGGGGAGCGCATCCTTCCGCTGTGCAGGGCTACTCTAACCGCGATCATCAGTTTTACCACGAATATCATGAGCGCACGCGCACGCTAGAGGGCTTTCATACCTGGCTGGATGAATGGGTACTGCAAGTGCCTGACCGGGCGGCTTATGTAGCAAAGCTGGGCGAGGAGCGTGTACGTGGCCTGGGAGTCAAAGAGCATCGCTATGCTGCTCCTGTAGATTATGGCTATTAGGAGGCACATCGTGGATTACACGGCCAGAGAATTGATGGTTGTCTGCGCAGCTCGGCAGATACGCGACGGCGAGAACGTTTTTGTGGGCATGCGCCTCCCTTTGATTGCGTTTGCCCTGGCGAAACGTACCCACGCGCCCAATTGTGTTGGGCTTTTCGAGGTTGGTATTGTGCGCGATGAGCCATCAAAGGAACTGCTCTATACGATGGGTGACGCTCCAAATATTACTGGGGCAGCGTGGGCAACGAGTACAATGAATGTGATGGGACTGCTGGCGTCAGGTGAGGTACACCTGGGTTTCATTGGTGGCGCTGAAGTTGACCGCTATGGCAACCTGAACACGTCTATGATTGGTGACTGGAAACATCCCACGGTGCGTTTGCCAGGGAGTGGGGGCGGGGCAGATATCGCCTCGTTGTCGCATAGGCTAGCGATGATTATGCAGCATGACCGGCGCAGGTTACGTGAACGCGTAGACTTTGTGACGAGTCCTGGTTATGGCTATCCCGATGAAGAAGGCCCTGCTGGGGCGGCGTGGCGCGAACGCGTGGGTTTGCCAAGAGGCGGTCCTGCTGCGCTGATTACGACACTAGGAGTTTTCAGCTTTGATGCTGAGAACGGAGAGGCACTGCTCCAGTCGTATCACCCGGGGACGACGATTGAGGAGGTACAGGAACAGACAGGCTGGAAGTTGAGGCTGGCGGAGGATTGTAGGGAGACGGTGCCACCCAGTGATGATGAGTTGAAGATGATCAAGGAGTATGATCCCCAGGGGGTGTGGACGGGATGATCGGAGCGGAGCAAGAACCGGCAGTTGAGTTCTCACTCCGCCGACGGAGTACCGCGAAGTGGCGAGGCCGGGTCGTTGCGCAGGAGATATAAAAGTCGCTCGCTCACAGCGACGGGCTTGTTTGCGGCATCGCCAAGAATGCGCTCCCGCTCTTCTTCGCTGAGGTCGCGCGATGGATCCCAGCCATAGCGTTTGAGGTCCACCCGCCCATCGGCGGAGAAGATGATACCCTCTGCCTCCAGTAACTGGCGCATCCTTTCGGGCGAGCCGAAAGCCCAGCTACCTGACAACTCACCCTTACTATTGATAACGCGCTGGGCCGGTACTCCCTCCGGCGTTTCGTTCATGATCCAGCCAATCATGCGCGCTCCACGAGGGTAGCCAACCGCTTTACCGATCCAGCCATAGGTGGTGACGCGACCGGCAGGACATGCCTGGACCAGTGCGAAGACACGAGCTTTGAGTGTGGTTGCTTGATTCTGAGTAGGGGATGTTTCGTCAGACATGTATTTTACCAACCTTTCTTTCGCATACATTTTGCTAAATCAGCCGTGTTGTCTCCAGTAGTTTGCCCGTGCGGAAGCGTTCAAGACTGAAGTGTTCGATGGGAAACGTTTTGCTGTTGCCGTCAAGAATGAGTTCTGTCAGCAGCCTGGCAACCATGGGCGCATGCATAAAGCCGTGACCAGAAAAGCCACAGGCGCACAAAAAGCCCTCAACCTCTGTCTTACCTAGCACAGGCTGTTCATCAGGAGTCATCTCATATAATCCCGCCCACTCACGAGCAACCCGCGCGTTAACCAGGGTGGGACAGCGTTTGCGTGCATGCGCCTGGAGCAACGGCCAATAACTCCCGTCAACGGGCAATGTAAAAGCCTCTGGTGCCAACGCTTGATTGAGCCGATCTTCCTCGGGACCAGGTGGGAGTGGTAGCGTGAATAAGACACCTCCGTCGCGCCGTCGGAAGTGAAAGCCTGTTGCCAGGTCAACCGTCATAGGAACGTCTTCGGGGAGGTCGGCAAAGGGCTCTGACAGGACAAGTTGGCGTCTTAGAGGACGAACAGGGATGTCAGGGATACCTGCGAGCTGAGCTACGAACGGCGCATACACACCCGCGGCGTTAATTACCAGGGGGGTGTAAATTGTTTCCTGGGGCGCCTGTACGGCTTGTACGCGACCACGCTCAACTGCAATCGTGCTAACAGGGGTATGTTCGCGGATACTCACTCCCAGTGCCTGTGCCTCGTATGCCAGCGCCTGTGTCATGGCCGGTGGGTCGGTATAGCCGTCTGTCGGACAAAAAGTGGCTCCCAGCACGTCGTCAACCACCAGTTGCGGTACACGCTGTTTCGCCTCTAGTGGACTAAGTAATTGTGTGGGAATACCTAGCGATTGCTGGAGGGCGGCATGGCGCTGCATGGCTTGCCAACTCTCCGGATTGGTCACAAGAAAGAGATAGCCATACTGGTAGAAGCGTGGAGGTCTGGGCTGCGAGGAGGGAGCGTCCTCGTGCTCACGGATGAACTGTGTATAGAAACGCACACCCTCTTGCGAAAAACGAATGTCGCGTTCATCGGCGAATTGCTGGCGGACTCCTCCCATGGCGCGGCCACTGGAGCCAGAGGCAACGGTGTCGCGTTCTAAGACGATGATGTTTGTTGCACCACGCCTGGCAAGCTGGTAGGCAGTGCAGACGCCAATGATGCCGCCACCAATACTGACGATATCTGCTGTGGTCATAATCTCCCCGAGAAACTCTGCTAGTGATGTGAGAGACGTTTTTTGTCTGTCCGACTTCTCTATTCTACCATAGAACGTTTAGTCATCCAACGAAAACTCTCCCTGTTGATTACCCACAAGGAACCACTTAATGAAAAAATTGAAATGACCGCTTCGAGAGCTTTGTGTTATACTAGTCAGCGCAATTCACTACCGATGGCAAGTAGGTTAAATATGAGGAGAGTATAGTCTTGTTTTTTTTCGATTACCCCAAAGTAAAGCATTCGCTAGGGCAGGCTGCCCTGCAGGACCCTTATCCTGCCTGGTTCCTGGACTCCCAGGTAGTTGTCCGTGCCGCTAATTTGATGGCATTCTGGATGTGGGATACGATCAAACCCGGAGAGCCGATCAGGCCCGATGCGCTGCTGGGTAGAAGTGTTTTTAACATCTTCGCTGAAAATTTTAAGCGTATTCCGGCAGAACAGAACAATGAGTTCTACACGAAGAAGTCGGCGGTTGTTAAGCGTCTGAACAACGAACTGGGAGAGGATTCACCTTCACATGCATCTTTCACAACTGCGATGAAAGCCGATCTACAACTTACGCGAATCTACAAGCAGGCTACGCTGTATCCCGATCGTGAGTGGGACTTTATTTTCAGAATTGCATCTCCAGGCATCATGGGTGTAAGCAAAAGCGAACTGCTTGAATTTCAGGTTACTATGTACCGCTTCGAAGGGTATACCGGGTTCCTCGCGACATTTACACCGACTGGGGCGACTTTGGCAGTTATTGAAGAGCAGTACAGCCTGCTTACCGACCAGTACAGCGAGAGAATATATATTCAACCCGACGATACGCGGCCAGGGCATTCGAAGAACCCTTATCATGAATATTATCCGACCTTTATCCAGGATCCGTTATGGTATATTGCCGGAGAAAACAAAGCAATGCGTTTGCTGCTGGGAGAGTCGGTTAAGGGGAAACATTTCTTCGACCTGTTTTTTGCTCCCCAACTTCGTCCCTGGTTGGGACCGCTGCAGGAGACTTCAGCTCCACGCGCAATCAGGTATTTTGATATCTTTACTGCCGGATTTTTAAGAGAAGCTCATGAACTGCACGCTGAATACGGGCAGACGATGAAGTACCTGCTGCAACTGGAAGATTTCCGGAAACTACTTGAGATATCGCGGAAATTATCTATGCGAGTTAACCTTCCGGAGAATCGTTATGATCCTTTCTACACCTGCAGAGTGATTTTACCCTGGTCGATTTCCCCGGAAATTGCTTTACACTTCAGGAACCTTGTGCGGTTCCTACCCAAAAATTTGCTTGTCCAGACAGATATATGGGATTACCAGGCAACACTCGTGCCTGAGAACTATGAAACGGAAGTGGCGCTGATCCTTTTGCACCTGGTCTCTACGGCTCCTAAGCAAGATGAGGATGAAAGCACTACTTTGTTCACGCAGTTTCTATGGCTACTGACAATTATAAAGACTATCGAGGATAGGCTGAGGATGGAAGATGGGGAATGGGAACCGGAAGGTGCATTTGGTCGTATATGTGAGGAACTAGAGGCGAGGTTTGATAAGCGTACGGAGGGTGAGACAGATAGGATTATTGCCGAGCTAAGAGAGGTGATTGAGAGGCTAGATAGCGAGGGAATGGTGGATAAAAGAGCACTGCTTGATATGCTGCGCCGTTTTACGGCTGTTCATACTCATCTAGCCGGGCTGAACGCATTTCTTGTTGAGGAGCTTGAGACGTATAGAAGTGTTGAGGAAAGTATGAGGGGTTGACGCGGTGAGGCATAAAGAACAGCCTGCCGGGAGCAAGCCTGCAGGGCAGGGGCAAGGGCAAGGGTCAGCAGGGCAAGGGCGACCGCAAGGGTCGCCCCTACTATACTACCGATCGGCCTGCCAGGCCCGTGTATAGTAGGGGCTGGGCTTGCCCCTGCCCTGCTGACTTGCGGTCGCCGTGGGGTGGCGCGGGGCAATCGCTTACCGCGTTAGATTTTCAAATTGCTCGATATCTTCTCGAACGATAGCAAAGCTTTTTCTCCAGAAATCCACCGAGCGAACATCAATGCCGAATTGGGCTGCCAGGGTGGCGGCGTCTGCCAGGCCCGTGCTCGAGAGTAATTCATCGTAGCTGGCCTTGAACCGCTCGCCATCTTCTTTATAACGGGCATAGAGGCCAAGGCCAAAGAGTAAGCCGAACATATACGGGTAGTTGTAGAAGGAGACCTTGCTACTGTAATAATGTGGCTTCATGGCCCACATGTAGGGATGCAGCGCACGTTCGTCCAGGCCATCAGCATAGGTCTCGCGCTGGGCCTCCAGCATCAGGTTGTTCAGTTCGTCGATAGATAACTCGCGCTGCCTGCGTCGTTCAAAGAGGCGCTGCTCGAAGAGGAATCGACTGGTAATGTCGACTACGACCTGGCAGGAACCTTGCAGCGAAGCCTCCAGGATGGCTATTTGCTCTTGCTGCCCGGCTTTTTGCAAGGCGGCGTTACGTATGATGGTCTCACAGAAGATGCTGGCGGTCTCCGCTAAGGCCATGGGAGTCGAGCGCTGCAGCATAGTGCGCTTCGACAGGTTGAGGTTATGATAGCCGTGCCCCAGTTCGTGCGCCAGCGTACTGACGCCATCAAAGGATGCTTTGTAGTTTGCAAATACACGCGACTCGTCCTTACGCAAGGGCGTGCAGTACGCGCCATCTTGCTTGCCCTCACGCGGCTCGGCATCGATCCAGTGTTCGCGGAAAGCCCGGGCTGCAAAGTTAGATAAACTTGAGGAGAACGTGTCAAGCTGTGCAACGATGAATGCGGCACCATCTTCATATTCCCACGTCTTCTCACCGGTGGTTACAGGCGCGAACAGATCGTACCAGGCAAGGCGCGGCAGGCCGAGCATGCGTGCTTTGGCATGCAGGTAACGCCTGAAATCGGGGAAAGACTCATGGGCAGCCGTAAGCATGGAGTCGAGGGTCTGGCGGTCGATGTTGTTATCCAATAAGGATGCTTCAAGCGGAGAGTCCCAACCACGATAGCTGGTCAAGACGTTGACCTCTCCTTTGATACTATTGAGGGCAGCAGCCAGTGGAAGCGCGGCACGTTTCCAGCCTTCAAGCTCGGCCTCGTATGCCCGGCGGCGCAGGTCGCGGTCGGCATCAAAGGCCAGGTTGCGCACCATGCTCATGGGTAGTTCCTGGACCTGGCCGGCAATCTCCAGCGATACCGTCAGTTGTGAAGTTACATCGCCATGCAGCTTTTCCCAGGCGGTGCCTCCACTCAGGTTCAGTTCGGAAGCTAGATTCTCTTCTGGAGGCGTCATTAAATGAGCAGCCCGCACCTTAGCTTTTCTGAGCATAAAGGCGTGTTCACGCGCGACCTGGGAGCGCTCGATCAGAGTTTCTACATCTAATGAGCCAATCCAGGCGGTGAAGCGGGCGCTTAGCTGCGCTAGCACCACGCCGGACTGCTGAAGCTCGCTCAACCTGGCCTGGGCGAGGGTATCATGAGAATTGGTGGTGACAAAGCATGTGATGTAGGCACTTAAGGTTCTTTTGGCTTCCAGGACTGCATTATAGCGCTGGATGACCGTCTCAAATGCCTGTACCGTACGGTCGTCCAGAGAGGGCGGGGATGCTTGCTTCATGATTTGATGGGTGTCAAAGAGTTTAGCGAGGTCGTTGATGTCATGAACAACGCTGGAAAAGCCTTCTGCAAATTCTGGCGAGTCCATGCTGGGATAAACGACGGTCATATCCCAGTGTGGCAACGTTTTGACAAAGCTCATATGTATGCCCTTTCTAGTGTTTGTTTTCTTGTATGTAGGGGATTAGGTTTTCCCACACGAAAGCAAAATATTAGGTGAAGGCACCCCAGCGGGGGCGACGCAAGCGTCCCCACACCACTCCACACCTCTCCCGCCCCTACGCGCCATAGACGTTAATTTGCGGGGGCGCGGCAGATGAATTCGACCTCGTTGCCATCGGGGTCATCGACGTACATGGTACGGCTGGCGAGGACGGGGTGGATGCCGCCGCGCGGTTGATAACTGGCGGCTACTAACGCAGCATGCTGAGCATCGAATGCTTCTTCGGGCAGTTCCAGCGCCATATGGTGCAGTTGGTAGCCGGAGGGTTGCGCTTTCACCTCGTCCGTTTTGGGTACGAGGACGACCATCTGCGGAATACCTGCATGGCCCTCACCGACTTTAAGAAAAACGTTTTGCAGGGTAGGCGGCGAAATTACCTCGAGTCCGAGGAGATCACGATAAAAGTGAAGAGCCCGCTCCTTATCAGCCGTCCAGAGGACGATTTCGGAGATACCAACGACATTTTTCATTAGCATGTTCCTCTTGTATGTCTAAAAGCATGTTTTACTGTGCTCTGGGATTGTGCTCAGATGTACTGTGCCAGATTCGTCTCTCCCATACATTAAGACGTAGTATCGCACACGGCCAGTATATATGACAAATGACCCGCTAATCGGTAGGGTATACGTCGTTTTCTTTCCAGGACGGCTAGTTGTCTTGTAAGAGCTGAGGATGAGGGGGATAAGGGTCATAGGCGTGAACGTACGCGTTTAACAAGCGATTGCCCCACACCGCCTCAGGGTGGGGGCAAGCCCCAATACATTTCAACTAAGACGATGTGCGCGTCAAACGAAGCCGATGCAGAACCTCGTGACCCCTCCTGTTTACGTCCATCGTAGACCAGCAAGCGACCCATGATGCCGCTTCCAGAGGGAGCGCCAATTGCTCCCGATGGCTACGATGTAGGTACACACCCAGGGTTACGATGTGAGTAACTCATACAGATCTCTCGCCGGACAGAGATCCTGCGCTGCGCTCAGGATGACACAGCGAGATGGTCTCTTATTCGAAATGTATTGGGGGCAAGCCCCACCCCTACTATATACGGCTTGGCAGGCCGCTCTCGCGAAGAGGAGGGACGAGCCCTGCGATGGCAGTGTTAGCGGCCTGCTACCGGTATCTTTTCGACGGCTGGGACGATCTCGGTGGCCAGGAGGTCGAAAGGTTCCAGGTCGTAGACATTGCGCAGGCTGAAGATGGCCTGGTCGATGCCCATAGCGGCCAGCCCGGCGAATCGCTCAATGGCTTCAGCAGGAGTAGTTGTACCATCGCGACCATCGCGTGTCAGGGAGAAGCTATCAAGGGTGGTTTTCTCGATCTGCTCGTATGGGCGGCCCACTGACTGGCAGTGATCGCGCAGGGTATCCAGTTTATGTTGTAGCTGGTCTTTGCCAAGACGGGCAAAGAGGTTGCAGGCATCGCCGTACTGGGCAACCAGGCGCAGCGTTTTGCGCTCACCACTCCCTCCAATGAGAATGGGGGGATGAGGCTTCTGGACGGCCTGCGGTGAGTTAAGCGGCCGCGCGAGCTGGTAGTATTTGCCCTCGTAAGGTTTTTCATCGCCTGCCCACATCTGGAGAGCGATCTGGAGCGCCTCTTCAAGGCGCTCGAAACGCTCAGCCAGCGGGGGGAACGGGACGCCCAAGCCGCGATGTTCTTCCTCGTTCCAGGCTGCGCCGATGCCGAGGTAGGCGCGGCCATGTGAAAGAACATCCAGCGTGGTAACTGTTTTGACCAGGATGCCGGGGTGACGATAGGTCACGCCGGTGACCATGGTGCCGAGCTTGATGCGGTTGGTGCGGCCGGCAGCGAATGAGAGGGCGCTATATCCCTCGAGCATTTCGTTCTCGGATACTCCTACTAACGGTATCTGGAAGAAGTGATCCATGACCCACAGGCTGTAGAGGCCGGCACGTTCAGCGCGTTCGGCGATGAGGCCGAACGTGTCGCCGAGATTGGCCTGACCGTTAGGCCAGGTAAAGTTGGGAACTTGTAAACCAAGTCGCATGAAGTGTATTTCTCCCTACTATAGTGATCTTGTGTGGAACCTGCTAGCTGACTTACTTTTGCATAGTCATTATATAAATGAAAGCGCTAAAGAAGCAAGGGGGGCCAAAAAAAGAAATAAAGTACTGGCAATATGTGTTATACTGTTGGATAGACGTCAGACGTTGTTGTATCGCTTGTGTGGGATGAATGTGTTTCCACCGACAGCAATATGTTTGTAGACGTCGAGTGGAGCATTTGAAAGTGAGACTTTATGTAGGTAGCCTGTCCTATCAGACAACCGAGCAGGATCTAGCTGATCTTTTTGGGCAGTTTGGGCAGGTTGTTTCAGCCACTGTGATTACTGATCGAGATACAGGACGCAGTAAAGGCTTCGGCTTTGTAGAGATGGCTAATGACGAAGAGGCCCGTAGGGCAATCGACCAGTTGAATGGTAGTATGCTTGGGAATCGATCGATCATCGTGAACGAGGCGCGCGAGCGCCGCGAGCAAGGGTATGGCGGAGGTGGCCGTCCCCAGGGCGGCAGAGGTCGTGGACCAAGAGATCGGGACGGGTACCGGGACAGGCGATACTAGGTGAGCTGGATTGCTCATGATTAATATGGGCAATACGGCGAAGAGAAAGCTGGCAGGTTTGCTGGCTTTCTTTTTTTATTGATAGGCGACTATGCTTTGAGCCAGGCCCCGGAAGCATTGGAGGTGTAGCCCAGGGAAAGATAGGTCGCGTCTATCAGGCTCTGGCCTCGCGCGTTGAGTCCTATGCCTTCGCCCATCCTATTCATTGCATAGCCGAAAGACATCCTAACAACAGGGTCGGCAAATCCCATCGCGCCACCAAAGCCGGAATGTCCAAAGGCTTCTTCTGATATAATCAGGCTGTCGTTTTCGGTACAATCCGGCACACGCCGGTTATCGACGCTTTTCGCGTAGCCGAGTGAGAAACGGGTGGGAGCCAGTATCACCGCATCGAGGGCGCTTGCCGAGGAAACCGCTGCCATGCGCGACAGTGTATCACGATTCACGAGGGTGATACCTTTCAGGCTGCCCCCGTGGGCAAGTGGGGCATACATTCCGGCCAGTCCGCGCGCGTTGGTGATACCACCGGCAGCGCCGATCTCAGCGGCTCGCGAGTCCCGCAGGTTATAGCCGAACACGCCATCAGGGCCGGGCATCATGTGGCCACCGGTATTAAACATCAGCAGGGTTTGAATGGAAGCGGGATCAACCATTGCCGCCATCATGGGAGAAATGGGGCCACGCGGGTCGGGCGGGGGCGCAGGAATGATGAGGGCCACGCGGCTTTCATGCTCCTCCGGCAGACCAATCCAGAGATCGAGGCCCAGCGGCTCTGCCACTTCTTCGCGGAAGAAGGTTCCCAGTGACTTGCCAGATACTCTACGCACGACTTCCCCAACTAACCATCCGAAGGTTAAGCCATGGTACCCATGCATGCTGCCCGGTTTCCACCAGGGTTCCTCTTTCTCCAACATAGTGACCATCAGGTCCCAGTCCCAAAAAGCTCCAGGGGGTAGCGGTTGGCGCAGCGCGGCGAGACCGGCCTGGTGGTTGAGCAACATTCGCACCGGTATCCCCTCTTTACCAGCCTGCCCAAACTCCGGCCAGTAGCGCGTGACCGGCGCATCGAGATCAAGTTCGCCACGAGAGGCGAGCATATGAGCGCACAGGGCGGTCGCGCCTTTGGTCGCCGACCAGACGAGTGTAACTGTATCCTCGCCCCAGGGTGTCTGTGTATCGGGATGAGCCATCCCGCCCCACAGGTCCACGACTGTCTCGCCATCGAGGGTGATGCAGACCGATGCTCCAACCTCGCCCCTCTCCTGGAAATTACGCGCGAATTCCCCGGCTACCCGTTCGAATCGCGGATCGCAGAATCCCGCGATCTCGCCAGTGTTAACGCTCATTTTGACATTGGGAAAGCTCGACATGAACAGATCCTCCTTGATTTGCTAATACTCCGCCAGGAGCAGCTTTACGTTTCCGGCTCAATGTGGTGAGCCTGGTTCATCTGTCTCGGCTACGTTGAGAAGAGAATGGACTGCGATGCTACACATCATAGCACAAATGGCAGGGGTTGGGATGTTCGAGGAGGATTGGGCAGTGCCTGTGAATTGCCCTACACTACCACAGGGCGGGGGCAAGCCCCAGAAGCGCGAACGTACGCGGTTCAGGAGCGGTCCCCCCCGCACCACCACAGGGCGGGGGCAAGCCCCATAGGCGCGAACTTAAGCGTTTCAATGAGCGGTTGCCCCACACCACCACAGGGTGGAGGCAAGCCGCATAAGCGTTTCACGAGCGATGGCCCCGCACCACCACAGGGCGGGGGCAAGCCCCGCCCCTACTATACACGGGCTTCGCAGGCCGTTTCGTCGTATAGTAGGGGCGACCCTTGCGGTCGCCCTGAGATGGGGGCCCTGCTGCAATCTGCCTTATGTTCGCGCGTATGGGGGCAAGCCCCGCCCCTACTATACACGGGCCTGGCAGGCCAATCTTGCTGGTTATGTGTCCTTGCTAGTGTATTTCCAATCAGGTTTGTAACACTTGCAACGCTTGTATCATTTGTATCACTTGTATCATTTGTATCACTTGTGTCTGTTGTGTCATAGCTCGTGCATAAAAAACGGAACAGAATAAGGTCACTGACCACCGCCTCATTGAGGAGGTCTAGAACCAGGGGCATCTGATGTTGCTCGACGAGCTATGCGACCCCAATTGTGTCTTATATGATTTGGACAGCACCATTCATGACATTGAGGGAATGAAGCAGTTAGAGATCCGATGGGCCAGGAGCGTAGCTCGTCTTGATGGCCCAGCACTCTGCCGCGACCATGATGATGTCGCAGACCGGATCCTTCACGTCGTAGTACGCGTCCAGGTCCTCTGGATGGAGGCGGGCGAGCACCTCCTTGACCTGCTCGTAAGCCCCTACCACGCGCGGATCGGCGCGGAGGTAATCGCGGAAGAGCAGGGCGTAGCGCTGGTTGGCCCGGCCCACCTGACGGATGTGCAGGTTGGTGCGCCGCTGTCCCTCAGGCGCGCGGAAGAACAGCTTGCGCCACTCCTCCGGCGGATCATCCCGCCGCGGCGGTAGATGGTCGCCGGTTATGCCCTCCCAGAGCGTGTATCCGAGTGGGGCGAGTGCCGGTACAATCGCCCCTGCGTCCAGGGTCGCCACCGTGACCTGCACGTCGATGACGTCCTTCGCAGCCAGCCCGGGGACCGCGGTCGAGCCGATGTGATCGATGCGCACCGCCAGATCTCGCATGACCTTGCGCAATGGCGCACCGATGCGATGGAACTCTACGGGCCACTGTTGGTCATATGGTACAATTTCGATTAAATTCCTCATGCTCTCCTCTCTCCAGCATAGGAGCACGTCAGATCTTCTACGGGATGCAACCGCCAGGCTGCTCAGACTCCCGTTATCTGGAGGTCATGTGCTCCATTCAGCATATGATGACCTTTAATAAAATAATGCGGATACCGGAAGATCCACCGCGGGCCGATAAAGAAGTTTAACAAGCAACATCGGGAATACCCCGTAGGCGGCGCATTCATGCCCGCAGCGCCGATTGATCGGCCAATGGCCCGGCGATGCGCTCCCCAGGCCGATACATCGGCGGTGCGCCAATATATCGGCCTGGGTGGCTAGCCGGATTGATATGGTACAAATAGCGCTCATTTAGCGCTCATTTTGATCGGTAATTTTTTTGGGCTCTCCTTGACTCAAGAAGCCCATATTATGCACATTAGGCAAGGTTCGATTTGAAGAAAAGTCCTTGACCGTTTGAACGGTCACCCCGTGTCACCCTGAGCCCATTCGCTGCGCTCAGGGGAAACTCCGCGAAGGGTCTGTCTCGCTGGGCAAAGAGATGCTTCGCTGCGCTCAGCATGACAGGATATGCAAACAGAGAATGCTCTTCTCCAATTATAGCTTGTTCCGCAGGGTTTTGGGGCAAGCATATTTATGGTGGCAACGTGTCATTTACCTGGAAGCTGGCCAGTCCCTTTATGACGATGAATCAGGGTCCAGAGCCTCGTTCAATGGTACCAGACGCTTTTGCAGCGCATAAATAGCTGCCTGCGTGCGGTCGGCGAGATGCAGCTTGGCGAGGATGTTGGAGACATGCATTTTCACGGTCCCCTCGCTGATCACCAGCGTTGTCGCGATCTCGTAGCGCGATACCCTGCAAAAAAACTGGGCCGCCTGACGTATTTCCTAGTAGGTAGAATCGAAAGGAAGAGGGAAGTCTGGGAGAAATGCCAACCAGGCCCTCGACTCAAGCCGTGTTTCAGGCCATTTCGAGTTACAAAGGAGATGAGAGCGTATGGAGGGTCAGGACCCCGACAACCGAAGACCGTCGCTGCACAGCCGAAGAGTGGGCGTGAAGCGTCCTCTTCTGATCCTGGTGTTGAGTGTGCTCCTTGGGCTTTTCGGCTCGATGGCGCTGGCTGGTACTTCGACCCGGGGCATTCCCCATCACCGCAACTCTGTGCTCACGGTTGTGGCAACAATAAGGCCCACACTACCACTGCCTCCGCCTCCGCCGACCACGACGCAGACGCCGCTTCCAGCGTCACCAACGCCCATCACGCCTTTTCCAGCGGGATTGCAGCAAGAAATCGCCATGCTGCAAGCACACCATCGCTTGCTCTTTCACGGTGCGCCGACGCGGCGAGAAATCGCCTTAACCTTTGATGACGGGCCGAATCCCTTCTACACCCCGGCCGTGCTCGCTGTCCTTAAGCGATACAGAGTCCATGCCACGTTTTTCTGTCTTGGGACCCTGGTGGCAATGTATCCTCAGCTGGTGCAGCAAGAACATGCCGCTGGGCATGTGGTGGGCGATCATAGTTGGTCCCATCCACAACTGACCCTGCTCACACCGTCACGGATCCTCTGGCAAATGCGCTCTACTGCCGACACGATTCAACAGGTGATCAAGGTGCGACCCAGGTTCTTTCGTCCTCCCTACGGGGATTACGACTCGCAAGTGTTGACCCAGGCCAATCGGCTGGGACTGACGACTGTCCTGTGGAACGATGACCCACGCGATTGGTCAAGGCCGGGAACCACTGGCATCATCTCCCGGGTCCTGACTCAAGCAAGCAATGGCAGTATCATCCTCCTGCACGATGGCGGGGGAGACCGTTCGCAGACCGTGGCCGCGCTGCCAATCCTGATCGAGAACTTACAGCGGGAAGGGCTCAGCTTGGTGACGCTGCAGCAGATGATGCACGAGGTGCATGGCACGCGCACCCGGCCGC
>WNGP01002636.1_pt1 | contig 15659 bp, 15 predicted proteins | sample 5407671 | NCBI WGS metagenome assembly WNGP01 (sample SAMN13153381, study PRJNA577476) | soil metagenome | isolation source: 40 cm soil or saprolite under Garry oak tree replicate 2 | place: USA:California | collected 2016-06-15 | reverse complement strand
ATCATTGGCCAAGGCGCGTTTGCGCATGCCTCCTACAGGTGAAGAAGCTAGCGCCGCAGACTGAATTCTCGGCCACAGCCTATTTTGTGAACGTCCATCGGTAAGCTCGTCTGCTTCCCGCTATATTTCCCGTTCTTGAATGATCCGGCAGGACGTCCACCATTCAGGCCATTCTTCACTCAAGCCAGGGGTAAGATCGGCTCGGCGTTGAGATCCCAACCGGCGAGCTGGCCTGAGAGGAGTCTGGGATAAGCGGCCGCGGCAATCATTGCCGCATTATCGGTGGAGAGCTCGCGGCTGGGGAAAAACACCCGGAATCCTCGTTGCTCCGCTTCGCGTTCGAATGAATGGCGCAATTCGCTATTTGCGGCCACGCCTCCGGAAACCAGAATGCTTTGTGCCGCTATATCCTCCGCCGCTTGAAGAGTGCGTCTGACTAATTCGGCTACGACTCGTTTCTGAAAGCTGACGAGAAGTCCTAACGTTTGAGGGCTGCAGAGCGGAAGCAATTGATCGGCCGCGCGCTCGCCCTTACTGAGGGCGCACCGGCGTTCGTCGACCTCCGGTTGCAATCCCGGGTGCGCCCGAAGGTAGTAGAGCACAGCCGTCTTGATCCCACTGAAGCTGAAATCGTATGGATTTCCCCTTACCTTGGTTGGCGAAAAATCGATGTGTTCTGCCTGCGTGCGGCTTACGTCAGCGCCATGAACCGCTAAGCGATCAATGACAGGCCCACCGGGATATCCCAAGGCCAGGAGCTTTGCGACTTTATCGTAGGCTTCGCCCGCTGCATCATCGCGCGTTTGTCCCATTTTCCGATATCGCAGAAGCGCGGCAGATAGCGGCTCAGCCGGTCCGTTCGCTGCGACTTCGTACAAGACGGTGTGCCCGCCCGAAACGATCAGGCAGACCGCAGGCAACGACAGCTCCTGCCCCGATCGAAAAGTCTCCAAAAATACCGCCCGAACATGGCCTTCGAGGTGATTGACTCCTATGAGCGGTTTGCCAAGAGCGTTTGCCACCACTTTCCCGTAGGTCAAACCCACCAGCAGCGCACCCACCAGGCCTGGTCCATAGGTGACTCCAACAGCATCCAGGTCTTTGAAACTCAGCGCCGCACGATCCAGGGCTTCCCGTACAACCGCAACGATGCTCCGCAGATGCTCGCGCGATGCCAGTTCCGGCACCACTCCCCCGTACTTGCGGTGCACGCTGACCTGCGAGGCGACGACGCTGGACAGGATTTCCCGGCCGTCGGCAACCACCGCAGCCGCGGTTTCGTCGCAGGAAGACTCAATTCCAAGGATACGCGTGGGCATACGATCTCGCGTGCTTCGCGCTTTCGTATGGTAGCATACGGCTTCAGCTCACCCGCTGGCTGCGGGCGCTGTCCGTAAGTGGTCTTCTCTTCATCGAAGAAGCGAGGTCGTACTGGCCTATCGAGCAAGCACCCTTTGGCCTCCAATTCTTCTAGACAGGTATAACTTCCGGAATCTCGTTATGACAAAGAAGAGCCGACGCGTGCGCAAGGCCGTTCTTCCAGCCGCGGGACTGGGCACCCGATTCCTGCCGGCCACCAAAGCGCAACCCAAAGAGATGCTTCCCGTCGTCGATAAGCCCCTGATTCAATACGTGGTCGAGGAATGTCTGGCTTCAGGCATCGAGAATATCATTATCGTTACAGGGCGAGGCAAGAATGCCATTGAAGACCATTTCGACAATGCGCCCGAGTTGGAGAGATTCCTGGAGAGCAAGGGAAAAACCGAGCAAGCCGAAATGGTCCGCTCCATCAGCAACATGGTTCATTTTAGTTATACACGGCAAAAAGAACCCCTAGGATTGGGTCACGCGGTGCTAACCGCGCGAGAACTGGTCGGCGACGAGCCTTTCGCCGTTCTTCTCGGAGACGTAATCATTCCAGGACCCTGTCCTGCGACCCGCCAGATCGTGGAAGTTTACGAAGAGACCGGTATCGGCACCATTGCCGTTGAACCAGTCCCACCCGAACGCACCCACCTCTATGGCGTGATTGATGCCCAGCCCGCGGAACCATCCCGATGGGGCCAGCGGCTGCTTCGCGTACGCAATCTGGTGGAAAAACCGCGCCCAGGAAAGGCACCCTCCAATCTGGCGGTCACGGGCCGCTACTTACTCCCGCCGGAAGTCTTCGACTGTCTGGAGCGAACTTCTCCCGGGAGTGGAGGCGAAATTCAGCTCACGGACGCACTGCGATTACTGGCTCAAGAGCACGGACTCTACGCATTGGAGTATGAGGGCAAATCCCACGATGCGGGCGATAAACTCGGCTTCTTGAAAGCTACCGTGGAGATCGCGCTGGAAAACAGCGAATTCGGCGAAGACTTTCGCGCCTATCTACGCGGGCTCAAGCTCTAAAGCGGGAAACTACTTCTCCCTACTGGCCTTCTTCTTTTCCTTGCCTTCGGACGGCGTTTTCGTTTCCGTTTTCGACTCGGTCTTGGGGTCAGCCTTGGTGTCGGCGTTCGTTTCCGACTTCTCAGCCGCGCTGCCGTCGCTCTTCTCGGCTCCCCGGGAGGCCCGGGCATAGTCGGTGACGTACCAACCGCTGCCCTTGAATTGAATGGCCGGGGGCGACATTAGACGCTCGACTGGCCCTCCGCAGCTCGGGCATTTCTTCAAGTGCGGCCCCTGAAGTCTCTCGATTTTCTCAAAGTGCTTGCCGCACTTTCCACACTCGTACTCGTATAAAGGCACGTCTATTTCTCCGTCAAATCAACATCTTACCATGAGGCGGACCTCATACTTGGTCTGTGGCCGTCGGCGCGCCACCTCGAACGCCTCCCACAGCGTCCGCCTGCGGGAAGCGGCCAAACGCGCCCATGCTAGACTGACCAGCGCATGCAGAGCCCCGCGCCCGAACGGCCGGACAATTTGGCTTACAGGAAGGGCCGTCTCTATCTTCTGGCGACTCCAATAGGCAACCTCGAAGATATTACGGTCCGCGCCCTGCGCCTGTTAGGTGAGGCGGACCTGATCGCCTGCGAGGACACCCGGCACACCGCCAAACTCCTGAATCATTATGGGATCCACAAACCGACTCTCAGCTACCACCAGCACAATGAAGCCTCGCGCGCTGACGAACTGCTGAAGCGCCTGGAGCAGGGCGCGCAAATTGCCTTGGTGAGTGACGCAGGTACGCCCGTTATTTCCGATCCCGGCCACCGCCTGGTTTCGCTATGCCTCCAAAGACAAATTCCCGTTATCCCGATTCCGGGCCCCTCGGCCGTGATCGCCGCGTTAGCGGCTTCAGGGCTTCCTGCGGAGGAGTTCTTGTTTGTGGGTTTCCTCCCCTCGCGGCAAACCGCGCGGCGCAAAGTACTCCAGAACCTCGCTAAGGAAACCCACACCCTCGCGCTCTATGAAGCGCCCCATCGGCTCGTGGATACCCTTTCTGACGCACTGGAATGCCTTGGCCGGCGCCAGGCGGTCATCGCCCGCGAGATCACAAAAGTGCACGAGGAGTTCCTGCGCGGTGATCTGGCAGAGCTACTCGTCCGCGTGCAACAGCGACCGGTTCGCGGCGAGATCACCATTCTCATCGGCCCGCCGCTGCCCGGCGGTGAAAAAAAACACCAATTGTGCGTGGCGCCTCTGCGCGAGCGCGTGGAACAAATCATGCGTGAGCGGCAAATCGACCGCAAAGCGGCCCTGAAGCTTGCCGCCCGCGAGCGTGGCTTGACGAAACGCGAAGCTTACAAGCAATTAGTAAGAAATGCGTAATCTCCTGTTTTCAGAGAATTACGACTGGGCATGTGATCGAAAAGAATCGTGCGGCTTACGGTGTTCCCATCGTGGCAAGTTCAATGGCAAAGAAAGCGTCCACGCGCTCCAGGATCTCCCCCGCCGAACGCGCCGTGGTCACCTGCCGCCGGAGCTCGGCGCCGTTGCGAATGCCATGCGTAAACCAGCACGCGAACTGCTTCATTTTCCCAATCGCGTCCGGCCACCCCGCATCACGCAGATGGCGGAAATATCTCGAGAGCAAATCGTAGCGATCGCCATCCGAGGGCTCCGCATAGCGCCCCGTAGCAACAAACTGTTCGATCTGGCTGAAGATCCAGGGATTCGTGCTGGCTCCGCGCCCAATCATTACGGCGTCGCAGCTTGTCTCGCGCATCATACGCAAGGCATCTTCGGGCGTCCGAATATCACCATTGCCGATCACGGGTATGCCAACCGCTTGCTTGACGGCGCGAATCAGGTCCCAATCCGCAGATCCGCTATAGCCTTGCGCACGCGTTCTGGGGTGTACCGCAATAGCTTCCACGCCGACCGCTTCCGCCATGCGGGCAACTTCTACGGCCACGATGCTCTTCTCGTCCCAGCCGGCCCGCGTCTTGATCGTCAGCGGAATGCGCACGGCGCTGCGAACGGCGCGCAGCAGCTCCTCGAGCGCGCGAAGGTCGCGTAATAGCCCCGAACCGCCGCACTTCACCACCTTCTTCGCCGGACACCCCAAATTGATGTCCACGACGTCGAACCCGAGGTCCTCCACCAGCGTCGCGGCGTCGGCCATCACCCGGGGATTCACGCCGAAAAGTTGCGCCGTGATGGGGTGCTCGTCAGGCTGGAAGTAAAGGTATCCGAGCGTTCGCGCCGCATTGCGCGTGACGCCTTCGGCGCTCGTGAATTCCGTCATGATCAGCCCGCAGCCGCCGAGACTTCGGATCATGCGCCGGAAGATCGTATCGGTGACGCCGGCCATCGGCGCGAGCACCGTGGCTGGCGCGATTTCAACGTCGCGGATCCGAAAGCTGTTCCACATCGTCAGTCCAAACTCCGGCGTTTTGCCATTGTTTTCAATTCCGCGCTCTGAGGTTACTCGCGATCGCGCCGGCCGTTGGTTTGCGCCGCGCTGCTCAAGCTCGAAAGGTGTGCTGCCAAGGCGTCGGTAGAACCCTGAAAAAATCCTTCCACGAGTCGTGCGACGGCACGGGTGCGGGCCTGCTCGGCCGAGAGATGGGGTTTATAGAGCCACGCACGGCCGGCCTTCTTCCGCTCCACCACGCCCTTCTGCGCTAAGCGATCGAGGATGGTCATAATCGTGGTGTACGCACGTGGACGGGTGGTCGCCAGCGCCGCATGAATATCCCGCACGGTGGCCTCGCCCAAACGCCACAAGGCATTCATGCAATCGAGCTCCAGCGGCGCAAGATCCAGTATGGAGCGGCGAATCGCTCGACCAGGGGAATTGGACATTAGACCGTCTTTCTAAACAATCTTCGTGTTGACTTCTGTTTCCGTGCCAGGCTTGTGATCATTCTCCGGCACGGCCGTAGCTGCCTTTTCCGCCGGGGCCACGCGAAATTGGTCCAGGCGAAGCAGTTTTCGATTGAGGGCCGCGCTAAAGGCGGTCCAACCGGCTTCGCCTCCGTCAGTGCCCAGAACAGCGCGCGCTGCGGACATTTTTGAATCCAGATCGTCGAGGTAATGCAGCACCAACGCCTCGCGAAACATGGGCAGCTTAGGCGAGCCGAATTCATATTCGCCGTGGTGGCTGATCAGCAAATGCTTCACCAGAGTCTTGTAGTCGGCCGGGAAGCCCTCCAGGCCATTCATTCTCTCGGTCACCTGCTCGAGGCCCAGGATGATATGCCCCAGCAGCTGCCCGTCATTTGTGTAATGAATCGCGCGCTCATAGCAAAGCTCATCGAGTTTGCCGATGTCGTGCAGAATCGCTCCCGTCAGCAATAGATCGAGATCCAGCTCGCGATAGTGCTGCGCAGCCAGGCGGCACAGATCGCACAAACTGACGATATGCTCGAGCAGGCCGCCCAGGAAAGCATGGTGCATCATTTTCGCCGCCGGGGCGCGCTTCAAGCGCGGGGATATTGCGGGGTCCTCAATAACACCGGAGACAAGGCGGCTTAACCAGGGATTCTTGATCGTTGCAGCATGGTCGCGCAACCGGACATAAAGCTGCTCGATATCCTCCGCGGTATGGGGAAAATAATCCGACAGATCCACTTCCGCGGGCTCCGCGCGGCGGAGTTTGTCCACCGCCAGCTGCAGCCGGTTCTTGTAATTTTCAACGCGCGCCTGAACCTTAATAATGTCATCGCGATCGAAGAGAGCCGCCAGGCCCTCCGCGTTATCCCAGAGACGCGCCTCAATCGTTCCGCTTCGATCGCCGAGCTCCAGGCGCAAAAAAGGCTTACCTTCGCGGGTCGAACGCAGCTCTTTTTCACAAACGAGAAAAAAGGACGTGATGGTAGCGTCCGGCGTCAGATCAGAAACGTAGGCGGCTTTCATTCAGTCGGGTTTACTGCCTGGGACAGGCGTCGCCGGCGTCGGCGCCGACTTCTTCTTTTTCTTATCGTCGTTGTCAGGCGTTGGAGGAACCTCTTCGATTGTGCTGGAGGGCACGGCAGCCGTATCCGTATACCCGGGCTTCACCGCGACGTAGCTGTCTTCCCTCAGCGTTTCCAGATACGCGCGCAGCGTCGGCCGCAATCGTTCATTGTAGAGGCGGTCCTGGATTTCGTTGTCGATCTTCTCCTCCGGCTGCTGCCCGGCAGCATAATGCTCTCCCACTTGCAGGATCAAAAATCCCGTCTTCGTGGGAATTACATCTGTCGTTTGAAGCCGCTGCAGCGCAAACACGGCCTGTTCGATGTTGGAGGCAAGCTGACCATGCTCGAACCTGCCCAAGTCTCCGCCCTGTTTGGCCGTGCTGCCGTCGGAGAAATGCTTGGCAAGTTCTCCAAAATCCTCGCCGTTCTTGAAGCGCTGCAGCAGGTCATCCGCCTTCTTTCGCAGGGCTGGTATTTCCGATTCCTGTTTCCCCTCGGTGCTCACGAAGATCTCCCGCAGCGTAACCTGCTCGGGACGCACGAACTCGGCCTTATGTTCGTCGTAATACTTTTGCACCTGCGCATGATCCAGAATAATTTTCGACCCCACTTCGTGCCGGATCACTTCCTGCTGGAGCATCTGGTTTCGGATGTTGTTCTTGAAGTCCTCGAAAGAGACGCCGCTTTTGTCGATCTGCGTCTCCAGCTCCTCCATCGAGGCGATATTGTTCTGGATGCGAATCTCATCCAGACGCTTGATCACGTCGGTCTCGACGTTTACGCCCATATCTTTGCCGCGCTGAACAAGTAACGAGTTGTCTATAAGGTCGCGCAGAACGTTCTTATCTTCCGTCGCAACCCTTTGATTAATCTCTTCCGGCAAGCACTTGGGACAATCTTGCTGCGCCTCCTGTTGCATCTCGCTTCGCGCGCGCTCCAGGTCGCTGCGGGTGATCGCGTCGTTATTTACGCGCGCAATCACCTCTTCCACAACCACGCTCTTTTTCTGTGCCAGGCACGAGAGCGCCGGGGCCATCAGCATTATCCCCGCGCAGATACACACTTTCTTCCGCATCTTTCTCCTTTGCTCCTCCGCATTCTAGCTCCCCGTTTCCAGTGGAAGCAATACGTTTCGGATGGCCTCTGCAATGCTCTTGTTACTGCGTTCCAGAGTGATGGTCAAGACGCCGCTCGGGTCGAGCTTCGTGCCCTTTTCCTTTCTCACCAAACGCACCAGCCTTTCCGGACGGACCGAAGTGGTCGGATAGAATTTGATGGCAGCCTCATTTGTCCGGCGATCCACAGACGAGATTTGCAGCCGCTCGCAAAGCGATTTCAAGACGGCATAATCCAGCAGGTTGTCTATCGCAGGCGGCGGCGGGCCAAAGCGGTCTGCGAGTTCGCGCCGGAGAGTCTCTCTCTCGTCCTCGTTGCGTATCTCCGCGATCCTCTTGTAGGTACGCAAACGCAAGCTTTCGCTGGGCAGGTACTCGGGCGGAATACGAATATCCATGCCGAGATTCAATGTAGTGCGAAGCTCGGGCTGTTCCGCTTCTCCTTTCTTGGCGGCCACGGCGCGCTCCAGCATCTGAGTGTAGAGATCGAACCCGATGGCGGCAACGTGGCCGTGTTGCTCGCGGCCCAGCAGATTTCCGGCGCCGCGCAGTTCCAAATCCAGTGCAGCGATGCGAAAGCCAGCGCCGAGTTCGCTGAATTCACGCAGCGCCGCCAGCCTGCGCTTTGCCACCGGAGTCAGAGAGGCCTCCGGAGGAACCAGCAAATATGCGTAGGCGCGCTGGTTTGACCGTCCTACTCGGCCGCGAAGCTGGTAAAGCTCCGAAAGACCAAAACGGTCGGCGCGATTCACGATGATGGTGTTGGCGCGCGGTATGTCCAAGCCGTTTTCGACAATCGTGGTGGACACCAGCACATCCGCCTCGTCGCGAATGAACTGGAGCATCACCTTCTCCAGTTCTCGTTCGCCCATCTGCCCGTGGCCGACCACGACCCTCGCTTTAGGCGCCAGCTTCTGAATCAAGGCCGCCATCGAGTAAATCGACTCCACGCGATTGTGCACAAAAAAGACCTGCCCCTTCCGGTCCAATTCCTCGACGATGGCCCGCCGGATAACCGATTCGGAGAAGGGCGCGACCACCGTTTGAATCGCCAGCCGGTCCTTTGGTGGTGTTTCGATCATGGACATATCGCGCAGCCCCACCAGCGACATATTCAACGTCCGCGGAATGGGCGTCGCCGTCATGGTCAGCACGTCCACGTTGCGGCTCATTTCTTTCAGCCGTTCCTTGTGGGTCACGCCAAACCGTTGCTCCTCGTCGACGATAAGCAATCCCAGATCGTGAAAAACGACGTCTCGCGAGAGCAGCCGGTGCGTGCCGATCAGGATATCCACCTTGCCTTCTTCCAGCGCGGCCAATATATCCTTTTGCTCTCGCGTGCTGCGGAACCGGCTCAGCATCTCGACGCGAATCGGAAACGCCGCCATGCGGCGCCGAAATGTCTCGTAGTGCTGAAAAACCAAAACCGTCGTGGGCGCCAGCACCGCTACCTGCTTGGAATTGGCCACAGCCTTGAAGGCGGCGCGCATCGCCACCTCAGTTTTTCCATATCCCACGTCGCCGCAAAGAAGGCGATCCATGGGCGTGGGTGCTTCCATATCGCGTTTTATATCGGCAATCGCCGTCGCCTGGTCGGGCGTCTCTGAAAATTCAAACGCATCCTCGAATTCGTGCTGCCAGGGCGCGTCCGGAGCGAATCCATACCCCGTTGCCGTCTTTCGCTCCGCGTACAATTCCAGCAATTTGTCGGCAAGATCGGTAAGGGACTTGCGCACGCGGGTTTTGCGCGCGGTCCAAGCAGTGCCACCCAGGCGATCCAGTTGCGGCTTGGTGCCCTCCAGGGAGCGATAATTCTGAACCAGATCCATTCGTTCCAGCGGAACATACAGCCGCACGTCATCGGCATACTGCAAGCGCATGAATTCACCGCGGCGGCCATCGCTCTCGATCGTCTGCAGCCCCTCGAATTGCCCGATTCCGTGGTCCACGTGCACCACGTAATCGCCGGGTTTGAGCTCGCTGAAATCACTGAAGAAACCTGCAGTCTTTGGGCGCTGCCGTGGCCGTTCGTGCGCCGGTGCGGTCTCGAAGAGATCGCCGGTGCCGTAGAAAGCCAGCTTCGCCTCCGGGATTACAAACCCCTCCGGCAGCGGGGCGCGAAGCAAAACAGCAGCCGGAGCGCTTCCCGAGGTGACTTCCTCGACGAGTCGCGCGCCGGTCGCGCTCTGTTCGAGTTCTCCCAGGCGATAAGGGACCTCATATTCACGGCAAAGGTCGGCGAGCCGCTCGAGTTCGCCGGAACTCGCGGCGGCGATCAAGACTTCGTCGCCGGCGCTCAGCCGTCCTCGAATCTCGCCTAAGAATGCCTGGATTTGTCCGTGATACCGCGCGGTTGGCTGAACCTTGAGTGTGCGGGGGTCTCTGCCGTCCCGGCGCAGTGCCAATTCCTCCAGGCTAAAGCGCTGCTGGCGATCGAGCGCTTTCTTCCACTGGTCTTCTGGCAAAACGAAAGGAACCGCAGCATCTCCGGCGAGTGAAGCAGAATCGGCCAGCAGCCGGTCCCGGGACTTCGCCGCCCGTTGGGCGATTTCCTCCGGTTCATCCAGCACGAGCAGAGCACCCTCGCGAAGATCGAACAAAGTTGCCGCTCTCTCCGCCACGGTTTCCTCTGTGGCGGTCTGGAACTTAGGAAAATCGAGATCTTCATCATCACGCCGGCTTGCCGTTAACGGAAACTCGGTCAGCGGCGGCAAGATCACGCGATTGACCGGTCCGGTGGAACGCTGCGTCTCGGGATCAAATTCGCGCAGCGATTCCACCACGTCGCCTAGGAGCTCAATACGCACAGGTTTTGCCGCTTCCGCCGGAAAAACATCCAGTATTCCGCCGCGCACGCTGAAGTGGCCCTCCATTTCCACCAGTTCCGTTCGGATGTATCCGGTCTTCGCGAGATGCGCGATTACTTCCTTCAGTGAAATCTCCGCATCTCGCGTGAGCGAGAGCGACAACGATTCATAGAATTGCGGAGCGGCGAAACTCAGCAGTGTGGCGTCAATCGGCGCCACAACGATCGAGCATTGGCCGCTGACCAAACGAGCGAGCGTAGATGCGCGCACCTCGAGAATTTCAGGGTGTGGTCCCGCGCCCACTCCCGGCAGCGTATCGAGTGCGGGGAGCAGCAAAACAGGCGCCGCGGAATTGCCGTTGAGCGTGCGATAGAAGAATTGCAAAGCCTCCAGGAGGGACGCGGCTCGGCGCTCGTCCTCCACCAACACCAGGGCCGGTCTGCGCAGCTCTGTCGCCGCCAGCGCGGTGACGAGTGCTTTGGCAGGGCTCGTCAATCCGGCCATTTTTTCGGCAGGCGAACCTTGCCGAAGCGCTTCGAGAGCATCATCTATAGCAGGGAGACCTGCCAAATGGCCGAGAAGCTCGGTGACTGCCGAAAAAAGCATTAGTCCGTCGCCGGGTGCGAAGGGTCCTGTGGGAGCTTACGAATTTTCTGCAGAATGCCGCTTGTGGAATACCCTGGCTCCAGAGGTACGGAAACCACGCGTCCGCCCGCCCCTTCTACCTCCTCGCGGCCGACAATTTCCGTTGAGCCCCAATCGGCGCCCTTGACCAGCACGTCTGGAAGCAACTGCCTGATGAGCGCGCCTGGGGTAGGCTCGCTAAATAGAACGACGAAATCGACGGCTTCCAGAGCCGCCAGTAATTCTGCCCGCTCATCCTCGGCTACGACCGGTCGCGAGTCGCCCTTCACCGTCCGCACGCTCGCGTCACGATTCAATCCCACGACCAGAACGTCGCCCAGCGAGCGAGCTTGCTCCAGCGTACGAATGTGCCCGGGATGCACCAGGTCGAAGCAGCCGTTTGTAAACACAACTCGACGCGAGCCGCGATTGGCGCGGCTGAGAAGCGCGATCAATTCCTCTTGCGAAATAATGCGTCCCATCTGTTTCGATACATGCGACATCACCGGTGGATACCAAATATTAACATGCGACGCCTGTTGCTTGCCGGGCGGCAGCTCGCCGCTGCCTCCCTCTTCGGTGATATACTCGCCCCGATTGTTATTAAGACGATTGCTTATAAGACGGATTGCTTGCCAGACCAATCGCTCCGGGCTGATCGCGGCGGAGTAACGCCTGTCGATGTCCCCAGCCGTCCATCCCGACTCCAGCCCTGGATCGCAAAGAGCTGAATCTATGGCCTCGCGGCGGATAGCGATCGTGGGCGGAGGACCTTCCGGAGCTCTGTGCGCCGAGCGGCTTGCCTCCGCCGGCTTCCAAGTCAATCTTTTCGATGAGCACCTCGCCTGGGAAAAACCCTGCGGCGGAGGCCTCACACATAAAGCCGTCCTTAACTATCCATTCTTGCTCAATGGCCCGCACCCCAAAAAAATGATTCATCAGGTCCAGCTGATCTCCGGCAATGGCGACCGGGCGCACCTGCGCCTCGACCATCCGATCGTCATCTATTCTCGGGCTGTCCTGAATGGGCTACTGCTCGAGCGAGCGGCAAGCGCCGGATGCCGGATCGTCCGTTCTCGCGTCAGCTCGGTAGATATCACCGGCGAAAGGCCGTCTTTCACCGCCGAAAATGCCATGCAGTTCGCCGATTTCCTGGTCTTGGCCTCGGGCGCGCGAAACTCATTTTTTCCTGCCACCCGCCCGCTGGCTCCCGCGGATTTGGAGATTACCCTCGGTTACTTCGTCCCCTCACGCGCGGACGCCATTCAAGTGAAATTCGTGCGCGGTTTGCAGGGCTACATTTGGTCTTTCCCGCGCTGCGACCATCTCTCGGTCGGAATCTGCGGCAGCCTGGCCCGGCATACCAGCCGAGAGTTGCATCAGCATCTGGCTCAATTCATGCGCGAGGAGCGCATCTCCACCGAGGAGGCCCGCTTCTATAGTCACGTGCTGCCTTCCCCTCGCGCTCACACCCTGGCGTCACGCCGCATCGCCGGGCGCAATTGGGCCCTCATCGGCGACGCCGCAGGATGGGTGGATCCGATCACCGGCGAAGGCCTCTATTACGCCTTGCGTTCGGGCGAGCTCTTGGCAGAATCGCTCGTCTCCGGCCAGCCTGAACTGTATCCTCGGCGCGTGCGTGACGATTTCTCAGCCGACCTCGAGGTTGCCGCGCGCATCGCTCGCAGCTTCTATCATGGAAATTTCTTAGGAGGCGCAGTTACCACGCGCATGATCCAATTCATCGCCCGCAGCACGACTTTTCGCACCATGATCGCCGACCTCTTCAGTGGGGCGCAAAACTACTCCACCCTCAAGAGGCGTCTCTGGACGCAACTCGCCGCCACCCTCGCAGAAGTGCTCGACAGCATTTTTCGCACCGCCAAATCGACTACTCCGAGTCCCAGCCCAGGCGATGCCTGACTCTGGCCTGCCGCGCAGAATGAACTTCTCGGCACACACCACGGCTCCTAGCCCACTCACGAGCGAAGTCTTTAGATTAAAAGGCGGTGCGGCGTACGGCGGGCTTGCGCGTTGGGGGCGGAATCAGGCTCGCCATTTTCCGGATCATGGCCAGGACGAGGCGCTTATCACCATCCGATAAGCTCGTGCTGTATCGCTTGATCTCCGAAAGGAACCGAATCTCGTCCTCGGAGAGCTCGCCCAGCATTTTCTGCGTATCGCGATCGTGCGCCGTCTCGGTTCCCGGGAAAAAATCCGCCAAACTGATATCCATCGCTTCGGCTATTTTCGCCAGAGTCTCGAGTGACGGCACGGTATGTCCGTTTTCCACCCGTGAGAGGTAACATCGGAGGAGCCCGGTGCGGCGTTCGATGTCGCCCTGCGATAATCCTCGCTGGCCGCGATAGGTTCGGATGACCTCGCCGATATTGACTTTGGGCTTCTCCTTCGGCATCCAATCGTTTCCTCAAACGTGCGGTATCTTAAAACGTGCGGTATCTTACGCAGGCCACCATGGGCGCGCAAGAGGATTTTCCTCCCTCGTGCTCATGAGTACATGGGAACCGCGAGACTGAATTCTGGGTTGAGGGCGGAGCAAGCTACCCTGCTGGTTGAACCGCACGTAGAGGCGCAACGGGCCCGCTTCCTAATCGGCCCTTCACTAATCAGAAAGAACCGGGAATTGCTGGGGCCGAATGCGCCGGGATCGCGCGGGGATTGCCGAAACTCGTGCCTTCGCCTCGGAATTTGCCGCCACTACGGCGCAACCTGCTTGCAGAAGTCCGGCCGGCCGCCCGGCCAGCAGCTTGACCCTGCTGCCGTACTGTTTCTCTGTTTGCGTGATCTGCTGGCCAGGAAATTTGGTCGTCTTCGCTTGGTTCCAAAGTGCGGCGCGCGATCCGCGATTGGCCTTTGCCGCGGACCTTAACTCCGTGTTCGCGCCCGGTTTCGTATCAACATCGTTCGAGGGAATGCCTCCGTCGGCAGATGCAGCGGCGAAGCTGATGGAGAGAATCTCGCCGATATCATAAAGTCGAATCTTTCCGTTCGCTTCAAACTGCACGGCACGCTCAGTGCCGCCCAGATATTTCCCTTGCACGAAATTGCCATTTTTCAATTGTAAACTGTCGGCCTGCACTCCTGGCACGAGAAGCAATAAAATTCCCGCCCTTGCTATCAAAATTGTCCGGAGATGCCACATGGCGTCCTCCTGGTTTCTCTGAAGTGAGCCCTTCGTGGCCGCGACGGCACTTCACGAAGTCCGCCTGGACTGGAGCTTTCAGGATACACCCGCGCATGGCTGCAAGCGCTTAGTTTATCGAGGGGTACAGCAAACCCGGTATGCAGCAGTTCTGGAGATTTTCAAGCGTGTGGCTCCCGCCGCGTTCGACTATTTCCGCAGCGGGAGCCAAGCGCCTAACACCTGTTTGGGACCAGACTACTGTGGCCCGAGCTCCAAAATTACAAACGAGTTTGCAATGGGCTGCGGCCTTGGACGGGGATTTTCCGGGCTCGGTTTCTCAGCCGGCTTGAAGTCCGCCGTTTCCGTGAAGACGTGATGCGTCTTCGGATCGAGGCCCATCGTGCGAGCGCCAAATTGCGTGTTGACGTTGCCCACGATGGTGTATTTGTCCGGCGAATCCTCGTGAATGACGGTCAACAACCCTTCGCGGCACGCGGCAAAAATTAGCCCCGTTCCCGGATCGAAGCCATTGCCGTCAGGATCTCCCCCGATGGCCGGTGTGGCGACCACTTTACCGGTATCCGGGTTGAATACCGCGATCATCTTGTCGCAGGCAGCAAACAGGCGATGGGTCTTCGTGTCTGCCGCAAGAGCGGACGGGCCGTCGCAAGGCGCAAGAGACCACGTCCCCTTCACGGCCAGTGTTTTCGTATCGAACTCCATAATGGAACTCTTGTCTTCCAGGTTGACGAACATGTTGCCCCGGCCGTCCAGCGCCGGCTCCTCTGGCCTCCCTCCCAGATTCACTGTGCCAACAACTTTGTCCGTTGTGGCATCGATCACCGTGGAATTATTGCCCTTCCCGTTCATCGTGAACACTCGCTTGGTTGCCGGATCATAAATGTGGTTTTGATCTCGCCAGTGGGCTTCAGCGTTTTTAGATCAAAGACGGTCACCGTGGACGCCCCACCGTTGCTGGTGTAGCCCTTGTTCAGGTCGGTCGCAAGAGCCGCGCCGTGAATGCCTTTTGTATTCGGTATGTCGCCGAGTACTTTGCCGCTGGTCTCGTCAACGATCATCATATGATCGCCCCGTGCCACGTAAAGGCGGTGTGCATCGGGATCCACTTTAATGTAGTCCCATCCACCCTCGCCGCCCACGGGAATTCTCTTGATCAATTTGTAATTCTGAGCCGATGCTGACCCCGCGAAAATAAGGACCAGCGAAGAAGCAAGAACGCAGGCCCAGCACAACAGTCCCACGAAAGCTCGCCGCAACATATATGCCTCCTCCTTATTTGCTGAATGAGCCCCGATGGATCAATTTCGGGACCCTATTTCCATCGTTTTCCCGCACATCGTCACAGATTAGTCCCTCACCCTACGCCTCGACGACGGGCTGGCTCTTTCGAGTCATGAAAAACTCCATCGCCGGCGTGATGACGAGCGACAAAATCATGGAAATCAGAATCCCCCCGATGACTGCAATAGCCAGCGGCTGCAGCATCTGCGAACCCGCGCCGACGGCCAGCGAAAGAGGCAGCATGCCCGCTACCGCGGCCATGGCCGTCATAACAATCGGACGAAGCCGGCGCCGTCCTGCCTGCACCAAGGCTTCTTCGGCCGAGAAACCTACG
>WNGP01002507.1_pt1 | contig 15661 bp, 14 predicted proteins | sample 5407671 | NCBI WGS metagenome assembly WNGP01 (sample SAMN13153381, study PRJNA577476) | soil metagenome | isolation source: 40 cm soil or saprolite under Garry oak tree replicate 2 | place: USA:California | collected 2016-06-15 | reverse complement strand
CTACGCCTCCGCCCAGCACGAAGTCGAACTCGTCGAGCCCGGTGCGCCACCGCGCCACTCCGCCCCCCTCGACGGCGGACAGGCGGACCGGCGGTCGGGCGGTCAGGGCATCCGACCGCCTGGCCGCCTGACCGCCCGACCGCCCAACTGGCTCTTCCACCAAGGTGTTCCACGCACCGCACGACTCACAGCGCCCACCCCATCTCGGCTGCTCGGCCCCGCACTCGCTGCAGCGGAACACCGAATGGGCTCTAGGCGCCACGGGTTGCCTCGGCGGGTGCTTCACGCGGCGAGTAGTTGTCGAAGCGGGTGAGTAGTTGTCGAAGCGGGTGTATTCCTTCTTGAAGAACAGCTTCACCGTGCCCGTGGGACCGTTGCGCTGCTTGCCCACGGTCAGCTCAGCGAGACCCTCTATGCTCTCGTTCGTCTTCGGATCGACCGGGCCGTCGTAGAACTCCTGCCGGTAAATGAAACACACGACGTCCGCGTCCTGCTCGATCGCGCCTGATTCGCGCAGATCGGACAGCTGCGGGCGCCGGTGCTCGCCGCCGCGCTGCTCCGGCGCGCGGGACAGCTGCGACAGGGCTACCACCGGGATGTCCAGTTCCTTCGCCAGGGCTTTGAGGCCGCGCGAGATGTAGGAGATTTCCTGCTGGCGGCTCTCGGCGTCCATCGGGCCCTGCATCAGCTGGAGGTAGTCGACCACGAGCATGCCGATGTTGTGCTCGGCTTTGAGGCGCCTGGCCTTGGAGCGCATCGCGAGTGGGGTGACCGCCGCCGAGTCGTCGATCCAGATGGGTGCGGTGCCGAGCAGCCCGGCGGCGCGGGCGAGCTTGGGGTAGTCGTCGTCCTTCAACTGGCCGCGGCGCAGTCGCTGCGCGTCCACCAGGCCCTCGGAGCAGAGCAGCCGCTGCACCAGCTGGTCCTTCGACATCTCGAGCGAGAAGATGCCTACGCCGATGTTGTGCTCGATCGCGGCGTGCTGCACGACGTTCAAGATGAACGCGGTCTTCCCCATCGACGGCCGCGCCGCGACGATGACCAGATCGGCGCGCTGAAAGCCGGCGGTGAGGCGATCGAGGTCGGTGAATCCGGTCGCCACGCCCGTCACGGCGCCGTGGCCGCTCTGGAGCTGCTCGATCCGCTCCATCGTCGGCCAGATGAGCTCTTTCAGCCGGATGAACTCTTCGCTGCGCCGCAGCTGGGCGACCTGGAAGATGCGGTGCTCGGCCTCGTCGAGCACTTCGCTCGGCAGCGCGCGCCCCTCGTAGGAATCCTGGACGATGGCCGTGGCCGCTTCGATCAGGCGCCGCAACAGCGCCTTGTCGCGCACGATGCGGGCGTGGTACTCGACGTTCGCCGCCGTGGGCACGACGTCGATCAGCGAGCCCATGTACTCCATGCCGCCGGCCCGATCCAGGTCGCCGCGCTTCAGCAGCTCGTCGCGCAGCGTGACCGGATCGATGACGTCGCCGCGCTCGGTCAGCGCCGTCATGGCCCGGTACAGCATCCGGTGGGCCTCGCGGTAGAACATCGTGTCGTCGAGCAGCTCGGCGGCCTTGAGGGCCGCATCCTGGTCGAGCAGCATGGCGCCGAGCACCGCTTGCTCGGCTTCGTTACTCCAGGGGGCCTGGCGGCCCGCATACTCGCGGTCAGTCGAGGAGGCGGCGGGCGATACGGACGTCATCCCAGGTCGGTCGCTTCCAATTGGGGTTCCGGAGCAGGGCGGCCGGATGGTAGGTAACAATAACAGGAGTCCCCCGGAACCGGTGTATCTGGTTCCGCAGCGACCCGAGCGACTGCTTCGTGTTGAGCAGGGTCTGCGCCGCCGTGCCGCCCATTGCCAGGATCACCTTCGGCTTGAGCAGCTCGAGCTGGCGCTGCAGGTAGGGCACGCAGGCCGCGATCTCGTCGTACTGCGGCTGGCGGTTCTCGGGCGGCCTGCACTTCACGATGTTGCAGATGAAGACCCGCTCGCGCGGCAGCTCGATCGCGGCGAGGATCTTGGTGAGCAGCTCGCCGGCGCGCCCGACGAACGGGCGGCCGGTCTCGTCTTCTACGCGCCCGGGCCCCTCCCCCACTACCACGAGCCGCGCGTCATCCGGGCCCTCCCCCGGCACGGTGTGTCTGCGGCCCTCGCACAACCGGCACTTCGTGCACGCGGCGACGAGGGTTGCCACGCCGGCGAGCGATGCGGCCTGGGAGATGGGGTCGGCGGCGAACAGATCCGCGCCGGGGGGATCGTAGGAGATGCCTGGGGGGGGAGCGTCGGGATGCGGGATGGGGGATGCGGGATGCGCGGGTTCGGCAGCGATCGCGCCTCCCGCATCCCGCATCTCGACTCCCGGCTTGCCTGGCAGAATCACCGCGTCCGTGCCAAGCAGCCGTTGCTGTTCCAGGTATTGCCGCGCCAGAGCCCGCCCGTCGCTCACGAGAGCGTCTGTTCCACCTCGTCGAGGATTCGTTCCGCCACGTCGCGTTTGGAGAGGAGCGGGAGCTCGGTGGGAGCGCCGCTCTTCCGCACGATGGTCACACGATTCGTGGCGACCTCGAACCCCGCGCCGGGCTCGAGCGCGTCGTTCAAGATGGCCAAATCGAGCGCCTTATCTTGCAGCTTCCGGCGCGCCTGCGCAACGCCGTCGCCTCCCGTCTCGAGCGCGAAGCCGACCACGATGCAATGCGGCGGACGCTCCAGTGAGGAGAGGATGTCGGGAGTCGGTTCCAGCTTGAGTGTGAAGTCACCGGCGGCGCGCGCGCGCTTGGTCTCGGCGGTCGTCGCCGGTCGGTAGTCGGCGGGCGCCGCGGCCATGATGAGCACGTCGGCGCGCTTCACGAGCGTCTGCACCGCGCGCTGCATCTCGGCCGTCGTCTCGACGCGATGCGCCGTGGCGCCGGCCGGAAGCGGCAGCTCGGTCGGGCCCACGATGAGGAGGACTTCGGCGCCGCGCGCCAGCGCCGCCTCCGCCAGGGCGTAGCCCATGCGACCGCTCGAGGGATTCGTAATGACCCGCACGGGATCGAGGTGCTCGCGTGTGGGACCCGCCGTGACGAGCACGGTCTTGCCGCGCAGCGGGCCCGTCCCCGCCAGCAAGCGTGCGGCGGCGACCGCGATCGTTTCGGGCTCGCTCATCCGGCCCGGTAGGTCGCTCGGCCCCTCGGCGAGGGCGCCGCTCTCAGGGCCGACGAAGTGCCAGCCCCGCTCCGCCAGAGTCTTGAGGTTCGCCCGCGTGGCCGGGTGCGCATACATCGCGTCGTTCATGGCCGGGGCACACAGCACCGGGCCGTCGCGCGCCAACAGCAGCGCCGTGAGCAGGTCATCCGCCATGCCTTGCGCTGCGCGGGCGAGCAGATGAGCGGTGGCGGGGGCGACGATGACGAGGTCGGCTTGCTTGGCGAGCCCGATGTGCGCGAGCGCCGAGCTGCGCTCCCACAGGGAGGTGAGCACCGGACGCCCGGTCAGCGCTTCGAACGTCACGGGGCGCACGAACGCGGCCGCACCCGCCGTCAGCACGACGTCCACCTGCGCGCCACTCTGGGTGAGCCGCCGCGCCAGGGTGCAGCTCTTATAACATGCGATCCCGCCCGACACGCCGAGGACGACGTGGCGGTCGGCGAACGCCATCAGCCGTCCTGGCGCCGCCGCCGCACCAGCCGGTACTTGAGGCGAGCTGCCACAAGCTCCTCCATCGCGCGCGTGGTGAGCTTCTTCTCGAGATCGACCGAGCGGTCGCGCGGAAAGTCGTTCACGAAGCGGGCGAACTTGGCCGCGACCAGCACGCCCAAGTACTTGTTGCCCGTCTGAATGGCGACTTCGCTGGGGGTGACGATCCTCATCCGTTTCTCCTCAGGGCCCGTGCCGGAGGCGATCCGCCTCCCGCACCAGCTCCTCAACCAGTTGGCCTACCCGTTCGACCCGGGGACGATGCGGGGTTGCGCCGTCCTCGTCGATGATGCTCGATATTTCGTTCACCGCCGCATCGAGCGCGTCGTTGATCACGATGTGACGCCACGCGCGCGACTGGCGAATTTCGGCGATCGCCTGCTCCAGGCGCCGTGCCAGCGCCGCCGGCGACTCGGTCCCGCGGCCCAACAGTCGCTGCGTCCACTCCGCCCCACTGGGCGGGAGGATGAAGATCCCGATCGACTGTGGCGCCGGGTAGCGCTGTTGCACCTGACGCGCGCCCTGGATCTCGATGTCCAGCACGACGTGCTGGCCGGAGCCGAGCACGGCGTCGATCTCACGCTGGAGCGTACCGTACCACTCGCCGGCGTACTCCGCCCACTCCACGAACTCATCGGCGTCCCGGCGCCGCGCGAACTCTTGCCGGGACATGAAATGATAAGCGACGTGATCCGCTTCCCCCGGACGCGGCCGCCGCGTGGTCGCCGAGACCGAGTACCCCACGTCCGGCCGCCGCGCCAGCAACGCCTTCGTGATCGTCGTTTTCCCGCCCCCCGAGGGGGCGGACAACACGACGACCCGCGGCGTCACTCCAGGTTCTCGAGCTGCTCCCGGAACCTCTCGAGCTCGCCTTTCATCGCGATCACCGCCTGGGTGATCGCGGCGTCGTTCGCCTTGGAGCCGATCGTGTTCACTTCGCGCAGCAGCTCCTGCGCGAGGAATCCCAGCTGTTTGCCCACGCGTCCGTCGCTCCGCAGCGCGGCGCGGCACGCCGCGACGTGCGTCCCGAGGCGCACCAGCTCCTCGGTGATGTCCACGCGGTCGGCGAGGAGCGCGATCTCGACGGCGAGGCGCTGCTCGTCCACCGCGACGCCCGCGGCCAGCTCGCCGACGGCTTTCTTGAGCCGCTCGTGCTCGGCCGCGAGCCGCGCCGGCGCGCGAGCCGCGACCGTCCGGGAGCCCTGCTCGAGCGCCTCGAGCCGCGCCAGCAGATCGGCCGCGAGGGCCTGCCCCTCGCGCTCCCGCATCGCCAGCACCTCGGCGCCCGCGGCGTCCACGATCGGTTGCAGCTCGGTCCACGCTCCGCCGGCGGCCGCGTCGCCGGCCGCCCCATTTCCCTGGAGCGTGAGGACGTCGGGATGACGTGCCACGAAGGCGAGGTCCGGCTCACCCTTCAAGCGCAGCTTCTTCTTTAGCTCCTTGAGCGCCGCGACCACCTGGCGGGCCCGCGCGACGTCCACCAGCACCGTGCCTTCCACCTGCGGCGGCTCGAGCCACCGGGCCGACACGCTGACGTGGCCGCGGTCGAGCAGTTGTCGCAGCCGCTCGCGGATCTGCTGCTCCGCGCCGGCGACCTCGAACGGCAGCCGCAGCTGGGGATTGTAGTAACGATGATTGACGGTGCGGATGTCGATCCGCAGCCTTCCGCCTCGGACCTTCCCCTCGGCCGAGCCGAACCCCGTCATGCTCCGCGGCACAATCTTTAAGTGTAGTCGGAGAAGGCACTTAGGTCAACCGGCTCAGTTGGTGAACCGCCAGCGCACACCGTAGAACTGATCGTTGCGGATGTAGTCGAGACCGGGCACATAGGCGCGACGCGATGCGCGCGCGTTGCGGATGACCCAGAAGAGCGTGACGCCCGCGATGCGGATCTGGAGGTTGAAGTCCACGAAGGTGGCGCTCGGCAGCTCGAGCGGGCTCGCCGTGCCGCTCGTGGTATCGAGCACCAGGCTGCCCAGCCCGCCCCCACTCCACGACTCCAGGGCCGTCTCGACGCGGAATGCGAACACGCCGCTCGAGTACGTGCGCCAGAACTTGGAGTAGAACGTCGCTCCGTAGCGCCCATGGCGGGGCGGCTCGAAGTCTGCGCCGCCGCGCACGGGATCGAAGTACCAGCCCGACAGATCCAGCCCGGGGACGGCGCGGAAGCTCGCCTGCACCGTGAGATAATTGGTTGCCGGCGAGGCGGCGAGCGCGCTGACGGTCGCGATCCCGGTGGGAAACTGAGGCGGCGGCACGAACGCCGCGCGCCGCGCGCCGCCCACTTCGAGCGTCGCCCAGCGTCGCTCCCAGCGGAGCGCGCCGTAGAGATCGTTCGTCGTCTGCACCGAGTCGTCGATGCGCGCCGGCGCCACGAGGTCGCGTCCCCAGGCAACGTCTCCGTGGGCGGACAACCCGAGCGGCAGGAGCAGACCGGCCGAGAGGTGGGCGCGGTCGCCGCTCCGGTCCAGCGCGTAGGTCGCGTGACGGGCATCGGCGCTGAGCGTGAGCCGGTCGAGCAGCGGAGGTGTCCACGACGCCCGTCCCTCTACCTGGAGCGGGCGGGCCTCGCCCGCGAGCCGCACGGTGACGCCGGCGGCGGCGCGCGGCGCCGCGGTCGCGAGCTCCAGGCTCGCCTGCGACAACCGGCGGTCGGCCACAGCCGTGTCGCCGCTCTGCGCCGCAGTGGCGAGCGAAACGTCGAGGCGTGGCCCCAGGCCGTGGGGATGCCCGGTCCACACGAAGCGCAGCAGCTGATCGACCCGCTTGGCGCGCATCGCGTTGACCACTGGTGCGCTGCTGCCTTGGCGGTGCCAGTCCGAGCTGACGATCTGGTAGGAAACCCCGAGCCGCGGATCGGGGACGTATGCGGCTTCGAGCCACAGGTCCACGTCGTGAAACGACGTCGTGGACGAGGTACTGGCTCCCGCGATGTCGTTCCAGTCCGCCTCGAGCGCGAGTCCCAACCCCGAGCGCCAGCGTTTGAGAAAGGCTGCGCGGTAGCCCGACGTGCCCACGAACCCGCTGGTGATGCCGATCTCGGTGGCGGGCGCCGTGGACGACTGGCGCGCCGTGACGAGGTACACGCGCAGCGACGCGGGGAGCACGATGACATCCACGCGCTCGAGCGGCGCGAGGGGAATCCGCGCGGGGTCCAAGTATACGGAGTCGCGGCCGAGCGGCAGATAGGGAACGCCGTCCCAGTACACCTCGAGCGCTGCGGGCCCGCGGCCGCCGTACAGCACGGGCTCGGCCTGGCCGTACAACCCGCCGCGCGCCACGTACACGCCGGGAATGCGCGCGAGCAAATCGCTCAGTGTCCGCGTGTCGGACAACGCGAACGAGTCAGCCGTGAAGCTGTAGCGCGTGCCTCGGGGGAGCGGTCCGGACGGGACTGGCGCCGGAAGGACGGGCAGGTAGCGCGCGAGGGTGTCGCGCGTGGTGTCGCGTCGCGCGGCGGCGGCGGCCCGCGCGGAGTCGGGAAGCGGGGGATGTGCGCTCGTGTCCACCTGCGCCGCCGCGCGGTGGGCGAGCGCGAGGGCGACCGCGGTGAGCAGGACGCCGGCCCCGCCGGCCCTCACGCCCCCGCGCGCTTGAGGATGAATTCGCTGAACAGGCGGACCCCGACTGCGGTCGGGCCCTTGGTCTGGTACGGCGCCTCGCTGTCGGTATACGCGGTGCCCGCGATATCGAGGTGCGCCCAGGGATACCCGTCCGCGAACTCGCGCAGGAACCAGCCCCCGGCGATCGTCCCCGCGCCGCGGCCCCCCGAGTTCTTCATGTCGGCGACGTCCGACTTGAGCAGGTCGCGGTATTCGTCCCATAGGGGCAAAGGCCAGCAGCGCTCGCCCGCCCGTTCGCCCGCCTCGCGCACTTCGTTCAGGAGGGCTTCATCGGTGCCCATGAGGCCGATGGCGGCGTGTCCCAGGGCGACCACCACGGCGCCGGTCAGGGTCGCCGCGTCGAGCACCGCGGCGGGCTTGAAGCGCCGCGCGTACGACAGCGCGTCACACAGGATGAGCCGTCCCTCGGCGTCGGTATTGATGATCTCGATCGTCTTGCCGGCGAGGCTTTTGATCACGTCGCCCGGCTTGAGGGCAGTCCCGGACGGGAGGTTTTCCGTCGCGGGAATGAGCCCCACGACATTGATCTTGGGCTTGAGCCGGCCCAGCACCTCGAACGTGCCGAGCACCGCCGCCGCGCCCGACATGTCGAACTTCATGTCTTCCATGTTCTGCGCCGGCTTGATGGAGATGCCGCCCGAGTCGAACGTCACCCCTTTGCCCACGAGCACGACCGGCGCTGGTGTATCTCCCCCGCCCCGATACTCGAGCACGATGAAGCGCGGCTCCAGCTCGCTTCCCTGTGCGACGGCGAGCAGGGCCCCCATGCCTTCTTTCTGAATCGCGGGGCGGTCGAGAACGGTGAGAGTGAAACCGTAGGCGCCGGCGAGGTGCTTCGCCTGGTCGGCGAGGTAGGCTGGCGTGCAGACATTCCCAGGCAGCACCTGGAGGTAGCGCGTGAGGCGGTGGCCAGCGGCGATCGCGTCGCCGAGACGCTGCCCCGCGGCAGCCTCGGTGGCGTCGCGGGGTTCGCACACGATGGTGACCGCCTCGACTTCCGCCCGCGGCTCGTCGGTCGGGGGGGCGGCCTTGAGCTCAGTGAAGGCCCACGCTCCCTGGGCGGCGCCTTCGACGATCGCCTGAGCCACGTCCCGGATCGTCGTGCCGTTGCGTCCCTCCGCTGCGACGGCGCAGGCGAGCTGCTTGGCGCCCAGCGCTCGGGCCCGCTTGGCGGCGACGGCGGCGGCGCGGCGCACGCCGGTCCGCGTAACCTCCCCCGCCTTGCCCAGCCCCACGAGCAGCAGGCGCTGTGCCTTGCCCGCCTCGGCCGGGTAGAGCAGCAGTGCCTCGTCGCGCTTGCCCTTGAAGTCGCCGCTCGTGATCGCGCGGCCCAGCACGCCGCCGGCCGTGCGGTCGAGCGCGGCGAGCGAGGGGGGGACGGTCGAGCTCTGGGGGACGGCGATCGCGAGCAGGGGCGTCGTGACGTCCGCGAGCGGCGTCGTGACGATGCCGCTCGTCAGGTCAGACATGCTCGACGATGCATTCGGCGAAGTCGGAGGTCGACACCTCGGTGGATTTGGGCATGAGGCGCGCGAGGTCGTAGGTGACCTTGCGCGCCTGGATGGCGCCGGCGAGGCCGCGGACAATCCCCGCCGCGACGTCGCTCCACCCCAGCTCCTCGAACATCATGGCGCCCGAGAGGATTACGCTCGAGGGATTGATCTTGTTCAGGCCCGCGTACTTGGGCGCCGTGCCGTGAGTGGCCTCGAACACCGCGTAGCCGTCGCCGACGTTGCCGCCGGGAGCGAGTCCCAGCCCGCCGACCTGCGCCGCCGCGGCGTCCGAGAGGAGGTCGCCGTTCAGATTGGGCGCGGCGATCACGGAGTACTCGTCCGGGCGCAGCACCAGCTGAGCGAACATGGCGTCGGTGATCCGGTCCTTGATCACTACTCGTCCCCCGTCCCTCTTCCCTGCATCGTCTTCCGTGATCGTCTGGTCGCCGAAGCGCTGTTTCGCGACCTCGTACCCCCACTCGCGGAAGCCGCCCTCGGTGAACTTCATGATGTTGCCCTTGTGCACGAGCGTGACCGACTTGCGGCCCGACCGGATCGCGTACTCGATCGCCTTCACCACCAGGCGCTGGCTGCCGAACTTCGACATGGGCTTGATGCCGATCGCGCTCCCGGGCCGGATGTTGGCCTTGAACCGCTCGGTGAGAAACGCGATCACGGCGTCGGCCTCGGGGCTCGTAGCACGGTACTCGACCCCTGAGTACACGTCCTCGATGTTCTCGCGGAAGATGACGATGTCGAGCTTTTGGGGTTCGCGCATCGGGCTGGGCACGCCTTCGAAGTAGCGGACCGGCCGGATGCAGGCGTACAGGTCGAGCTTCTGGCGCAGGGTCACGTTCAGCGAACGGATCCCCCCGCCCACGGGCGTGGTGAGCGGGCCCTTGATCGCCACGCGATGACGGCGGATCGTGTCGAGCGTGTCGTCGGGGAGCCAGCTCCCGGTGGTCTTGAATGCCTTCTCGCCGGCGAGGACCTCCAGCCACTGCACGCGGCGCTTGCCGGCCGAGGCGTCCTGCACGGTCGCGTCGAACACCCGGCGCGCCGCCCGCCAGATGTCCGGTCCCGTGCCGTCCCCTTCAATGAAAGGAATGACGGGCTGCTCCGGAACGATCCAGCGGCCGCCCTGGTAATCGATCGAATCGCCCATGTGCCGCATGCTCCTGTTCGCAGGCGCCGTGCAGTCTACATGCTGGCGCGGGGGTTGCGCCAGCGGAATGCGACACTCAGATTGCACGCGAATGGGTTGCCATCGCGCATCGTTCCGCATCGTGTTCTGGGTCGTCGCTGGCTGCTGGCTGGGGGCCGGGCCCGGTAACGGCGTGCTGCGGGCGGCGCTTGCTTGCCGCGATGCCGGCATGGACATGGCGATGGCCGGCGGGCACGCAGGGCATGGCGCTCCTGCACCCAACGGCGGCCCCTGCTTCTGCGCTCAGATGGCGGGGGCCTTCGACCAAGCGCTCGCCGTCGCCATGCCCGCGCCGTGGCCACTCGCGCCGGTGACGGCGGCGCCGATAGGCAGGGCGACGCACGTTTCCCAGTTCCCCCTTCCCGCCTCCCCCTTCATCGCTCTGGAGACCCCTCCCCCGATCGTGGCGTAGGCTGAGTTCCGTTTTCTCACCCTACACGTTCGGAGGAGCACATGCGCAACGCACTGTGGTGCGTTCTGCTTTGCGGCGTCGCGGTCGAGGCCGCCGCTCAGGGCGAGCCCGTGACATTCGAGGAACCGCAGCCGGTCACCATCTCGGGATTCGCCGTCGGCTCGGCGGCCTACGACCGCCTCGAGCGGTCGAACACGCTCAGCGCCGGCAAGTTCGCGGTGAGCTTCTTCAAGCCGGTGGGCGACGCCTACCTGTTTGGGCAGCTGACCACGGCCTTGGACGCCGGCGAGGCGTCGACCGAGATCGACAATCTCATCGTCAGTTGGACGCCGTCGCACGCGAACCAGTGGTCGGTGGCGTTCGGCCGCTTTGACGCACCCATCGGCTTCGAGCGCGACGACGAGCCGCTCAATTTCCTGCCCACCAACTCCTTCACCTTCGAGCTCGCGCGCCCCGGCAAATTCACGGGAGCGATCGTTCGCTACACGGCGTCGCGGCATTTCGACTTCGCGGCGGCGCTCGTCAATGGTTGGGAGGTGACGCAGGACAACAACCGGGGGAAGACGGGCCTGCTCCGCGCCGAGTGGATCGCCGGCGAGGGATTGACGCTCGGCGTCACCGGCGTGTACGGCCCCGAGCACCCTGGGACCGATGCGTTCCAACGGAGCCTGGTGTCTGCTGACCTCACGCTGCAGCAGGGGCCCATCATCCTGGGCACGGAGTTCAATGCCGGAGGCGAGCGCGACGGCGCGGGCGGCACCCTCACGTGGGCGGGTGGAGCCCTGACGGGGTTCTGGCGGGTGGGGCACTGGTTAGGCCTGGGTGCGCGCTATGACCACCTGGACGACACGGACGGGGTGCTGTCGGGGCTGCCGCAGGTGCTGCGCTCGTTTACGGTCGGGCCGATGTGGTTCTACAGCAGCGCTCAGCAGGGCATTTTCTCGAACATCGAGCATACGACGTTCCACCTCCCGCGGATCGCGGCGCGGGCCGCGTTGCGGGTGGACTATTCGACGCAACCGTTCTTTGCGAATGACGAGGGCGGGCTCGAGCAGCGCGACACGCGCTTCGTGCTCGAGCTGCTCTACCTCTTTTGAGGCGACCGAGATGCTCTACGATCTGCGACACGCTGACACCCGGGTGAAGTGGCTCGTCACCTGTCTCCTCGGCACGTTCGGCCTGGCGTACCTGTTCGGCGGGTGGATGGTTGGGCTCTACGCCGGGTTTACCCCTCAGGCGGTAGCGGTGACGTACTCGTCGCCCGAGATGTCCATGGCGATGCCGCCCGGCAGCACGATGGTGATGGAGCACCCTATGACGATGGAGGAGATGGGAGCCGAGCCGCCCCACACCATCGATCGCAACCTGCTCGTGCAGGACACCCACGTGCATGTGCCGATGTACGGGGTCATCGCGGGCATACTCTCGCTCGTGGTGCTCGGACTCGACTTGACGCGTCGTGGGGGTTATGCGCTGATCACTCTGCTCTTCCTGGCGCCGTGGCTCGACTTTGCCGGGATGTGGCTGACGAAGTTCGTGTCCTCTCAGTTCGCCGTGCTCACAGTGGCTGGCGGCTTCGCCATGGGGCTCGGCTATACGATCGTAACCGGTGTCGCGCTGTGGCAGATGTGGCGGCCGACACCAGGAGGCGTGCCATGAAACAATTCCTCGCGAGCACGGTCGCGGCCGCGCTCCTCCATATAAGTCCCACGGTGGTTCTGGTGAAGCGCCCCGATGCCGTGAAACAGCTGCTGCCCGGGGCGGAGCAGTACTTCGCGCGTGAGTTCCATTTGAGCGATCAGGACGCGCACCGCTTGCACGAGGACGCGGGGGACTGGCACCCCGAGAATGGGGTGCTCACGTTCTACGTCGGGAAGCAAACCGGGAACGACGTCGGCGCGCTCGAGTTCGTGCGCGTGGACACGCCGCACGGGCCCCTCGAGGTGGCGGTCAGCTTCACGCCACAGCGCACCGTGCGCGGCGTGATCGTCACCAAGGTCACGGTGGAGACCAAGCCGTGGGTGCTCGAGGCCCTCAGGGCCGGCCTCACCGACCATTACCGCGGCCTGAAGCCCACGGACACTCCGAGCGCAGCCGCGGCGATCAAGGGTCACGTCGGTGAGCTCCCCGACTACATGGCGCACCACGTGGATGAGGGCGTCAGTCGGGCGCTGGTGGCGTACCGCGACTTCTACAAGAGCTAGAGCGCGGTCGGGACGTAGGTCTCGCTCCAGGCGACGGCGAACACGCCGTTGCAGCGTTGGCAGCGCATGCTGGCGGGCCGGCCGAGCAGCGGGGCGCGATCGCCGCAGCTGGGGCACACGCCGTAGTACGGCCCCCAGTGCGCCGGCAGGCGCAGGGCGTTGTCGGGACGCGGGACCACGGTCCAGCGACGAGGGGGTGCGGCGAGGATCTCGACGAACGGGCGCGGCACGGACACCGGGGTTCCTCTCACGTCCACGATCACCTCGAGGCGCGCCATCTCGATGATGCGATACCACGCGCCCCGGCGCAGATCACAATCGAGATCGGCCCGGAGCCGCGCCCATTGGTGCTCGGCCATTGCTGCACCTCGGTGGAAAGTGGGAAAGGGGAAACCGGACTAAAGATGTTGCGGGCGCGCTGCGGGTAACCGACGCTGGCCCGGGTGGCATCCACCCCGGGCTGGCCGTCGAACTGGTTTGCGCTCTTGAGGTTGTGTGTCACCCCGAGCCGTGCCCCACGGGTCGGTGGAATGCCCATCTCGCCATCCTGTCGCCACCGCGCATCACTGTCAGGTAAGGACTGCCCCGAGGCGAGTGGCCCGCGACATGCACGGCGTGACGGCGAACCAGCCATGTAACCGTTTACATGCCGTGTGACAGGGGTTCATGAGGATGGTCACCATCCGGGACGTGGCTCGCACGGCCGGGGTATCTGTGGCCACCGTCTCACGCGTACACAATGGCAGCCGCCTGGTCGTCGAGGCGACGCGCCGGCGCGTGCATGCGGTCGCGACCCGACTCGGCTACTTCCCTCACGCTGCCGCCCGCACGCTCAGCACCAACAAGACGAGCACGGTGGGCGTGTTGCTCCCCGATCTGTACGGGGAGTTCTACTCCGAGTTGATCCGCGGTATCGATCACACGGCACAGCGTCACGGCTACCATCTGCTGCTGGCCAGCTCCCACAACGACAAGCAGGCGATCGCCGCCGCGCTACAGTCGATGCGAGGCCGAGTGGACGGGCTCATCGTCATGTCGCCCGCGCCCGACGCCTACGCCGCCGCAAGCCGGCTGCTCTCGAGCTTCCCGGTCGTGTTGCTGAGCGGCGGGGCGAGGCATGCTGGTGCCGATGCGATCACGGTTGCGAACGCTGCCGGTGCTCGCGCCATGGTGGAGCACTTGCTCACCCTCGGGCATCGCGGGATCGCGATGATCACCGGCCCGGCCCGGAATGCGGACGCCGCCGAACGGCTGCGCGGCTATCGCGCCGCCCTGCGTGCGGCAGGGGCCCGCGCGACGCGCGCGTGTGAGGTGCCGGGCGACTTCACGGACACGTCGGGGTTCGAGGCTTGCGGCCGCCTGCTGCGGCTCCATCCCCGGCCCACGGCAATCTTCGCCGCCAACGATGCGATGGCGATCGGCGCGCTGTCGGCCCTGCGCGAGGCGAGCGTGCCCGTTCCGGCGGAGATGGCGGTCGCGGGGTTCGACGACATCCCCACCGCCCGTTACATGCACCCTCCCCTCTCCACCGTGCGCGTGAATATCAGCGCGCTCGGCGAGCGCGCGACCAGCCGGCTACTCGCAGTGATGGCGAACGGAAGGAATCACAGGAAGCGACGGGAGACGATCCCCGTGACGCTTGTTATCCGGGAATCTACGGCTCCTTCACCCCGGTAGGAGGAATCCACGATGAGACCCGATTCTTTCATTCGATGCGTTTGGCGGGTGGCCCTACTCCTCGGCGGCGTGACGGCACTGCTCACGCGATCCTCCGTGGCGCAGACGAGCACTGGGAGCGTGCGGGGGTACGTGAAGGATTCAAGCGGAGCGGCGCTCGGGGAGGCGACCGTCGTGGCGCGGAGTCTTGCGACGGGTCGGGAAGTCAGTGCGACCAGCCTCCGGAACGGGGCATACGCCGTGCTCGGACTCTCGAGCGGCCAATACGACGTGACCGTGCGTTTGATCGGGATGGGATCTCAGGTTCGGCGGCTGGAGTTGGGCGTCGGGCAGGTACTCGAGGTGAATTTCAAGCTCGCGTCCGCTGCCGTGCAAGTAGCCCCGGTTGTGATAAGCGGCACGATCGCTGAAACAAAGACGTCGGAGGTGGCGACGAATATCACGCCCGAGCAGATCCGGAACCTCCCGACACCCGACCGGAATTTTCTGAGTCTCGCCGGCCTCGTCCCAGGCGCCCGGGTCGAGAGCGGCAACATCAACGATTCTCGCAAGACGTTTTCCGCTGGGGCGCAGAGCGCCAACAACGTCAACGTCTTCATTGACGGGGCGAGTTACAAGAACGACCTCACGGGCGGCGGTGTGGCCGGGCAGGATGCCAGTCGCGGCAACCCGTTCCCGAGGAACGCGGTCCAGGACTTCCGCGTGATCACACAAAACTACAAGGCCGAGTATCAGAAAGCTTCGAGCGCCATCATCAGTGCCACCACCCAGTCGGGCACCAACACGTGGACGGGCAATGGCTTCTTCTATTACCAGGGCAAGGACTTGATCGCCCTGGACAGTATCTCGCTGCACAATCTGCAAGTGAACGGTCCCAACTTCAAAAAGCCTGATTACAGCCGCTATAACGTGGGGATCAGTGCCGGGGGCCCGCTCGTCCCCGGCCGACTGTTCATTTTCGGCGCCTACGAAGGGAATTATCAGGACCGCGATGCCACAGTGACTTTCAATAATCTCGACACCCTGGCGACGCACTATCCCCTGCTGGATAGTGTCCACCTGAAGAACCTCAAGGGCAACTTTCTCACTCCCTTCCGCTCGTCGCTAGGCTTTGGCAAGCTGTCCTACGAGCCCAGTCCGTCCCAGTCATATGAGCTGAGCTACAACATCCGTCACGAGACGGACGTCCAGAGCTCCGGGGGAACGAACAGCTATCAGTTCGCGAACCACACAGGCGACGACGTCAATTCCGTGATTCTGAAGCATCGCCGGGTGGGTGCGAAGCTGCTCGAGGAAGCCACGTTCAACTTTCAAAGCTACCGCCGCCGCTTCGGCCCGCTCGACAGCAGCTTGGTGGCTCGTCAGTACTGCAATCACACGTTTCCAA
>WNGP01002388.1_pt1 | contig 15662 bp, 26 predicted proteins | sample 5407671 | NCBI WGS metagenome assembly WNGP01 (sample SAMN13153381, study PRJNA577476) | soil metagenome | isolation source: 40 cm soil or saprolite under Garry oak tree replicate 2 | place: USA:California | collected 2016-06-15 | reverse complement strand
ACACCGCAACCCGGCTGCCAGGCATCCGGCAAAGATCCCGCACGGCGGCCACAGCCAATCTCAGACCCAGCAGCCACACTCAAAAACGGTCACCGAAGCAGTTCTGTCGGTACGACACCGGCAGTTCTGTCGGTAACCCGGAGCGGAGGATCGGGGATTTGAACCCCGGAGGGCCGTAAAGCCCAACCGCATTAGCAGAGCGACCAGCCACCCGCAAGGCGGCGGAAGGCGGCGAAGGCCACCGTCATCCGCGCAGCTCAGGGCCGTCCAGCACGCAATCCGTCGGAGCCCGGCGCAAGGCGGCGGAAGCGCCTGTGAGGCAACTCCGAGGCACCGCGCCAGCAGGCGGTGGTCCCGGTGAGCGCCAGCCCGGACTACGACGCCCCGCCCTTACGCTGTTGAGATGACAGATCCGAACCAAGCAACGGCCGCCACCCGCATGGCGATCGAGTTCTTGATGCTGTGGATGGAGTCGAACAGACAATCCGCTGCGGAACACATCGTGCGAGTGCTCGATGATCCTGGGGGCCCTGGGAGGGACAGTGTGATCGCGGGCCTTCTGAACCTGAGCATGATCTTTGCGTTCGAGGCAGCTAAGGCGAATGGCGCTGCAGACTACCCGGCTTGGGTTGCGGAGTATTTGCGCCACCATTCCCCTGAGCTGCCGGAATAAGCTTCAGCCCTAGTTGAGTTACGAGTCGAGTTCTCCCCGTCCTCCTGATAGGTGCCGGGTCTTGCCGTGGAAGATCACCGATCGGGTAGGGGGCGGGGTCGCCACGCCCCCTCCCACACCACCGGACATGCGGGCCGTGGGCTCGCCACCTCGCTACTCCAGCCCGATGCCGCGCTCCCGCGCATCCACCGTTCGGCCATTGCCTAGCCTGACGAACGCAGTGAGGTCCTGGTATCTGATGCCACGGGCCGCGCACTCTCTCTTGACATCCTCGGTGGCGATCATCCATGAGCCCTCAGTGCCAGCGTCCAGGCGGTGGTCCAGAGGAGTGGACCAGGGAAGGTTGACCAGCATGGTGTAGGTCTGCCCGTCCGGGAATCTCAGGCCCCATCCAGTCACCGTCACAGGTGCCCTGCCCGAGTTCCGGGCAGTCACTGCGATGTGCCAGTCACCCGGTCCGTGATCAAACATCGGCAACAACTGGGCTGCGGTTACCTTCACCACCGGGCCGCTGCGCTTCCACGAGGCGACCTGCCACGCCAGCGACGCTGCACTCACGACCAAGGCGACGATCGAGATGACTATGGCTGGCATTCGGCTAGTTCATCCCCCGGCGCTCGTTTTCCGGGCGACGAACGGCCCCCGGCCGGGCACCATCCTGACCAGCCCCTCATCGCGCAGCCGGTCGAACGCCTTGGCGATCGTCGCGCGGGCCAGCCCGGATTCCTGCTGTATCTGCCGGGTCGAGGGCAGCGGCGTGCCAGGCGGGTAGGTCCCGTCCTCGATGCCGCGCCGCAGCAGCTCGTAGAGCTGGAGCCACACCGGCTCGTCGCTCATCGCGTCGATCACCTCGAACGTCACCCCCGTAACCTATCGATGCCCCTGAACAGCAATGATGCACATTGTCACCGTCGTTGTCCATCGATGACCATGGACATGGTGGCCTAGCCTGCCTAGGGTGTTTACACCGGGCACGGGCGGGCGTGCCCCCCGAGGGAGGCGACCGTGGCTGACTGGGATGCCGATCTGGACGAGCTGCGCTGGCACTGGGGCGATGCGTACCTGATCTGCTGCTTCGGGCTGGGCCGCTGGGTGGCGCAGCGCAGGGACTCCCACGCGACCATAGGGGCCGAAGGACCGGACGAGCTGCGGGACCTCATCGCGGCCGACTATGCCGAGCGCCCGGTCAGCAGGCGGATTGCGGAGGCCGACCGCCCGCAGGCGCCTTCCTGCCAGTTCCTGCCCGAGGGCTAAGCGCGAATCCTGCTGTGGCGCTTCGTACCAAGCAGCTATTAAGCTGCCTGGCCAAGCAAGATGCCGTCAAAGAGGTTGATCTCGGATGCGCCAAGAGGGCATGGCAGCCCGAAGCGGACGACTTAGCGACCGTCACCGCCTGACGGTTCAGCCTTTGGGAGCGAGGGCCGTGTCTGCTGGTCTTTCTCCTCCAACTCCTTGTGCTGCCGCTCGCGACCGTAGACAAACACTCCTGCCAATACAGCAAGATCTGCGAGGATCAGACCGAATCCCGCCAGGGAGTGCCCGGTGAAGATAGCAGCAGCCCCGACGCCAACGACCAGGACGGTGATGACGAAGCCGAGGCGGAGCCCCCACCATGACCGGTTAGCCGCTTCGCGAACGGTGACACTTTCCAGTTCCATCCGGTGTTCCTGCTGGCGTTCCGCCATGCGGAGGATGCGGTCAAAGGAGCCCGGGAGCACTTGCTCGTAGGCGCGAACCTGTTCTGCCGGAGGCAACGGTCCGTGGTACGACCCAGCGAAGGCAGCGACGGTCATCTGCATCACTTCAGGTGAGACTCCAGGCTGATGCAGCGCTTGCCGCACCGCCTGAGGCAGGATGCTCTCCGCCTCAGCCCCGCCTAGGGGATCAACCGAGCCAGCGCTCTCCTCTGTGCCACCGCTGTTCACGGCGGCAAGCCTAGCGTGATGCGGCGCCTCACACCGAGGGCACGCTTAGACGGGTTACTCCGAGTCTCGTCTCAGGCCATACATGGCGCTGCGGATGTAGTCTCCGACCGCCCGCCAGTCTTGTGCGGTTGCGCGAGCGTCTGGATCAGCAGGTGGAGCTGTTCTGTTGTACTCGGTGAGCGCGTCGCCAAGGTCAACAAGCCGACCGGCACCCTCCTGCCACGTCGGTGTCGCGAAGAGGAACGTGGCCCGAATCTTCTCACCCATCTGCCTCAACCCCCATACCCAATCGCGGAATGCGAGTGTATATCGCCACAATCCAGTCGCCTAGGGCCGGGCAGCCCCAAACGCGTTAACATCCTCTGACGACGCTCACCTTCATCTACTATGAGTATCGGTAACACTACTCTAAGTGCGTAGCTCCTCCAGCATATGTTGAGACGCTTTGGTAGGCAGTTTGGTTCACTGGCCCCAGTTCGACCCAGTTGGCTCTACGTCGCGACGTGCGGGCGTTGGCGCAATCGGAATATGAGGGGTGCGGCGAAGGGCCGTCAGATCGGCTCCAAGCGCTTGATCATGCCCGATACGTGCCCAGGTCGGCCCACCGCGCGGAACCGCTTAGGAGGAACCCCGCGCCCACGGACCCCGCGTCCTCTCTCCCCCCGGAGGCGCGGGGTCCGTGCTGTGCACCTCGTCCGGATCTGGGAGTGACTACCAGAATTACGTCAACCTCGAGCACCACGAAATCTCGAGATTTACCTCCCGAGGTCGGGAGGGTTCCGGACGACCGTCGTCTGGAACCCGGTCGCACTCCGTGTGCTGTGGGGCGCTGCTGAGCTGCCCGGACGGGGCGTGCTGGCTCATGTATGCCACGAGCCGGTCAGGGCGTTGCCGGTGCTGACTGAGGATCAGCCGCCGGTCAGGTAGGGGCTCGGGTTCGGCACCTGCTCCTGCCCAACCGCCGCGTAGGTGCTGCTGATGAGCAGCTGGCCGAAGGTGACGGCGGTCAGGTGCGGCTTGGCAAAGCCAGCCCCGACAGGGACCGAGGTGCCGGTGGGCGCGGCAGACACCCTGACCACCTCGGCGTTGACGCCCGTGTCGAGCAGCAGGTACATCCCGCTGGTGAAGCTCGCACCGCCCGAGGCCACCGACAGCGCGAACGTGGCGGCCGGGGCGACGATAGCCGCGTTGGTGGTGCCGGTCGGAGCCTGGGCGGCGAAGGTGAACGTCCATTCGCACCCTGAGCAGCGGTACTGCACGCCGCCGCCCGAGACGTTGAGGAAGGACCGCAGGCACTTGCACCTCGGGCAGACAACCAGCGTGCTGACGGAGATGGGCATGATGGCCTCCTACGTGTTGCCCAGGACCGACGGGTCGCCGCCCTGCTGGTCGTTGATCAGCTGGGCGGCGCTGAGGGTGACCAGGTTGGCGACTCCGTAGGCGGTCTCCATCGAGCTGCCCACCGGGATGTCCACGACGACGCCATCCGGGACGATGATGCTGGAATGGTCCCAGGCGACGGTGATAGCTCCCGACCCGTCAGCGGATTTGACCACGCGAACGGTCACGGCACCCTCACCGCCAGCCCCGACCGGAGCAGCTCGCGCGCCTCGTCACCCGGCAACTCCACCTCGGGCGTGCTGTAGTCGCCCAGGCTGGTCCTGATCGGGTTGCACAACCGCACCACGATCGTGTCCGCCGCAGCCGTCTTGGCCTTCGTCATCGCGCCCTCCTTCAGGCTCATGACCTCACCATCGCGTCCTGGTGGTCCTTGACGAGCAAGAGGTGCCTATGAGCCTGGTCCATATAGGTCTTGGCGTCCTGGTGCCCCTCGTCGTCGCTGATGCCCATCCTGCGGATCTGGAGCGGGGAGAGGCTGGAGATCGCGGCGTTCAGGTGCCGGATCGCGCCCTGGTGCTGGCCACGGTCGAGCGCGCTGGCCGCATCCCGTACGTGCTCGTGCGCAGGGTGCTGAGGGAACCGCCGCTGCATCCGCTGGGCCAGGTCCCTCATCGAGGCCGAGATCGCGCCCCGGTTCACTGTCACACGAGCACCTCATCACCGGACATGTTCCCGGCGCGGGCATATGTCGGAAGAGACCCGAGCACGGAGCCCTCGAACTGGGCCAGCTCGACGGCCTGGTGTACCGGGTTGGAGAACTCCGCGTAGTCAGCTGACCTGGGCGGGCCGATCCGCTCCTTCAGCCTGGCGTGCTGGCGGGCGTATGCCGCCTGCTGCTCCCTGGCTGCGGCGGTGCCGCCGAGGTTGTGCTGGCTGGCAAGGGCGGCTGCTGTGCGCGTCGTGGCGGCCGGGAAGGGGTGGTGCTCGCCAGTCTCGGGGTCACCGTAGCCAGGGGTCCGCTGGAGCTGCGCCAGCTCGCGCCTGGGCCGCACCGAGTACGGGTCGGCGTCAGCGAGGCGGACTCCGGTGTACTGCTCGATCACGTCGGTCCAGGTCGCCGGGCTGCCGTACTGATCGCGCCAGGACCTGCCATCGGCATCGATGGCTCCCTGGAGGGCCTTGTCCCGGAGGTGGTCCTGGATGGTCTCCACGATCTCCGGGCCGATCGCCGAGCCGCAGCCCGGCTGATGTGTCGTCGCCGTGCAGTACCCGAGATCATCGGCAACATCGCAGGTCGCCAGGCCGGTCAGGCTGGCGCGGTCGGGACTGGCGAACTCCCAGGCGGCGGCACCGCGCGGGACGTATGTGCCGTCGGAGATCCTGTTCAGCGCGACGGCGATCCTGTCCTCGGTGCGCCGGGCCAACGGGGCCTTGTCCTGCTCCTGGCGGGCCAGTTCGAGGGCGTTGGCCATCTGGAACGTGTTGCTGAACTCAGTCAGGTACGGGCGGGTCACCGCGTCCAGGTCGCCGTAGCCGGACCGGCTGGCGTAGCCGGTCAGGATCTCCCGCTGCGCGGGCTGGCTGAGGTCGATGGGCGGCCGGTCGAGCATGGCCACCAGGCGGGACAGGCGGCTCACGCCCTCGGAGCCCATCTCCTGGGTGGTGCCGAAACCGGGAATGCGCACTCGGGTCACGTCGGGTCCTCCCTGTCCTGCTGCTGACCGGTCGTCACCAGCCCAGGCAGAGTGGCTGAGGTCGATGACCTCCTGGCCGCCCGGGTTGCTCAGCCCGATGGCCGATCCCATGTTGATGCTCTGGAGGCTGGCCGGGAAGAACTCGCCGTCGCTGCGCTCGTAGTTCTCGCTGATCGCGGCGCTGACGGGGAGGGACGGGTCGGAGGCGAGCATGGCGTCAGCGCGGGCGCTGGCCCTGATGATGGCCCACAAGCCGTCCGGCTGCGGGTCGAGGTCCAGCACCTGCCCGCCGAAGTCCTCCGGGTCCAGGCCGCCGCTCAGCTGGAGCGGGGTGTAATCGCGGTCGCCCCGGCCGAACGCATCGGCGAGCTGGGCGATGTAATCCGCGCTGAACGTGAGGTTCTTCCCGGCGTGGGTGACGCTGCCGGTCGGCAAGACCAGCTTGCGCCAGGTGAACGGGCTGATCCGCTGGGCTGCGCCGCTGGTCCTGGGAGCCAGCACGGTGGCGGCGGTCATGAGATCACCGTCGCGTCGGGCGGGGTGCTCTTGAACATGTCGGCCTGGCGCTCGGCCTCGATGGTGCGCTCGATCGCCTCGGCTGACGGGTCGGCACCGATCCCGGCCGTCCCCGTCCAGGTGCTGCCCGCCGGGGGATGGACCTTGCCGATCGTGGGGTAGCCGGGCTGGCCGTACTCGGCCTTGCCCAGGTCGGACTCGCTGAATGGGCCGCTGGCCTCGGGCGGGTCTGTCCGGTCTCGGTTCATACGGCCAACGGTACGCCGAACCTTGACGTTCTACCTCAACGTGAAGGCCGTGGAGCGGGCCTGAACAGCCCCAGGGCGCGCTGGGCGGAGGGTGAGCCGGTCCATGCCGGGACGGTGATGGCGGGGTCCTGGGCCGCGCCGTGCTACCGGGCAGACCCGCCTGGGCGGGCTGGACTGTGCCCGGCAGCCGTGCGCAGGCTGGCTGCACCGCGTTCACTTGTGCGATTGTCACGGCCTCGCCAGCATCGTGGCCTTACCAGCCCGTTCCACGGGGCACCGAGGCCGACCGTTTCAGGGCCCAGTATGCGCGGGTCAAGGTCGGCGTCACTCACCTGGCCACCCTGCGGATCGATCGCCTCTCCGCCGCGGACAAGCCGCCCAGGATGCCTGGCCATGCTGGCGGCGGACGGCCCGAGAGCAAAAGCCCTGCACGCTGAAAGGGCCGGGCAGGTCTGGCAAACGGCCTTGGCCAGCACCTGATCCCGGCCGGGAACGGTCCAGGCGTCCGGGCTCAGGTAGGCGTGATTCAGGCAGGCTGCGCCTTCCAGGACCGGCATCGACTCGGCCAGCTCATGGATGATGGGCGGCGGGTGCGTGGGGTCGGCTGACCTGCTGGACACAGTTACAGAATGCACCGGGATGGGGCGATCTGCACGTAGGCCCAACAGCACTTCAACTCCGGTGGGGTGCCACTGACCAGCAGCGCAACAACCTGTATGCCTCGGATATGCACACCAGGGCTAGTCATCAGCAGCCTCGGCCAGCAGCAGGTCGGCCAGGTCGGCCAGCGCGGTCCCGGCGACCTGCTGCGCCTTCAGCGCAGCCACCAGCGCCCAGATCGCGCGCCTCTGCCGCCTGATCACCGCCTTCGCGTCCAGCAACTCGGACGACAGGCGCATCGTCTGGATGGCGTCCGGGTCGAACGCGGCCACTGGTGCTCACCGTCCGGCAGGCGCGGGGTGATCGCGGTAGCTGGTCACCTGGTTCCACAGCTTGTCGCGCCTGGCGTAGTTCTCGGTGAACTCGGCTGCGTCCAGCCCCCACCGTGGTGCCACCGAGGTGATCGCGTCGGCGAAGACCTTCTTGTTGTGCTCGCGCTCCTGCTGACGGGTCATCGCGTCCCGATCGGCACCATGGTCATGGTGGCGGAATTCATCGGAGAATTCGGCGAGCGAGTCGGTGAGGTGCTCTTTCCACACCTCGGGCGGCGCGTCCGGCAGCTTCTTCGTGAGCATCTTGATCAAGATGGACACCACCGTGCCCTCGATGACGTTCTGGAGCTGGTATCCCCGCCACCAGCTGTCGCGGTCGGTCACGCGCTTTCCCCGCTCAGCCTTGCCAGGTCGGTCTCCAGCTCGCCCAGGGCGCGCTTGGCGGCCTCGCGGTCACCGTTCGCCGCCGCCCAGATGGACCGGCGCGCAGCAGCCACCACGGCCCCCTGCAAGCGTCCTACCGCCTGACGAGCCATCTGATCGGCCTCGGCCCGGTTCTGCTCGATGTGCTGGTCGATCTGCGCCTTGACCATGGCCGACGCGACCGTGATCACCCGGTCCATTGCAGCCAGCTTGGTCTTCATGTCCAGGCCGCCATCGAAGGCAGCAACCAGGAGCGCCTGGGCCGACACCAGCGCCTCGGTGAGCACCTCGGCCGGGTCGGTACTGAACATGCCGTCAACCGCGCCGAGCTTCTCAGCTAGCCTGGTGGCCTTCTGCTCAGCCAGGCGACGCTGGCCCGCAGCCACCACCTGGATGGCAGCGCCTCCGTGCAGACGGCAGACGGGCGTGCCAGGTACGGGTGCCCGGCCGCACCTCTTGCCTGTCTTCTTCGAGGTCGCCGTGCAGGTCGTCATGTCCGGCCAGCGGGGCATATGCCCATGATCTCATCGATGAGGTTCATCGACGGCCAGGCTCATCGGTGCGGTCACGTCTCAGGCGGCAAGCGCTACCGGGGGCGCGTGGCTGCGCAATCGCTTCACCACCTCGGGCAGGATCTGCTCGATCAGCGCTCCGACACGGGCCAGCAGCTTCTCATCGTAGGTGGCGGTCACCGTGTAGTGCGCGGGCTCGGCGGTCAGCCAGTGCCTGCCCCGGCGGAACAGAACCGCGTCCTTGTCGCGCTTCATCTCCTGGCCATCGCGGGCGCGCTTGACGGCCTTGGCGCAGCTGTCCTTGCTCGCGTACCTGCACTTGACCAGGCCGAATGTCCTGCGGAACAGCGGGTGGTTGATCACCGCCGCGACCTGGTAATGGGACAGCGAGCCGCCCCACTCCTGGGCACGGACCAGCTTGACCAGGGCGTCCAGGTCCAGCTTCTCCCCGGCCACGGGGCAGGTGCCGGGCTCGACGTTCGGGTAGTTCTCGGAGCTGTGCTTCTTGTAGAAGCACCCGCACTCCCAGCGGTGGTACCTGGTCTTCGGGTCATCCAGGAACTGGAACCAGCCGTCTGGCATCTCCTTCATCAGCGGCGTCCCGTTGCCGTGGATTGACCAGGCGAGATGCGCTTCCAGGCCCTTGACCTGATCCCGGTGGAAGATGAACCCCCGGGCTGGCTTCCTCGCCTCATCGCTGACGCACCCGGCGAGCCGTGCGTACTCATCCCACTCGCAGGTGGCCGGACCCATCGACCAGGCGATGGCGTTGGTCCTGGCCGCGTCGGCCATCCTGGCGTACGCGGTCGGCCATCCCTTCGGGGCGGTGTCGTTGTCGTGGGACAGCGGGTGGCGGTGCTTCGTCTCGGCCTTAATTTTGGCGCGGAGCTGAGCCAGGGTGCGTACGGGTGCCGGTGGCTCCAGCTCGAAGGGAACGTGCTGGTCACCGGGTTTGTCCAGGGTAGTAGCGGAGTCTATGGGTGGACAAACGCCGCTACCAGCGGAAACAAGAACGCGCACCGCCTCGGCAGCCTCTGCTGGCAGGGGGTCGCTGCCGAACAGCGCCGCAGCGCGCTGCCACTGGTCCAGGAAGTCTTCCTCGTACTCGAACGGGTAGTCGGGGTCCTGGGTCAGGTCGGCAACTTGCCGCCAGATCGCGTACGCTTCGGCCTCGGTCTTGCCCTGGCGGGCGAGACGGCAGGCCAGCTTGTACATCATCGTGTCGTGGGGGTGCGGTGCGCCGTGCTCCAGCAGCACGCCGGTCGGCGGCAGATCCCTGCCCTCGCCGTGCTGTCCGCCGCCGCCGCCGCCGTTCCCTCCGGGGTGGGCGGCCCTGTAGTCCTCCTGGTCGGCGCGCATCGCAGCAGCGAGTCCCCGCGTGCCCCGGACGATGTACAGGCATCCGGGCGGGGTGCCAGGGTGCTGCACCGGCTCGTACAGCTCTTCGGTGGCACCGTGGATGCAGCCCGGCCACGGGACGAAGTTGTTCACCCTGACATCGGCACCGAGGATCGATGACCCGTTCGGCCGCAGTTCCGGCGGCACGTCCTCCCCGAACCAGATCAGCGCGTGGAACCGGAGCCCCGCCTCGGTGGGGCGCACCGAGATCGCGTGGTCGCGGGTGACGAACCGGGCGGTGCGGGTGGTCATGTAATCGCGCTCGTCGTCAACGTCCAGCGGCACGATCCCGTAGACGCCGAGAATGCACTTCTGGGTCGGCCCGTCGTTCTTCTTGCGCGTCGTGGTCGCCTCATGGTCGCGGCCCTCATCGAACCGGCCGTAGACGCCGTGGCCGCTGTGGGCCAGCACCTTCGCCCACTTCCTGTCCGTCATCCCGCCCTCGACCTTGACGGGCCGCCACCGGTTCCGCCACCTGCCCGTGGTGAGCTTCAGCGGTCCTGGCGTGCCAGCACCGCGCAGCATGCCCGGCCCCTGGCTGGCCGGGGGCTCCTGACCGGAGAGGGAATGCGGTCGGCCGTCGCCGTTCATGAGGTCCTCCTCGCGGCCAGCTCGGCGTAACGGGCGCAGCCTGGCTGGTGATCGGCAATGAGGAAGGTGAAGTCCGGGCCTGGGGACATCAGCACCTCGGGGTCGCAGCCCTCGCAGACCTGCACCGACAACCGGGTCCGGGGCGGCAGCAGCACCCCGTTGGTCAGGATCGTGCTGTCCGGGTCGGAGCGGCAGTTGACGCTGTGGCCGACCATGAACGGCTGGTCCGGCAGTTGGAGCCGCCAGAGTCCGGGGCACACCTGCACCGGCTCTGAGGACTTACCGGTGCCTGTTGATGTACCGTGGGGATTGTTCATGGGGCTTGGTCACCTCACTGGACGCTCAGGTTGATGCCTCTGGTCGGGACATCAGACATAAAACAGAAGCCCGGCGCGATCACCGGAATTATCGTGATCGTCGTCGGGCTTCTGCGTTCCATCCTGCCCTGCCCGGTGCTCCAGGTCGAATGCAGGACGCCTGCTAATCCGGGATTTGTAGGAACACACAAAGAACGCACAGCGTCCTCTCAGGATTCACAGCGTTCTCCCAGGATTGGCGGCTGATCAGGTCCTCGACGGCCTGGCAGCCGCGCCGGTCTGCTACTTCTCCGCCAGCCCGGCGCTGTCGAGGTCGCTGGCCTCCAGCCAGGCCAGCCGGGATGCAAGCCACGCGATGCGGCTCGCGGCGATCATGCGGTGCACGGCGCTGCTAGCGTGCAGGCTGCAAGATCCCGAGGCAGCGGTCACCGAGGCGATCAGGTCATCGCGGACCGCCTCGATGCTGTCCAGGTCCAGCGTGCCGGGCTCGACCAGCTCGTCGTCGTCTGTGTAGGTCTCAATAGCCATGGTGTTGTTCTCCTTCTTCTGTTCGGTGCCGCCGTGGTCACGGCGGCGGTTACCTCACCCCAGGTCGTCGTCGCCCCAGGGCTCCATCAGCTCGATGTCCGGGAACTGGTCAACCAGGTCATCGAGGAACTCGGGCCGGTGCCGCTGGCACAGCGGGACCGGCTTCGGCGGGTCGGCAGGGCTCATGATCCAGACCACGGTGGCCGACATGGCCGGGCACGGGAACGGGCAGACGTAACCCGGCTGGCTGTGCGGGCTGGACGGCGACTGCCAGTCCTGGCAGTCGCACCAGCTGCACTGAAGACCCTGCGGCGGCGGCTGGTCTTCCCAGATCACCGCCGTGCCGTGGCGCAGGGCGTCCTCCGCCTGTGCCAGCCGCTGGTCCCGGCGGGCTGTCTCGTGGGGACGGAGACGACGCCTGTTGCTCATGCCGTGCTCTTCTCCTCGTCGCTGTCCGTGTAGGAGTTCTGCCTACGGTCGTCGGCCTGGATGCGGCTCCCGAACCTGCGGTGGACCTCCTGCCGGGCGAACTCCTTGTCATAGCCCATGGCCATGCCGATGTCGGTGTCCGAGAAGTCCTTGGCGCGCAGGTCGTCCACCGCGATGGCAATTGCGGCACCGACATCTGCCTGTAGCTCCCAGAGCAGCTCGAACGTGTCGATATCGCTTGCACCGGCCCGCTTGGCCAGGGCGCGGACCATCCTGATCGCAGCCTGGGCGAATTCACTGCCATCCACGACCCGCTCGGCCCGCTGGCCACGGATGCGGCACAGATCGGAGCAGAACCGTCGGCGGCGGGCTGGCAGCTCCTGGCCGCATCCGGGCGCTTCGCAGTGGCGTTCCTGAACGTTCACCGGACGGCCCCGCCGGTCTCCAGAGTGGATTTCCCGCCCTTCAGCCAGGTCATCACCAGCGTGATGGCGTCGGCGACCGCCTTGTTGTCCTTCATCTGGGCGAACTGGTGGATACACCAGGGGCAGATGCCGCTCTTGCCCTCGATGCCGATGCCCAGCGGCCTCGACACAACTGCCCCGCAGAGCGCCCTGTTGGGGCTGTCTTCTTTCTTCACGAACGTGGCCCCGCTGACGCTGGTGGCCTTCTTGCCGAGCTGCTGCGGTGTCACCCACGGGTCCCGGCAGATGTGACGCACCGACTCGTGTCCTGACTCGGCGAACTGGTAGCGGGTCATGGCTACGCTGCACCCCCGCCCCGGACTGATCGCAGTGCAGATGCTGTCGGCCGTCCCTCACCTGGGCCGTCACGCCCCTGCTGCCCGGGTATGGCACCGGGGGGATCTGGGCGTAGGCCCAGATAGGCCCAGACCGAGGCGGTGACCACCCGGAACTGGGCACCCCACTTATTGACCTGGATGCCCAGCTGCTCCAGCTCACCGCTGCGGCGCATCTCGCGCACCACCGGCTCGCTGACACCCAGGCACCGGCCAAGCTCGGCCAGGGTGATGGCCGGGTCCAGGGCCAGGATCTGGGCGCGGGTGTACCTGCGCGCGGTCATGTTGCCACCGCGCCTAGCTCGGCCTCGCCGTAGACGAGCCCGCGCGGGCTGTTGTGCGGGTGATCGGTGAGCACCACGTAGAACGGGCCGGGAACGCCCGCATCGGCCAGCATCGCGTGCTTCTCATCCTCGAAGCCGATGACGATGCCCGCGTGGATTCCGGTGCGGTCCATGCAGCCGGGGCAGAAGTCGTCAGGGACGATCACCGCGTCTCCGACATTGAACGCGGTCATGGCGTCACCTGCGCATGCTCGCGCAGCCACTTGGTCGGGATGCGGTAGGACTGGCCGACCCGGATGGCCGGGATGCGCCCGGCCTCGATGTCGGCGCGGACGGTCCTCGGGTCTGTGTTCAGCGCGGCGGCGATCTCTGCCACGGTCAGGAACGGGTGGATCTTCTCATCGAGAAGCTCGGCCCAGTTGATCTCGGCGGGCATGCCGAAGCCACCTCTTTCACGGTGACCACGGCGGCGCTAAGCCCGCCAGACTCGGGGTTTTTACGGCAGGGCGAACCCCATTGGAACCACCAGCATGCCCACCGGGTGCCCTTGGCCCGGACCTTCCCGCGCCCGACCGTACCTACGACGCGGTGGTTTCCGGGGGCAACCCGGCAATCGCTGGTAAGTGTAGCCGAACGCATAGATTGAGCCATCGTGCGGGAATAGGTGGTGTCATCGTGGTGTAGTATTGATGTATGAATGACACACGCACAACCATCCGGCTCCCGGAGGACCTGCACGTCCGCGTCCGTCGGCTGGCGGAACGCGACCGCCGGTCGGTGCACGCGGAACTCCTCGTGCTCATCGAGCGCGGGCTGGCCCTGGAAGAGAGCATCCCCGCAGGGCTCGCCTCACTTGAGGCGACGAACGAGATATACCGGCGCGCAACCGAAGGCGTCCCCGGGACAGAGACCACGAGGGCGCGGCGGATAGCCGCACCTCAGGATCATGATGAAGGAGAAGATCACGATGGCCGCTGAGGGGGTCTACCGGACCTGCCACTGCCGGGCCGAACCGGTCACCGGGGCGGACGGTAAGCGCAAGCCTGGGCGGCTGCTGGGCCAGTCCTGCCCCGAGCGGGACAAGAAGGGGCACACCCGCTGGTACAGCCGGTTCGACGTGCCTACTGCGGACGGCAAGCGCCGTCAGGTGCGGGCTGGCCCGTTCGGCACCCAGAAGGAGGCCGAGGCCGCCCGCCGCGATGCGCTGACCGAGAAGGCCAGCGGCGTTCACGCCGACGACAAGGCCGCCTTCGTCGGCGACTACCTGACCCGGTGGCTGGAGTGGAAGACCACCGGCCCGGACCCGCTGAAGCCGTCCACCTCGGCCAGCTACCGCGAGGCGATCGAGCTGTACTACCGGCCCGGCATCGGGCACATCAAGCTGGGCGACCTGCGGGACTCGCACCTCCAGAAGCTGTACCGCGCGATGAAGAAGCTGAACACGCCAGCCGAGGAAGGCTCCCGCGACGAGTACCTGCGCAGGCTGACCGAGGCCCGCGCGACCTGGCACGGCAGGCGGATATCGGGCAGGCCGCTGACCGATGCCCGGATCAGGCGGGTGCACGCCGTGCTCCGCGCCGCGCTGAACGACGCCAGGATCCCGGTCAACCCGGCGGCCGGGATGAAGATGGGCAAGGCCCGCAAGCGCAAGCCGATGCTGTGGACCGGGCCGAGGGTGGAGCAGTGGCGGAAGACCGGCAAGCGCCCGGCCGCGAGCATGGTCTGGACCCCGGAGCAGGCCGGGGCGTTCCTCGACTCGATCGAGGACGACCGGCTCTACCCGCTCTACCACCTCGCGGCGTACTGGGGCCCGCGCCGCAGCGAGCTGGCCGGGCTGTGCTGGGCCGACGTGGACCTGGACACCCGGCGGCTGCACGTCCTCCAGGCCCAGGTGGACGACGAGCTGGACGACACTAAGTCGGAGGACAGCGAGCGGATCATCAAGATCGACCAGGGCACCGCCAGGGTGCTGAGGGCCTGGCGGAAGCAGCAGCTCAAGGAGCGGCTGAAGTGGGCCGGGGCGTGGCAGGACTCGGGCCGGGTGTTCACCCGCGAGGACGGCACGCCACTGCGGCCCGAGTGGATCTCCGAGCATTTCGCCGTGCTGGTCCGGCGGGCCGGGCTGCCACCGGTCAGGTTCCACGACCTGCGCCACGGATCGGCCAGCATGCAGCTGGCTGCGGGCACGCCGCTGAAGGTGGTCAGCGAGAACATGGGCCACTCCACCTCGGCGTTCACGGCGGATGTGTACGTGACCGTGGTCGAGGAGCTGTCCGAGGCGGCGGCGGTGGCGATCGAGGCATTCGTGCCCAGGAAGACCCGGCTGGAGAAAGCCCCGTGACCACGGAAAATGAACATGCTCCTTACGGCACGATCTTGATCACGTGCGCCTGCTGCATGCTCAGGCAGAGGATTCGTGATCGGGACGGTGCCGTGCCCACGATGTGCGACGAGTGCCACCAGCACCAGGGGAAGTTGCCTGAGAAGCGGCTTGCCCGAGCAGAGTCCCACGAAGCGATGCTCCGCGAACGCCTCGTGACTTGCCGGGCCAGCGAAGCCCGCGCGCAGGACCAAATTCAGACCGCGAGGGACAGGATGGCCGACGCTCTGGCCAGCCGCGACTACCTGGCCCATCGCCTCGTCTCAGCAGCCGAAGGAAGCGGCAGGCACGACAACTGCCCGGCGGTGCAGCTCGCGCGTGATTCGCGGGTCGTGGAATTCGCCGACAAGTACCGTGAGCGCCATGGCAACCGCCGTGGGTGATCAGGAGGTTGGCAGGACTCCTCAGCGCCATCGACGGCGCAGCGTGCCAGCAATGTGCCAGCAGAAGGGGGTAAGTGACCGTGAACAGCAAAACAGCCACCCCGCCCGTCGGGCAAAGTGGCTGGTCAGAAGCGGAGGATCGGGGATTTGAACCCCGGAGGGCCGTAAAGCCCAACCGCATTAGCAGTGCGGCGCCATAGACCGGACTAGGCGAATCCTCCACCCGCACGCGCGGTGCGGTGCGGTGGGCCATAGCGTACCGGCACGGACCCGGCCCCGGCAAAGCATC
>WNGP01002387.1_pt1 | contig 15662 bp, 15 predicted proteins | sample 5407671 | NCBI WGS metagenome assembly WNGP01 (sample SAMN13153381, study PRJNA577476) | soil metagenome | isolation source: 40 cm soil or saprolite under Garry oak tree replicate 2 | place: USA:California | collected 2016-06-15 | reverse complement strand
GTCGGACGGCGTATGCCGGGAGCAGGCTTAAGCCGCTAACGATCCGGGAAGGCACCGCTTGGAAAGCCAGCCTTCCAGCCGTACTGGGGAAAACCCGCCGTACGGAATGATAGGGAGGATCGAGGAAACGTCGGCATCATTCGAAGCCCGGTCCGCGCCTCGATCCTACCCGACTCCCATTAGCGGACTCAGTTTGGCCTCCGTGTTGGGTTCGCGAATTTTGCTGAGACAGACCCGAATTATTAGCAGCCGTGGTTGGAATGACGCTGCAGGATGAGGCGCCCGGGCACCGGGCAAGCGCGTCGTGGCGGTGGATCACAAGCTCCCCACCAGGTATTTCTGGGTTGCTATGGCCCGAGACGCCATGCAAGATGCAAGCGTCAGACGAAGAGACGTATATGCGGGTCGATGGACTAGCCGATTCCAAATTGATCTCCGCTGAGGCATGCAACCGGCAAAACGTCGGCTGGACGCCAGAGTGGTTAAAACGATATTTCGTCGTCGGACGTCCTGGCAAATCGAGACAACAGTCCGCGTCTGCAAAACTCGGCGCTATCGGCCAGCTCGAGGTTAGTCTCACCCGCGACAAACGCGACGTAAAACGTCTGCAGAAACTTCGGTATCGCGTTTTCTATGAACACGGCCGGGCGGTCGCCGATATCGCCACCCGGCTCAAGCGGCGCGACAAGGATGATTTCGACAGCATATGCGATCACTTGATGGTCGTAGACCGCTCTCGGCCGCGATCGGCAGTCGGCGGATCAGCGGTCATCGGCACCTACCGTCTGCTTCGGCAGGAAGTCGCAGAAAAGAAAGGCGGATTTTATAGCGCGGACGAATTCGACATTTCCGGCTTGCTTAGACGGCATGCGGGCCTGCGGTTTCTCGAGCTCGGCCGCTCATGCGTGCTGCCCGCTTACCAAACCGGGCGCACGATCGAAATATTGTGGCACGGCGTGTGGAGCTATGTTCGCGAGCACCGCATCGACGTCATGATTGGCTGCGCAAGCTTCGAAGGCATCGACACCGAGCACTTGGCGCGCCCGCTGTCGTTTCTCCACCACTTCGCGAGCGCGCCGGAGTCATGGCGCGCCGCCGCGCATTCATTGCGGCAAGTCGAGATGAACCGGCTGGCGAAAAGCGAGATCGACATCAGGGCCGCGTGGCTTGAACTGCCGCCGCTGATCAAAGGCTACCTGCGTGTCGGCGCCTTCGTCGGTGACGGCGCGGTGATCGACCCTCAGTTCGGCACGACCGATGTGCTGATTGTCCTGCCGGTCAAGGCGATCAATGCCCGCTATATCAGCCACTTCGGAGCGGATGCGCAACGCTACGCGGTCGCGTGACAACATCTGCCACCACAGCGATCTCGTCATGCATGAAATTGCCGCTCCCAGCGCCGCAGATTTTCGTTGCCTTCGCGAAGATAGGGCGTCAGCACCGCCAGTCTAAGCAGCACGCTATTGATGATGTTGACCGGAAACCTGAGGGGCTTTTCGAAGTCAACGAACAGGACCACGCGGGGTTTGCCGGTTTCGTTCCAGGCCTCGTGCTCGTAAGCATCGTCAAAGATCAGAACGGTTCCCTCGCTCCAGCTTCCCCTTTCGGACCCGATGCGAATTCCCAGATTGCTGTCGTGTTCGGGCACCAGGAGTCCGAGATGGAGCCGCAGCACCCCGTTGTACGGACCCCGGTGCGGCGGCAAACGCTTGCCCGGCTGGAAGACCGAAAACATCGCCGTCTTCAGGCCGGGTATCTGCTGGACGACCTTCCAGGTTTCCGGACAAAGCGCGATGTTGGGCTCGGACTTGATACCGTAGGCCACCAGCAGAAAAATCTTCCATCCATCGTCTTTCGTAATAGCCCTGGCGTCCACAGTGATGTCCTGGACGTTTGGCAGCTCGTCCCTGCGCGCAAGAACGCGATCGAGTTCGCTCCGGATCGCCGTCCAGCTGCTTTCAATCCCAGCCACCCATGGGAATAGCCTGTTGTCGTAGACATAGGGGTTGCCGAATTTAGCGTAGCGCAGGTTCAGCCGCTCTGCGAGCTGGACGACAGCCATGAAAAAGCGCGCGAGGACACCAGGGCGGTCCATGGGCACAATGCCCTCGGTAGCGAGGCGCTGGACTTCGTCGCGATGAGCCCGGGTCGTCATAAAGGCCTTTTGCCGATGCTTGCGTTGGTTAGCGCGTAGCGCCGGATTAGCGCTGACCATGCGTCACCTGCGCCGGCCCGCCTTCTTCTTTTTGACCGGTGAGCGCTTCTTTTTGGATGCTCGCTTTGATTTTGCTTTGGTCGGCTTTTTCTTTGTCGGCTTTCGTTTGGGCTCGGGCTCCTTGCGACGTTTGGAGGCATGAGACTTCAAGATATCCATCATGATGCGCCGCGCGATGCCTTGCTGCAAGCCGACAGTCATCTTGTCGAGATATGCCTTGACCCCGGCCTCGTCATATTTCTTGACCTCGGCCTCGTCGAGCGGCTGGTCACCTTTGGCGCGAAACTCCTGCAGCCCTTTTAGAAACTTATCCACCTGTGCTCGCGCCGCCGGCGGAACGGGCGGAGGCGAAGGCAATGGTTTGTTCTTCATCAATCTCCTCCTTCACAGTACCGAGGCAATCGCCGCCTGTGTTGCGTCTTCTTCCATCATGAACATATGGTCCACACTGCCTTTGACCGGGACTATTTGATTAGCGCCCAGCGTCACCAGCCGCGCCGACCACGCCGGCTGGGTGTCGTCTCCGGGACCACCCGGTCCGCTGCTGACAGGGGATGCATGCGGATTGAGTGGTCCCGTCAACGCTCCCCAGGTAATCGAGCCCGGTGTACTCCCTGTCGGCGATTGAATCCCGCGAATATTGAAAAACTTGTTGGCGTACGCCGCAGGCGGTGCGGCCGCAATCGTCTGGTAGGTCGTCAGGGCGGAGCTGAGTTCGGTGAGGTCGAACCCGGTATCCGTCGGATAGCGATTCGGTCCCGGGTTGAAGGGATCGACGGGCTGGCCGGTATTTGCGTCCTTGCTCGGATAGTCATTGAGCGGGTAGTTCGGATCTTTATTCAAGGCGAGCTGGTTCGTCAGGAACGTCTGGTAATCGAGATAGGGCAAAACATAGCATCCCGGCAGCGAGGTGATGACCCTGATCATCGGCAACGTGACGTCGAAGGGACCGATCCGATTGAGGAGAGGTTCGCCCTCAAACCAGCGATGAATTTGACCGTCATATCCGTAAAACGGTGAAGCTACGGTAACCGCTTGCGACATATTCGCGAGCACCGGATCCTGCTGATGCAGCATCAGCTTGACCACCATGCCGCCGAAACTATGCCCCATCAGGATGAACTGCTGCAATGGATCAGCGCCGCACTGTTGCTGAACCGTAGTTCTGAACAGCGGAAGGAATTGGTTGAAAAAAAAGCTTACGGTGTCGTCAAGGCGGCGACGCCAATCCCATGAAAAAATGAACCAGTCGAGGTCATTGAGCTCGCACCACTGAGTGAACCTGCTGTATGGCGTGAGGCCCAAAAAATTGACGACGCTATACGGAATGACAATATTTTCTTCGTAATCGCGAAAGCCGTTGCCATGCCTGTGCATTCCCAAAAACAGCGCCCCGCCTAGAAATGTCAGCGGCGACAGCCAATAATTGTCATACTGAAACGTCTGCGGCGAGCCATTGTCCTGATAGGGGGTGGTTGCTCGAAGCAACTGACTGCCCATCCCGCCGGGAAACAGAAAAAGCGTCCGCCGGCCGGAGGAAAGCGGCTTCGACTCGTAGCGCTGGATAAAGCTTGCGATATCGACTTTGAGATATCGAAGCTGTTCGCTTTCGCGCGTTGTGTCGTATGTGATCATGACGCCGCGACCTCCTGCACCGGACCTGGATTCGGGCCACTGCGGCGAACATTTTGGTTTGTGCGCCGCGACAGATAGGGCTTCAGCCAATCCGACGGTCCGCCGCCGGCATCGGTCAGATAGATCGGATCGAAATAGGCGGCGCGGTCCCGATCGCTGAGGTCGTCGGGGCGTTCGAAATATTGCGGATCGAGGGTGTCGCTTCCGGCGAGATACGATCGAGGCTGTGACGGCGTTCCGCGCGACCAGACGAAGCAATGCAAATTCGCCGCCGACATGAAATACCAGCGAATGGGATTCAGCGTCCCACTCCTGACAAGACGACGAAGTGTCTTGAGGATGATGCCGACGCGGCCAACCACGGTCCACGGACGGCGGAAGATCTTCTCGACGAACGTGACGATCGCGTCTGCACGGTCGGCCAATTGCGAATACGCGATGGTCTCGCCGTCGAGATCCCGCAGACGCAAATTTGGCGCGAGCCGCCCCGAGTTCAGGTCGTCCCAAAAGCTCTCGGTGCCCGCAAGCGGCGCAACGACGCTCATGTAAACCGGCATTGGGATCAGCGGGTTTTCGGCGATCGCACGAATCTGCCGCTCCATGTCCGAAGCCTGCTGATGACGCGGATCGTAGAGATAACCGTAGGTGATGGAAATGCCTTGGCTCTCCGCATAGGCAATATCGTCGATGACCTTGTAGCGTTTGCTCAAGTTTTGCGTCTTTCGATATCGCCGCAACAGTTCCACATCGAAAGATTCCAGTCCGGCAAACAGGCCCAAGCATTTTGAAGCGGCCAGATGTTTTATCAATTCGCGGTCGTGCAGCACGTTTTGTGTGACCAGCGCCACCCAGCCACGCACCCGCCGGTTCGATTTCAGAAACGCGCACACGCGCAGCATATGCTCGCGATCGTCGGAAAAATTATTGTCCAGCAGCATGAAGATCGGATAGAGTCGACGGAAACTTAGTCGCGGGCTGGTCGAAATCGCGTTGTGCACCGTTTCCGCGAGCTGGTGAAAGTCGTAGCTCGCATGACCCCCGACCTCGGTCGGGATCACACAGAATGAGCATTTGAAGCTGCATCCCCGCGTTGTCTCGATCAGGTGAACGACGGGACTGATCCGGCTTCTGGTGAAAAGGCTGTAGTCGAGTGCGTAGGAAGAAATAGCGGCAATTGGCGATCGATAGATCGGCTTGAGTGAGCCCTTCACGAAATCCGCGACGACGACGGGAACGCTGTCCACGCCACCGGCACATACAGCATCGAAAAATTGCGACGCAAATTCCGGAAAGCTCGTGCAGATGCTGCCGCCTGCGACCACGACGGCGCCGCTTCGGCGGAAGTAAAATGACAGCTGGCGCAACCGGTCGAAATCGACCTGAAGCCCCGAGAGGAAAACGAGGTCGTATCCTTTGCAGTCCGCAACTTCAAGTGGACCGTGCCAGTCCTCATGATGGAGGCGAACATCGAAGACCGTTTGGTCGATGAGCGATGCAACGTGCAGTCCGGAGATCGGCTGCATCAGGTAGGTTGTGCGGCGCTTGTCCCGGCCGGGCCGAAGATGGGCGCAAACCACCAAGGCTTTTAGTTTGGGTGATCGCGCACCACGTGGCCGAAATGAAGGCTCCAGGCTCATCACATCTCCACTGCAGCGTTGCCCACGTGACGAAACCGCGGGCTACCATGGTCAGTTGAAATATGGTATGCAACAATCGCAATCGTGGCAATCCTGAAAGTAAACGCCGCGTTGCAGGGATTTTCGCAAGTCTAAGAGTAAGTACGGCCTGAGAGGCCCATCTTCATGGCAAACGGGACCATGCCGGCGTCGTTGACTGCCGAACGACGCTACCTCACCAGCATCTTTATCGATCTGGTTGGCTATACAGCCCTGTCGGAGCAGCTTGATCCTGAAGATCTTCGATTGCTCCAGCGCCGCTATCAGAACCTCGCTTTGACGGTCATGGAGCGGTTCGGTGGATTCGTATCCCAGTTTCAGGGCGATGGCGTTGTCGTTTACTTCGGCTATCCCGTTGCGCATGAAAACGACGCCGAGCGCGCCGTGCGGTCGGCGCTGGAATTTCTCCATCGCCTGCAAAATCTTGATACCAACGTCAGGGATGGCTCGGATTTCCGGCTTACGGCCAGGATCGGGATCAATAGCGGTCCGGTGCTGATCGGGCCGGAATTGTTGAGCGGTGGCGTTGCCGAGTTCAGCGCGATCGGAGAAGCCGTCAATCTTGCAGCGCGCCTCCAGGCTGAGGCGCCCCCGGGCAGCGCGGTTGTCAGCCAGGAGACCGCAAGGCTTATCGAAGACCGGTTCGTATTCGAAAACCTGGGTCCTCGGGCGATCAAAGGTCTTTCGCGCAAAATCGAAATCTACAAGGTGATCGCGCCCATTCAAACGAGCGCCAGTGCCGCTGGCTCGCTGGGATTCGGCGTGACACCGATCGTGGGGCGCCAACCTAGCGTCGAGCGAATCCTTCATCGATGGCGGATAGCGCGGCATGAGGGTCGCTGTCAAACCGTCGTTATTATCGGCGACGCCGGCATCGGCAAGACGCGCGTTGTGCGAGAGCTTTGCAGCCAGCCCGAGCTCGCCGAGACCACAATTATCCAGGCGAATTGCCAGGAGCTTTTTTCGAACACGCCGCTCTATCCGCTGGCCAGTTATCTCTGGGCCCGCATCGGGTTGACACCCGAGGACGACGTTCATGCACGAATACAGAAAATATCGACCTTTCTCGACGAACTGGCGCTGAACACCTCTGAGAATAATCAGATCATCGCTAGTCTGCTGGGTGTTGAATCGATGCGAGCGGCCGAACCGGTCGCGCCGACGCCTCTTCTGCTCAAAAGAAAGCAGTACGAGTTTGTCGTCAGGGTCATGCGACAAGCGGCAAGCGCCCAGCCTACGCTTCTTTGGGTAGAAGATGCGCATTGGCTTGACGCGTCTTCTGCCGAACTATTGCAGGAAATCGTCGCCGCGCTGTCCGCCGTACCGCTTTTGGTGGTTGTGACGCGACGGTCCTTTCCCAAGTCGGTAGCGCTACCTCATGTCGATGAGACGGTCGAGCTTACGCAACTTTCGGACTCGGAGGCGCTCCAGATCGCCAGGTCAATGCCGGGCGCCCTGGAGCTGCCCGATGCTCTGCTTAGACGCGGCGTTGAAGCAGCCGAAGGCGTGCCGCTCTTTCTCGAACAGTTCATGATCTCCCTGATCGAGGAACATCGCCGGGCGCCCGACCTGAGTTCAAAGCCGGCTGGCGTGCCGCTGCTGCTCGCCGAGAAGATGTCGGGGCGTCTTGATCGCCGTCCCGGTGCACGCCGGATTGTTCAGGCCGCCGCCTGTATCGGGCGCTCGTTCGCCCCAGCCTTCCTTGCCGCGTTATTGCAACAGCAGCCGCTAGAGGTCGCAGATCCGCTCCAGGCCCTGGTCGAAGCGGAGATTCTGCTTCCCCGCCGGTACGGCGCCGAGATTCAATATGAGTTTCGGCACGCCTTGCTGCAACGGATCGCCTACGAATCCATGCTGCAGGTAGAGCGCAGGGCAACTCACCTTGGCGTGGTCGCCGTGCTGCGCAAAGCCGGTGAGCAGATCCCGTTGGAAGTGATAGCCTATCACCTCACGGAAGCAGGTGAGTTTCGGGAGGCAATCGAAGCGTGGTTACGCGCAGGTGTCCATGCGGCCGAACGATCCGCACACGTCGAAGCAATCGAACACCTTCGAAGCGGGCTCGCACTCGTGGACAAGATTCCGGACCCGGCTGTGCGCCGGCAGCTCGAGCTCAAACTTCAGGCCGCCCTCATGGGGTCGATCATCTCCGCCGAAGGCGCGACCTCGATACGGGTGTCGGAATGCTGTCAAAGGGGACTCGAACTCTGCCGAACGGGTGAGCCGACGCCGCTTGTTCTGCCCTTCGCGTTTGGCCAGTTCACGTACACCAATTGCCATGGACAGGTTCAAGAAGCCTTTTCGCTCGCCCAGCTGTTTCTGTCGCTGGCCGAACGCGCGAAGAGCGAATCGGGCCGGGTGATCGGGCACCGCATGCTCGGTACGGTCTTGTTCGGACAAGGCAAGGCGGTCGAAGCGAAAGAACAATTTGAGCGTTCGCTGGAATTGTACTTGCCTGAGCGCGATGCCGTCACGACGCATCAGTTTGGACAGAACACCGAAGTCCACACCAAATCCTCGCTGAGCCTGGTGTTGTTTTGCCTCGGCGACATCGACCGCGCGCTGGAAGTTGGCGCCGACGTGTTGCGGTCGGCAGATATGCTTCGCCACCCCCATTCGACGGCGATCCCGTTGTCCTATGTCGGAGGTTGGGTATTCGGGCTGTGCGATGCGAGCGAAAATCTCATATACGAAGCCAAACGGCTGTTGGCTTTGTCCGAACAGCATCGACTGACCGCCTTCAGTGGACATGGGAATGGGCTCCTGGGCTGGGGACTGGCTCAGCAGGGTCAACTCGAAAAAGCCGCGGAGCGCATTGAGCGTGGGGTTCAAATTCTCGATTCGATTGAGTTTCGCCTGGCGCTTTCAGGATTTCTGGGACTGTTGGCGGACGTCCGACGGCAACAGGGAAATCTTCCGGCCGCGGAAGCCGCCTGCGCGAGGGCAGTGGATTTGATCGCTGCCAGCAGCTTCCTCTGGCTTGAACCCGAACTTCGCAGGATAGAAGCGCTGATTTTGAAAGAGACCAAGGGACCAATCGCTGCGGAAGAAACGCTCCGGCGCGCCGTCGCATGCGCTCAAACCCTGGCCTTTCCAGTCCTGGAGCGTCGCTGCTTGGTTAGCCTGAAGCAGCTGCTTGGCCCCAATCATCATGACGCTGAAGCTGAAGCGAGGTTAAAGCAGCTATCGTACGTCGATGATCTCGCTCAAAGAGTGGCTCACGTAATGGACACACACGCGGATTTGATGAGGGCTTGAGGCCGGGCCGGATATGGCACCCACCCCTGATCTTGGAACGGTCAGACTTGCGGAAGAAACGCAAGGTCAAGTGCGTCATGCGAAGCCCGCGCGCGGGGTAGCGATTCCAACATGACATTTCGACCAATTCGTGGAGCGTTCTACCTGCTCCGCGTGGCCTATGTGATGAGCGGGATTTTTGTCGTAACCTTCGCTTTGTATCCGTGGTTGGCTGCGTCCTTTCTTCTGCGCTCCCGGAGAGGTCAACGACTGATCCCCAAAGCCTATCATCGCATCATGCGAGGATTGCTGGGATTGAAGATTGCCGTGAAAGGCTCTCCGTCGTCATGTCGGGCCTTGTGCGTGGTGGCGAACCATACCTCGTGGCTGGATATCATCGTCATCTCTTCATTTTTGCCCGTCGTCTTTGTTGCCAAGCGCAGGAAGTTGCAAGCTGGCCATTGTTCGGTTGGCTCGCGCAGCTTCAACGCTCGATATTCGTGAACCGGCATCGAAGGCATCAAGTCTATCAAACCATCAATCGCATCGCTGACGAGCTCCTTGCAGGCGAGGTCATGGACGTCGTCCCGTTTCGATCCGCGCTGATTGGCGCCGTGCACGAGGCGTTGCGACGGGAGGAGCGCCTAGTCGGCAATATTCGTCCAGCCCGTTTCAGTCACCTATGTCGGGCCGAATCGACGATCGGCGGTCTGGGCGCTTGAAGATGAAATTCCGTTCTTTCCGCACCTGTTGCAGGTCGCCGGCCTGCGCCAGATTGACGTCGCACTGGCGCGGGGAGAACCCATGCCGGCCGACATGAGCTCTGACCGCAAGGAGCTCGCCAAAGGGCTGGAGCAAACCGTCCGCCGGATGGTCGCGGAAGCGCACCAATCCCAGGCTTTACCGCGCTGACAGGCCAGGACCAGCCCCGCGAAAATAGGCCGGTCCCTTCACCTACCGGCCCCGCTGCCAAGCGCCTTGGATATCTGCGCCATCGCATCGTCGCCGTTTGAGCGGGACGTGGGGACGTAGCGCGCGGCCGCCTCGGGCCCGAGCCTTTCACTGTCGCCCGCCGCCGTCTTGGCCGCGGATTTTGCCCGCAGTTCTATCACCAGCGGCTTTTCCTTGCCCTCGACGTAATCCGATACTGCGGCTGCGAATTTGTTGAGAACCTCACCAGCCAGCTGCGTCTTGCCGGGCGGGCAAAGATCGCCGATGACCCAAACCGTGTGGCAGTTCGCGAGGACCGGTGCGACAGACTTGAGTTCGTCGTTGAGAATTCCGCGAAAGTGATCCAGGACATCTTCATGTTGATCACGCTGCGGAGCGATCAGCGGTCCGACATCGTCGATGATGATGACCTGAGACTCGCTCCACGGCCAATAGTTGACATTCACCGGGCCGGAATCGTCGGGGAAGTCGGGCGGCTGCGCTGCCGATGCGAATTCCAGCAGCGACTGGATGCTGATGTAGCGCGTCTTCACGTTCCTGAACGCGAATTCCGTGCCGATGCCGGTCGCGAGCTGAGTGCGTCCCGACCCGACCGGGCCGCCAATAATGACTTGAGCAGGTTTGACCTTCGGTGGCGCTCCGTTGTCGAGCAGTTCCTGCAACATTTTCGCAGCTTCCTGGCCCATGGTCGGTTCCACGTCTGCAAGCCGGGACAAGTAAGGAAGCGCAGCCTTCTGCCATATGATTTTCTGCCGCAACCATCTGGGAGCGAGCCAAATGGCTATAATCGTGCAGGCGATGATGACGACAACGTCGCTCCAGGGAAGCCCGATGTGAAATCCAAATCCGACGACACCGCCCAGCGCCATATACAGGGTTGCAATGATCGCGTTGTCTCTCAGCAACTCGCGGCCGAGCGGAAAAAGTCCTTTGGCACTCTGTTCGGAGCTGAAGAAGGTTGAGGCCTCCCAGACAGCGACGATTGCGATCGCGGCGATCAAGCCTGCAATCTCGGCGAAGCTGTGCCAGCCGAAAAACTGCCACAGGTGCCGCGCGCCGAACGTCGTAATCCGATTGACCAGGATGCCGACGCAGACATGGCCCATTTGATCGGCCATCCACATATAGGAATACGTCGCCGCACTCTGAACTTCCTTGCCATAGACATCAGCCTTGAACTGCTTGAACAACTCGCCGTAAGAGATCTGCGGCGACCGCGGATGATCATTGGATCGCAATAATAGCGAAAGGCCCGCAGTCGAAGCGTCGTTTGCCATGGTGGTACCCTCCTGCAACTGGCCAGGCGCGGTGAACGCGCTTGCAACGACGGAACGCCAGCCTCAGACTCCGGCATGACTTCCGGCTCATATCGCCGGCTCACCGCCCGCGCTTGGCTTGGAACAATTTTAATGGCTCAATTCCACCTGATATTTTTGTGAACTGGGTCACATATTATCGAAAATTGTTTCGGCCGGGACTTCCGTTCCGAAACCAGTCGTCCGCGCTCACGACGTTGTATACCGAGATAGTAGGCCAACCCATCAGGTCGGCGCAAGGTTGAGCATTCACCGGCCGAGCCAGGTACGAGATATCCCTTCAGGTAAGGTGCCATAAACGCCAAGTGCGCGAATTGGCGTTCGCGATCAATCCTACCCGCCTCGTCATAGAACACCAGCGTCGGTACCCAAAGCTGCGGGACACCGCTCGGAAACAAAGAACGGATCAAGGCAGTGCGATTGGTCGGAAAATCCTGCTCAATTGCCATTTCGAATGCCCGCTCTGCTGAGCATTGTTGAGCATGCTACAGATCACCGAATGGTAAGATCATCGGATTACTTCGGCATCCAGGCGGCGGCAGCGCGGCCCCCGGTTGAGCGTAATGATTGGCCGCGCAGCTACGGCCAACATCGGAAGGCCGAGGAATGTTCGCCGCCTCATTCGACTCACCTGGTCAGTGCCTCCCGCTGTAGGCGACCGCGTTGGGCTTCTTTCATCCGTCGCTTAATACTCCTTGGACATGCACTCTTTCGTGTAGGTTCGCCTGTCTGCATCAGAGAGAAGCTTCTGGGCCTGCTCCTTACACTCAACCCGCTCTTGCCTTTTCTTGGCACTCTCCTGATGTTCCTTTTTTGCTGCGAGCTTGTTGTCAGGAGTTGACGGCAAGGGGGTTGGAGAAGTCGTCATGGCTTCCTCCCGTGACGTCACGGAACCCTCTGGTTTTTGATAAGTGGTCGGGGAATAAACCATTCCGATAGGAATGGGAATAAACAAACAGCCAGATAGCATCAACAAGGCAAGAGCGCTGGTCAAAAGTGTTGAACAGGATCGCACGTCAGCGCATCGGCTCCGGCGGCCGCAACTGCGTTGGCAGCGCGGGCGGGGGCGGAGCGGCTGAAACCTGCGGCGTGGCTTGCTCCGGCGGCGCGGGCACGGGCTTGCGCAACGCAGCAGTCGGTTGCGGCGGCGGCACTGCGATCTTGTGACGGATGTCCTTCTCGGCCGCCTGCAGCCTAGCGATATCGCGCGCCAACTTCTCCTGCCCGGCGGCCAGCTTCTCGACGCTTTGCTGCACGGAGGCGATATCGCGCGCCATCGCGTCGAGCTGCTGCTGGTCAGGCGAAGGGACCGCGGGCCCCGGCGCCGCGCTTCGCGCACTATCTCCGCATAGTGACTGACTTCGGTCACCGCGAAGGTCACCGGGTCGACCATCGCGAGCACGTCGAGGTCGAGGAAACTATCGTTGAGCGGGCTTACCAGCGTGTCTGCGATCGAATGGGCAAGCCGCATCAGGTAACTGTCGTGGGGCGGCGTATCGATCACCAGGAAATGGCAATGCTGCACTGCAGTAATCACTTTGTCGAAATCGGCGAACTCGGCAGCTTCGTTTTCGTGAAACTTGGCGCCTTCGACGCGAGCGACGCTGAAATGGACCGCCAGCTCGAGATCGATATGGGTCCGCTCGGCCCAGGCACGGCGGTTCTCAAGGTAGTGAGTGAGGCTCTTTTGCCGGCTGTCGAGATCGATCGTGGCCACGCGCTGGCCGGCTTTCATCAACGCGATCGCGATATGCATCGCGACCGTGGTTTTCCCCGAGCCTCCCTTCTCGTTTCCCACCACGATCACGTGTGGTAGGTAATTCGATGGGCGCCTGCAACATGGCGCGCCTCTTCGATGGCCGTCGATATGTCCGTTTTGTTTTGAGGATCAGCGTGGGAGGCAGCGTCCCATCGCCAGTCGAGCTCACAACGCGATCTGTAGGACAGTTGTTCCCTTCAGGCTGCGCCAGTTACGAACGGAGGGACTCAGGAAGCTCATTTTGCGGGCGCATTGAGACCCATGCCGATCCGTTAAGCGATACCGCTCCGGAGGGCCGGCCGCGGTATGTCGATGCTCCCCCATCGCGGAGTCGTCTCGTGACTCGAAGACGTTTCCGGGAGGCAGGGCGTCGAGCAGGCGTTGGATCCGCCTCAGCCGGTTGCCGTTCTTCGACAGCATCCGGCCGTTGACGGTGTCGGCCAGGCCCCGGAAGCCGTCGAGCTTCAGCTCGAACAGCCAAGCCGGGTCATCGAACGGGTCCTTGCGGCGAATGGGGATGATCGGCTGCATGGGCCGGAAATCGGGCGAAGCAGGCAGCCGAGTCAAGCGGGAAAGCCGGCGCATCAGGCGGGGGAACTCTGCGGCTACCGAGGAATTGCTCGTAGGCTAGGCGGCACTTCCGATCTCCCTCATGCCCCCATGCCGCCTTCGAGACCCCGGCTGCTTGCGCCACAAATAGCCGGGGTCTTCGCTTTTCCCTTCCAGCGGGACGGTCAGGGCCCATATTGCTGAGCATGGCTACCCTGCTGCGAGATGAACTTCATATCGTCGTTACGGAGTACGGTAACGGCATATGGGAATGGGAGATTTGCTGCCAGGGCGAACCGCTCTCGGTCCGGATGCGGGATGGTCCGTTTAAGTCGCAGGAGGTCGCTCTTGCGGCTGGCAAAATCGCACTCCGCGAGTTTTTAGAGCTTTTGGAATCCGAACAGGAAAGCGATGCCTGAGCACAGCAGCAAGCGCCCCCAGACCGGGGCGACGGGCTTGGCTTTCTGGGGCTGGGTCTCAACCGGGTCTATTCGATCGCCCCAGATGGCGTAGGAGCCCTGTCAAGACCACAGCGGACAGAGCGAAAATCATCTACGTTCGGACTGAACGCCCTGGCGATCCAGACGACGCAATAACTTGGCAATCCTCGGCGGACATGCCACGCTCTCGGTCCCATCAGTGCCGCGCTTTCGGTGCGTGTGTGACTGCCGCGCAACGTGGTGTGCAAAAACGCGCAAGCTGGGCTTCCCGGCGGGCGATCCGCGCACCGGACAGGTTATGATGTCCATGCCCATCGCAATGGGTGTGCGAAACCTGTGGTGTGGGGCGCCTTCACTTTTGTGGCAGCCGCGCAACGGCGCGCAGAAAACGAGAACGAGGCGCGTCAAGGCGACCATCCGGGTGCTAAACAGACTATGATGCGGATGCACGTTGAGCTCATGCTGTGCATCCCTCCGATTTGACCTAAGGCGCCAACCCAACGCAGTCGGTTAGCGCCTCCTTGCAATCGGCAGTAGCCTGGCCGGCAAAGTCCCCGCCGAGGTTTGACTCCTCGCCCCCGCTGCCCTATGGTGAAAAAAAGACGGGCACCCACACAAGCCCGTCAAGCACAGGGGGCAAACCGTGCAGAACGACGACATCCAGGAACAGTTCAACGATGCTGTGACGGCTTGCGATCGCCGCCTTGCCGAACGCATCGCATGAATATGGCTGTTGAGATTGCAGACGGCAACGATGACGCTGCGGAAGTCGCCTGCGCCGCTACCGACGTCGTAGGGCGTTCAGTGCTGATCAGCGCTGCGGTTGAACTTCGCGCTTCTGGCGGGGTTCGGCGTGGCGTTGGCGACGCTGCGATGCCTGCGCCCATGACGCATCGTGGGGGCTTGACCGAGAACCCATGGAGAAGCAGCGAATGTTCAGTCTCAAGTTCAGCACCACCAGCCTATCCCCCGAAAATGAACCAGCCGATATTGAAATGAAGGTCATGCACATTCTTGACGATGTCGCAAAATGCATCAGCGAAGGCCAGTTGCAAGGTGCGGTACACGATGGAAATGCAAACGTCGTTGGTCAATTCATTTTGCACAGAGAACGGGTCGCAGTTTAACTTCGCACCACATCCGCAATCAGCAAAGCCGCGGTGGTCACCTGCATTTTTCCAAACCCACCAGATGTAGCGCAGCCCTACGACTTCCAATCTGCAGGCTGGTTCCTTGGTGTGACCGACATCACAGAGCTCGCCCCCGGTAAACCGTATATTGTCATCGCGAGCGGCAATCGAACCTTCCGATACCACTGTGCTGATGCGTTGGAAGAGGGGATATCTCCGGTGAGTAACGAAAACCAATACCGCCAACATGCTAGGGAATGCTTTGAACTAGCGAAGGAGATGAATGGCCCTGGCAACAAGGCACTGCTAGTCGCCATGGCTCAGTCGTGGAGTAACCTCGCTGACCAAGCTGCCAAGAATGCCGAAACAGATGTGATCTACGAAACGGCCACTCGACCGCAAAAATCATTTGATTAGTTTTTTTGTTTTCTTCACAACCCTTCCGCAGTGACATTCAAACATCCGATCCTCATACCACGCCTCCCCGATTGTATACGGCTCAATCCTGGCTAGGCTCATGGCCTCTCCACAAGCCTCGCAACTCGGACGCTTCGCGGCGCCTGAAGATGGGCTTTCCCGAACGGCCATGGCACTGACGTTAAACGAACGAAGATTCCAAAATATGACGTGTCCGTCTGTTCGATATCCGACACTTGTGGATAACTTTGATCTTGCATCGCAACAGGAACTGCCGCCTTAGCCCGCCATCGATGACGCAGATGCTGAGGTCCTAGGGCTTGGCGTAACCATCGCTGTT
>WNGP01002383.1_pt1 | contig 15674 bp, 11 predicted proteins | sample 5407671 | NCBI WGS metagenome assembly WNGP01 (sample SAMN13153381, study PRJNA577476) | soil metagenome | isolation source: 40 cm soil or saprolite under Garry oak tree replicate 2 | place: USA:California | collected 2016-06-15 | reverse complement strand
CAACTGAGCTACGGGCGCGCAGCGAAACACTTCACTGTCAACAGTTTACGGCAAGTTCTTCTTCGATTTCAACCTCGAGTTTTGGCTCATTATGAGCACTTGTGAGAAATCGCAGGGTGCGCTATCTATCTCATACGAACTCATACGAAAAAACTTAAATAAATTGACTTCATGCATGAGCGTCTAACTTTCTACCAGACGCTCGACTCGCGGGGAGCAACCGGACGAGGGCGTTGAAGTGGATGAAAAGAACGACCAGGTCGCGCTTCGCAGAATGCGTAGCAGGACGGGAAATCCTCAGGAATGATGAGCGAAATAGCAATTCGCGAGAGACACGTAGTTCCCTGTAATTCGACCATTCGACCTGGCATTCGGGCGGGAGCGGATGTTCAAAGATATCCGGTTCTTGTTCCTGGCTGTTCGAATCCCCTCTCGTCCGTTGGCGAACATTCGGGCCCTTTGGATGTAGCTCTTCCGAATCATCCAGAGTGCCGTTGTCAAATCTCCTTTGTTGCATATGCTATTCGCAGATCACTCTGATGCGCTCCGAGAAATAAACCCTATGAGGCGTAGCAAGCCAACAAGAAGACCTGTTCGCATATCAACGACGAGACGGTTCCCGAAGAAAAATCCCGCGATCGGGGCGCGGGTCTTATTCGTGCCACTAGTTCTCTCGCTAGTCTTTGGCCTTGCCACCTCCACCCGGGAAAGTTGGTCTCCGACGTCAACCATTGGCTACGCTCAATCCCGATGCGGTCCTGCCATCAGCTGCACGGCCTAGAACAGATTCCAAAGGAACTGGTTGTAAACTTCGTGGTGGTACTGCACCTCGGGCGCTTTGACGAAAGTACCCAGCTGACGCGGACAGCGGTCCGCCGAAGCCTGTTTGAGATTGGCATAGCGTCCCTTCACGTCCGCTCCGAGAAGGGTCGTGGTCCATTCAGCATTGCGAAAGTAGTCGAGCGCCGTATAAATGTTGTCCGGTAAATAACGCTCCGCCTGGCGCAAGTCCTTGATCTTTGCGGTTTCTCCGTCGACTCCAGCCTTGAAAATCGAATACATGACAAGGTAAGGATTGGCGTCCGGCGCCACGGAGCGAACTTCCACGCGCATGCTCTTTTCGTTTCCGATGGGGATGCGAATCATCGAACCGCGATCGACAGCCGAAGCCTTGATCTGGTTGGGCGCCTCAAAGTGCGGGTCTAGACGGCGATAGGCGTTCACGCTGGCATTGAGCAGAAGGCAGATGTCGTTCCCGTGAGTGAGGATGCGGTCGAGGAAAGCCCACCCAAATTTGCTGAGCTTGTCTTCGCCTTTGGGATCCCAGAACAAGTTGTTGCCATTTTCGCTGATGGAAACGTTGGTGTGCATGCCGTTCCCGTTGACGCCGACGACCGGCTTGGGCAGGAAGCAGGCGGTGAGCCCCATCTTGGTGGCCACCTGGCGACAGATCAGTTTGTAGAGCTGGATCTGATCGGCAGCAGCGACGACCTCACCATAGCCATAGTTGATTTCAAACTGCGACGGCGCGACTTCCGGGTGATCCTTTTCATTCTGGAAGCCCATCGCCCGCTGCACTTCCGCGGTCGTATCGATGAACGCACGCAGCGGATCACCAGGGAGGGAATGGTAGTAGCCTCCGGTGTTCACGTAGCTAAACGTGTTTGTCTCATGATAACGACGCTCGGCGTCCGAGCCCTGAAACAAGAACCCTTCAATCTCGTTCGCGGCATTCAGCGTGTGGCCTTTTTTCTTGTACAAGTCGCCCGCGAACCCCTTCAAAAGGCCGCGAATGTCGGCTCCGTAGGGCGTGCCGTCTTTGTCGACCACATCGCCAAAAACCAGAATCTTCCCAGCACCAAAGATATCCGCGGGCGCCCAGTAGAATGCGTCCCAGCAAATACCGAGACGCAGGTCGCTCTCGCGCTGCGCCGTAAAGCCGCGAATAGAAGAGCCGTCAAAAGTGAGGTTGTCCCAGCTCTTGATGAGGAACTTTTTGTCGTAGTCGAGCATGTGCAGGCGGCCCTCAAGGTCGCTGAAGAGGACAGTGACGGCCTTGATGCGCTTTTCGTCGGTGAGATACTTCAGGCGCGCTTCCTGTGTCTTGTGGATGGCCACGCGATTTTTCCGCTGTTCCTTAGCCTCCAGATTCAATTCTTCTAGTTCGTCGTAAGAGAGTTCAAGAAAATCACGCAATTCGTTAGCCATGAATCTCCTTAAAATCGAAATCAGGAACGGAATTCGAGCAAAAACGCAAGCACATCAGGCCACGTAGAGTATCGCACCGATTTGAAAAGCGCCAGACTGAAAAAATCGCGCGAATCAATCGAAAAAAGGAATAGTGCCTTGCGAGCGTTGCTGCGCGCTAAATTAGGCCTTGTGACTTCTCGACCGCAGGCCAAGCTTCAACTGGCGTCAAAACAGAGGGTCGGAAGGCAATTTTCAGGAGCAAGGGCGTGACCAAAGTAGTCGCAACCGCCATGAAGACGACCACACTGTAGATCTGCGTGCTGATTACCGACATGCCGAGACCGATCTGCGCCACTACCATCCCCACTTCTCCTCGTGGCACCATTCCAAGACCTATCTTCAGAACATTGTTCCAACCGAGTGAAAGAGCGCCGGCACCGCAGCCAATCAGCTTGGTGACGATAGCTGTGCCCAGAATCACCAACGCCAGAATCACTGTTGATGTTGAGCGGAAGACTGCAAAATTAAGGTGCAGGCCGATGCCTGCAAGGAAAAAGGGCACGAGCAGTTCGCTGACGCCGCGGGTCAGAGTTCGAACGCGGGCGTCGGCACTATCCGAAAGGGCCAGGCCGGCCAGAAACGCTCCGACAATGGCTGCGACTCCGGTGTACTGAGCCAGTAGTGCCAGCGCGAACAGAAAAACCATGGCGATATGAAATTCCGCATCATCCGCGCGCGCACGGGATCCAAAAATGGGGAGTAGGCGCTTTGCTGCAGTTGTGCCCCAGACCGCCATTACGATGGTGAACGCGGTGGCCAGCCCCGCGATGAGTGCGATCTCCCAAAAATTGACCCGCCCACGGGCGGCACTGCTGACAATGGCTAGCACGATCAGCCCAAGAACGTCGTCAATCACCGCCGCAGCGAGGATAATCTTGCTGGCAACTTCATGAAGGAGTCCACGGGCGGAAAGCACCGAAGCTGTGATTCCGACGCTGGTGGCTACCATGGCCGCCCCTACGAAGACCGCCTCGATCTGCGGCGCTCCCCATAACGACAGAATCCCCCAGCCGGCAAAAAATGGCACGATCACGCCGAGAGTTGCCACTAAGGTAGCCTTGCCGCCAACCTTCAACAACTCGGAAGCCTTAACTTCCAGACCAACACCAAAGAGGAGGAACATAACTCCAAGGTCCGACAATGCTTTCAACATTTCGTTGGGATGAATCCACCCGAGCACGCTGGGACCGACCAGCGCGCCGGCAAGGATCTCGCCAACGATTCCGGGCTGGCCCAAACGCTCGAATAGCTCGGCCAGGAGCTTGGCCGAGCCAAATATGATGAGCATGGCGAGCGGAAGAGGAATTTGATCGTGCATCTGTGTATTTAGCGGCCCCGTGCGTTTTGCCGCGCAAGCCTCCACCAAGTAATGAAGGCGGCCATCACACATCCAGCTAACACGGGCAAGAGCGGTACCCCTCTAGAAACCAGCAAGTAAGAGGCGAAGAAGACCGCGGCTAAAAAGTACTGCCACTTATATTTCATTTCCAGGCCATAAAGAACCAGGAGATCGCCATTAGGAGGACCAGAAATCCGATGGCAGGAAGTTTCAGCGATTTCGACCACGTGGGCTTCTGCGTCCCTTCCCGACGCAGGCGGCGAATTTCCGAGAGCTGTCGCCGTGCAATCGACAATTCCCAACTGGTTCCAGCTAGCTCGAGAGCGCGCGCGGTTTCCGCATCGGCTCGATCTAGCGCACGAATGCGATAATACAATTCGGCGTATTTGAACTGCGCAAGAAAGTTTTCGGGTTCGATTCGACGAGCTCCCTCAAGCGCGTCCATTGATCGGTAAACATCATAGTTCATGGCGTGGGCCATGCCAAGACAGGTATGCAAGTCCGCGCTATCTGGGTTATCTACGCAGGCCTGTTGGAGCGCAGTGATGAACTCCGCCAGCTTTTCCGGAGGGACCGAATGAGGGTCGCGCCAGGGAATCGCTGGTAAGGGGTTAGGGCGTTGGCCGGGAACGAGGGTTCCCGGCCTGGGTTGAAGTGTTGTTGTGGTAGCCATTCGCGTTAGCTCCTCCGGCTACATTTCCGCCTTCAGCTCGAATTCGGGATAGCCCAAGGCGCCCATCTCAGGCAGATCCAAACCTTCGAGTTCGGACTTGGCTGCTACGCGCTGACCTACCGCCCAGTCGATCAAAAGGTTAAACACGAAGCTAAGCGTGAAGACGAACCCTACCAAGGTCACAATACCGATCAACTGCGCGACGAGTTGGCCTCCGTTATCGCCGTAGAATAAGCCCGTCACCGCACCGTTTACACCATTCCACGAACCACCATAATTGCTCTTTCCGTCCGCGAACAAACCGACAGAAAGCACACCCCATAGGCCGTTCGTGCCGTGCACGGAAATGGCGCCTACTGGATCGTCGACGTGCATCACCCGGTCTACGAATTCCACAGAGATACACACAAGGACGCCGGCGATAAGACCGATGATCACTGACCCAACCGGATTTACGAATCCGGAAGGCGCAGTGATGGCCACAAGCCCGGCGAGCAAGCCATTGCCAGTCATCGACGCATCCGGCTTATTGTACCGCAGCCACATATACAGCATTGCGCCGAACGATCCCGCCATACCAGCGAGCATCGTGTTCACAGCAATCGACCCGATGCGTAGGCCGCCGTTGCCGGAAGCACCCAGCGTCGAGCCAGGGTTGAACCCAAACCAACCGAAGGCCAGTATGAAGCAGCCGGTAAGGACAATCACGATGTCATGCGCGAGAATGGCATTCGATTTTCCGGAGCGCTCATATTTACCAATGCGTGGTCCGATCATCATCGCTAAGGCGAGCGCTGTGACGCCTCCGACAGCGTGAACCACTCCTGATCCGGCGAAATCAGAGTAGCCCTTGCCTAAGTTGAAATTGGTGCCCAGGCTGGAGAGCCAACCACCGCCCCACGCCCAGTTCGCGAAAAGGGGATAGGTGATCGCACCCATCAGGAAAGAGGAAATGACGAACGCCGCGTACTTCCAGCGCTCGGCAGCCGCACCGGTCACGATGGTGAGGGCGGTATCCATGAAAACCATCTGGAAGAGGAACAGCACCATCACCGCCACGTCATAAGTTCCCCTGTGCACTAAGAAAAGGCCGTTCTGCCCAAAGATCCCGAAGGACTTGCCGAACACTGTAATGACATGCTCCGCGCTCAAAGGAGGAGTGCCACCGAGGTTGGCAACCGCACCGACCCCGCCCATCTGGATCGCAAAGCCGATGAGCCAATAGGCCAGCATGCCGACCCCGTAGACCATGAAGTTCATCATCATGGTGTGATTGGCGTTTTTGGCACGACAAAGGCCGGTTTCGACAATCGCAAACCCGGCCTGCATGAACATCACAAGGAATCCCGTGACGAGGGTCCAAACGAAGTTGATGGCAATTTTATTCTGACCTACCTGATTTGCCAGGTCACCGATGGTCGCGCCTTTCTTCGCGTCGGTCACAGCGATGTCGCTTGCTGTGCCGGTGAGCGCGCCGTCCGGGTCGCCTTTGGACCTGGCGTCCGCACTTGGTACAGGAGCACCAGCGAGATCGGCATCTGTGATTGCCTTTGGCGCCGCCGTGGGCGTCGCGGCGGGAGTTTGCGCAAAACTAAGCGGCGCCAAACAACAGAGGGCCGCAAAACACAACGTGAGTAGACTCTTGCGCGCGATTTTCATCCTCGTCTCACCCCTTTTTCCAGATTGCATTCTTAAGATAGGCCCGATTGAGAACACCGATGATGCCGAACAGACTGACGGATAGCCCGAAAAGGACTACTGCCAGCCGTGCGATATTGGAATTCAAAGCCAAGCTGAGAACGCTGATCACAAACCCCGAAAGCGTTACGAGAATTCCGACGAGTATCATCATTTGTTTCTTAGCTCCTCAATTTTCTGGATTGTCCAAGGGCTTAATCTTACGGAAGGCCCAAATAGAAACCGCCATCGATGCCACCGCCACGAGGTACGGCAGAGTTTTCCCGGAGTAGAGACCAACTGATAATGCTGTGAACCCTACCAGAAACGCCGTGATGCCTAGCCCTTGTGTGCGATTTGCACCCATCAAGCTGCTCCCTTCGGCGGTTTTTGCATAACTTGGTACAGCAACACCAACGACCTGTGTCTGACTGGCTGCCATTGTATTCCTCCCTTTGGGATTCGTGGGTTTCTTGCACTTCCCTTCTACCTTCTGACTAAAAGCTGGACTCGTCCTCAAAACATGAAGCCCGCCTCAACGAGGCCGCGCGGTTGGTTAACATTCAGACCGGCGGGGCCGAAAACGCTGCCCGGCGTTGAGCTAGTAGCGTGAACGATCGAGAATTCTCCACGAAGGAAGAAGGCGTCCTTGCGGTAAGTCGGAGTCATAGTTAAGGCGAAAGCGCCGCTGCCCGGGCCATAGAGCAAGTTGATGGCTCCGTTCGAGACGCTCCCAGTGGTCGATATATATTCCGGCCGGGCCGCCATCGATATGCCGTGCTTGAAATTGTAGGTGAGCAAGAGCGCGCCCCCTCGCGTGGCTGCGCCCTGGGGTATTCCAATCTTCGCGTTAGTCGGCACGTTGGTGTACTGAAGGTATGGTTGGACCATCCAACTCTCGTGGCTATACGTGTAGATCACGTTGTAAATCCGGCTGTTGTTTAGAAATAGAGGTGTCGCGAGAGTGTTCTTTGCGTACTGCCCAGCGTTCCCTCCGGCCACAAACGACAGCGAATTCGCGGCATTGAACGCGTAAGTTAGCGAGCCCCAAAGCCAAGTGTAGCGCTTGGAATAGAAACCATCATTCCAGCTCAACGATGCACTGAGCTTCTTGAAGGTACCATTGAGTTGCACACCTCGATTGACGGCGTTCTCCTGATTCCATAAGAGGCCGCGTTCGATGTTGATGTTTTCAAAGCTGAATGTATACTCCGCTCCAATCAGAGTAGGCAGCGCGCCTACTTCAACCGAGTAGTTACCCTTAACCAGCTTAAGATAACCTTGCGGAAGAGGGCCGTAGACGTTCTTCACCGTGTCGACGGTCGAAAGGAACGGCGTACCCAAAGCCGGTAAGTTGTAGGCGCCTCCTTGGAGGTAGAATTGCCACCAGCCGGTTGTTTTCTGGAGAAAGATCTGACCATTACTAAGATCCCACTGTGTCGCTTTATCGCCGGGAATCCGATTTCCCTGCACCAGACCCACGCCGCTAAGAATGCCTGTGACCGCGAGTTTTCCAAACGGGCCCGCCTGAACCTCGTGCGGCACGGCAGTTTGTAACGGCCCCGACATGGAGGGCATAGGCAGAGGTTGCGGATCGGCAGGCGCTGGGGTCGGTGACCCGGCGGCGGACCCGGAACTCGTGGTCGACTCAGTGCTCGACGCAGCACTTGGCTGTGCTGGGGACGTTACCGCGGCCGGCGAAGGAGAGCTTTGCGTATTCGAGGAAGAAGTCGTTTGTCCGAGGCCAGGAAGCACCATGATTCCAGTTGCCAGTAAAGCCAAACACCATTTTGGCCCTCTCATTGTTTTTTTCTCCACTCTTGATCAACATTTCCCTGCGAAGCAACGACGGGGGCCGTCGCTTGACGGCAGACTCTATGCGCTGCTTTTTCGGAACGCCAACGGAAAATACGAATTCGCCGGATTCAAAATCTGAGTGGACCGCAAAATTTCAATCTATTGAATCCAAAATCTGCGGTTGGCGAACGTACGCCCCGTCGTGCACGATGCGCCAGGAAGTCTGACTACTGCGGTAACCTCGAAGCACTTCACTGAGGGAGAGTTAATGAAGAAAATCGAAGCGATCATCCAGCCGTCGCAGTTTGATTCAGTAAAAGACGCCCTTCTCGAAATCGGCGTCGAGGGCATGACGGTAACAGAAGTGCGTGGTCATGGCAGGCAGAAAGGGCACCCAGTGGTTTACCGTGGACAGGAATACACTTTAGATTTACTGCCAAAGGTCAAGATCGAGATGGTCCTTCCTGACCAGCGCGTCGACTCGGCAGTGGAAGCGATTCTAAAAGCTGCGAAGACCGGCAAAATCGGGGATGGCAAGATCTTTTTGTCGACCGTCGGTGACGCGATCCGAATTCGCAATGACGAACACGGGGAAAGCGTGCTTTAGACAACGTGATAACTGCAGCGAGAGCCAGACTTGATCCAAAGCCGACTGAGGTGGGAAACCTTGAGGACGCGTCGGAAGTGTCTTCCCAGTCCCATGCGCAATGCGAGTTAGAGAGACAGAAGATACAGCAGGCGTTTCTCGACGGCGCGAGTGTACACGCAACACTGCAGGCGTTGTGTGAAATGGCCGAGCGAAATATTCAGCAGGGCCTGCAAGCCGCATCACACGTTCACAACCTGGAACCCGAAGGCCTCGCCCTTCTCGCGATTGGCGGGTTTGGCCGTCGAATACTTTTCCCCTATTCCGACGTCGACATTCTCTTCCTGTTTGAGAATGGTCGAGCGGAACTGAGGCTTGAGGCTGTTCTTGCAGAATTAACGAGAACTCTCTGGGATCGAGGATTTCGTGTCAGCTCGGCCGCACGCACGTTGGATGAAAGCAAGCGCGTGGAACGAGAGAACGTGGAATTCCACCTTGCGATGATGGATCGGCGTTTCCTGGCGGGTGACTCAACGGTTTACCAAATACTTGAACAGATGGTCCTCCCGCGCGCGGAGAAGATTTATCGTTCATGCTTACGTGAAGAATTGACGAGACTTACCAAGCTACGGCTGGCTAAGTATGGGAATACGATCTTTCATCTCGAGCCTAACGTAAAGGACTCGCCGGGGGGTCTTCGGGATTTTCACGCGAGCAATTGGATGCGTCAAGTTGCCGGGACAACGAGTGAAATCCGAGGCGCCGATATGGTCGAGCGGGATCTGGCCTTGACCGCGGTGGATTTTATGAGCCAGGTGCGATGTTTCCTCCACTATGAAAATGGAAGGAACGACAATACCTTGACCTACGAGCTCCAGACTCTTGCGGCCGAGCGGTCTCTAGGAACGAAGGACGGTCTCAAGCCCAACGCGGCCGAGTGGATGCGAATGTACTACCGACATGCGCGAACGCTGCATTACCAACTCCAACGGTCCTTGAGTTTGCAATCGATCACAGCGCATACCTTGTGGCAGAAGTTACTCCTCGCGGCGCGTCCTCCAAAGATCGAAGTTAGCCCCGGTAAACCATACGCCATCCGAAACGGGCAGTTTGAGATCCTCGACTCAACAGCGTTCTCCGATCGAACTGCGGTGCTGGCGCTTTTGACGGAAGCCGCTCACACAGGATTGCAGGTGTGTCGGCACGCGGAACGCACCATGGCCTACTTTCTCTTTCATCCAGAACTGCCCGCCAAGAATCTGGAAATCTCCTGGAAGCAGTTGCAACAGATCTTGGGCGCCGATTATCCGGGCGTGGCGTTGCGACCGATGCAACGATTGGGGTTACTTACGGAAGTGCTGCCCGAGTTTGGATTGATCGACTCACTGGTCATTCGCGACTTCTACCATAGATATACGGTTGACGAGCACTCTTTGCGCGCCATTGAGCACTTGCAGGCGCTCGCTGAAGCCAGCGACCCGCGCGACCTGCCATTCTCCACTCTGTGGAAGACGGTGGAAAGACGCGACTTACTTGTTTTGTCCCTTCTACTCCACGACGTGGGTAAGGGAATGCCAGTGGAGAATCACGTTTCCGGCAGCTTAAACGCTCTGAAGACAGCGGCACAGCGATTGCAGCTCTCACCGGAGGATGAAGCCGAAGTGCGCTTCCTCATCGAGCAACACTTGGAAATGTCGGCCACGATGCAGCGCCGGGATGTATTCGACCCTGTAACGGTCCGTTCCTTTGCGGCAGTGGTCGAGACTCGCGAGCGCCTCCAGTGCCTTTGCCTCCTTACCTATGCTGATATTCACGCTGTGAATCCCGAAGCCCTCACTCCATGGAGGGCCGAGATGCTTTTGCAGCTTTATCTTGCGACGTCGAATCTGCTGACGCGTTCGCTCGATTCCAACCGGCTGCATGCCCCTGCCGACGAATCTCTTTTGGAGCAACTGCGTGCACTAACCGGGTGCGACGAGTCGGGCAAGATCGAGCGTTTTCTCGAGGGTTTCCCCAGGCGATATTTGGGCGTGCATTCAGCAGCGGAGATTGCGAATCATTTTGGTTTATGTCAACGCCTGAGCATAGAGCCGGTGCAAATAGAGGTGATGTCAGTACCCGATGCGCTTAGTCTTACGCTTTTGACGGCGGACCGGCCGGGTTTGTTCGCCACGATCGCCGGCGTCTTAAGTAGCTGGGGAATGAACATCGTCAAAGGGCAGGCCTTTTCGAATACCGCCGGCATAGTCCTTGACTCCTTTCACTTCAGCGATTCCTGCCGCACTTTCGAGCTAAACCCGGGTGAAATTGATCGATTTCGGCGCAATCTTATCGATGTCCTGCAGGGCACAACTTCTCTGGAATCGCCTCTGCGCACACCGGAGGCTGCCTCCACACCGAAAATTCCAAAGGTCAATGTGAAAACGGCAATCAAATTCGACGATACCTCGTCAGAACAGTGCACTCTGTTGGAGATCGTGACCCAAGACAAAAAAGGATTGTTGTATCTGCTGGCTTCGACAATGGCGCGCCTCGCTTGCAACATCGAGGTTGCCTTGATCGATACCGAAGGGCAGAAGGCAATTGATGTGTTCTACGTGACGAAAAAGGACCAGAAGCTTTCCGGAGATGATAAGACCACGCTTTTGGACGCACTGCAAAAGGCACTCATTTAGGCCCAGGGCCAAGACTTTTGTCCGATTCAGCGCCAATACTCCCGAATCAGGTACAAGTTGCGTGCAACGACTCCGAACAAGCACAACGACTTTCTCTGTATTCCAACATGAGTGTTTGACTGGCTTGCGCTCTGTGAGTGTCGTTGTGATTGAGGACGGGGGGCAGCCCATGGTCCTTACTTCCTCCTCACGCAGAAGGGATGCCCATCTATTATCAGAGCACACCGGACTCTTTCGGCTTTACCGCGAATCCCTATGGTTTCGGCTTCAGAGATCTGGGACTAGCGAGGCCAGCCGCCGCGGTTTCACCGAAGCCCTGCCTCAGGTGGTGTTGGGCGATGGCGCGACCTGGATTTGGAACACGGCTACCGAACTGTTCCCGCCAGCCACTCAGATTCTCGATCGCTTTCATGCCAAAGAACATCTCGGCGAAGTGGGAAAGGTCATTCATGGAGACAGCCCCGAGGGCAAGGCATGGATCGATGCACGTTGTGAGGAGCTTGACGAAGGTCACTTGAAATCCTTGGTGCACGCGCTGCGCAGCCACATCGGTCAACACAAAGAGGCGCGAGAATGTATTCAATACATCTGGAGAAATCGACGGCGCATGCGGTATCCCCAGTTCGAAAAACAAGGCTTCTGTACTTCGACCGGCGTCGTGGAGTCTGGTTGCAAAATCGTAGTTGGGACCCGACTCAAGCGGGCAGGCATGCGCTGGACCGTCAAGGGCGCCAACGCCATCATCGCCCTGCGCTGCAGCAAGCTCAGCGGACGCTTCCAGGATTTCTGGGAACGCCGCTCAGAGGGAAAGCAGGTGGCTGCATGACTTCCCCGGTTCCGGGGGCGCAAGAACGCCTGCCTGTCACGCAGGAGGTCGCGGGTTCGAGTCCCGTCGCTCACATATAAGGGAAACGCGTCGGGCTATGTCGATCCCTTTTTCTGAGGCTTTGCTTGCGAATCTGATGCGCTATACTCGAAGCTATGCGAGCTCGGGCTTCTCGAATAATCGCCACAGTTATCTTGGTCACCTGTCTTGCATGCCCATTAGTCGAGCTGTTCGACAACTGGGATCACACGATTCAAACCGGGAACGATACCGAGTACACTCTCGTTGTTCTTGCATTGTGCGTGGGAGTAGCGTATTCGTTTGCGCGCTTAATCTTCAAATCCGCGCTGCTTGGTTTTGTTGCAAAAAGTGTATTCGCTCCCTGCGTCCAGAAGTCTTTCTTTTCCACGCTGTGCAGTTTCACTTTACTGCTTTTTGATGCGACGAGTCCCCCTTCCCTCCCACTGCGTATCTAGAACTCTGCGATAGCTGACCCAAAAACGCGCTCAGGTATAGCTCCGTCTGTTGACGGCACCGTGATGGGCCGTCCTTGCCCTTCAACGAAGACACATTTCCTTGTTCTTCCACGATTTATTGGACTGGGTGACTCAAGATGATTCTAATTTGCCGTTCATTTTCCGTGCGTCACGTTGCTATCGGGATTGCTATATCTTTTGCCTTGTTGTTTTGGGCGGCGGACTCTGCCGCTCAAGCGTCGCGAGTTGGAGCAACTGTTGAGGGCATTGTGCGCGACACCAGCGGGGCTGTCATTCCCAACTCGAAAGTTACGGTGCGCAACCCTTTGACCAATCAATCTCGTACTGTAACAACCGATGAGCAGGGTTTCTTTCGGGCAGAGCAGCTTTCTGTCGGCACCTATGAAGTGCGAGTGGAACAAACAGGCTTCGCACCTTACCGGCGAGCAGGCGTTGGAGCGAGTCTCGGACAAACTGTTCAACTCGACATCATGCTCGCTCCGGCGTCCGAGTCGGAAAAAGTAATGGTCAGCGCGCAACCCTCAGCCATAGATACGTCGCAAACATCTGTCGTATCTTCCGTGGATCAGGAGAGGATAGAAGAACTACCGGTGCGGAACCGAAATTACTTGGATTTCGTTCTACTTGCACCAGGCGTTTCGAGTTCGCCGATATCCTCCGGCGCTAGCGGTTCGACGCCACTTACTGGCAGTGGCTTCACTTTCGGTGGTCTGAGATCGCGAAGCAATAATCTCTCCATTGATGGCCTGGACAACAACGACGAATATACAGGTTCGAGCCGCACCGAGCTTTCGCCTGAAATCGTGCAGGAATTCCAGGTAGTCAACAACGGCCTTTCAGCAGAGTCGGGCGGAGCCTCGGGAGGTTCGATCAACGTCATCACTCGTTCCGGCACGAATACGGTTCACGGCGACGCGTTCCTGTTTGCGCAGGACGGCGCACTCAATGCGCGCGACCCGTTCGAAACGGAGGCCGGCAAGCCGTCGTTTCGTCGCTTCCGCGCTGGCTTTGCCCTGGGCGGACCCGTAGTCAAGGACAGGACCTTTTACTACGTCGCCGTCGAACAAGAACACAATCGAGGGCAAATCGGCTCGGATATTGACTCTACTGTGGCATCAACCATAAATGCCTTCCTCGCGACCGGAGCATTTGCAGGACTAGCAACGCGCCAGATCACGACAGCTTTCTCTCCGACTGCACGAGCAGAAACGGAAGCTGCGGGCAAGCTCGATCACCAGCTCACGAAAAATACTGCTCTGATGCTGCGCTACACTTTCACAAACAACAAGGAATCAGGTGATGCGTTCAACACCAACGGTCTCATAGACGCAAGTGCGAGGGGCAGCAGCTTCACGAGCGACAACGTTCTTTCGGGATCGACCACCACGGTCTTAGGCTCGGAAGCCGTTAGCGACTTGCGGTTTCAGGCGGCGACGCGCCATGCGGTCCTGCGCACGAATGAGCCTTTCGGCCCGGCGATTGACATCGCCGGACTGGTCATCTTTGGGCGGCCCTATGCGGGGAACAGCGAAAGTCGCGAAAATCACTACCAAGTCGGCTATACGTACTCTCGGACGCGAGGAAAACATCTTTGGAAGGTCGGAGGAACCGTGAATCGCGTCAGACTGCGGGCCGACGTACCGGACGGGTTCGATGGCGTATATCTCTTTGGCTCTCTCCGTGATTTTCTCGCGGGGAATCCTAATCAGTTTCGGCAGGGGTTCGAGAATTCGAATGTGGATTTTCCGGTGACGAGTTTTGGCGGATTCGTGCAGGATCACTGGTCCCTCGCCCGCCAACTAACAGTTGATCTGGGTGTACGTTACGATTTCGAGCGCCTGCCTGCCGGGTTCAATCAAGACACGAATAACGTCAGTCCGCGAATTGGTCTCGCTTGGAGTCCGTCTACTAAATGGGTTTTTCGTGCGGGGTGCGGAGTTTTCTTCGACCGCTACGTTCTCGCCAATTTGACGCGAGCCATCGAGAAAAACGGTTCACAGGCATTTGAGCAAGTAGCCGATGGAAATGCAGCAGCCAACCTTTTCGCGACAGCGCAAGGCGGCCCACTTGCTGCACCTGCATCCGGGATTGCCCCATCTCTCTTCCGACCTGATCCGCGTATGGCGACTCCCTACAGCCAACAGGCAAGCGCCGGTGCGGAATACTTGCTCGCGAAGAATCTTACGCTGCGCGCTGACTATTTGATTGTTCATGGAGTTAAGCTGCCTCGAACGCTTAACGTCAATTTGTTACCGCCGGTTGTCCTCACTCTTGCAAACGCCTCAAGTCGTGGCGTTCCAAATCCAACCCCACAGCAGCTTGGGCGAGAAGTCTTTTCACCGGGTCGGCTCAACACTCAGTTTCGCGACATTTATCAACTCCAGAATTCCGCGAGTTCTACCTATAACGGCGTTTCATTTACGCTTAACCGGCGAATGAGTTATGAGCTGGCGTTCTCGGCGAGCTACACCCTGTCGAAGACATTCGACGATGCTTCAGACTTCGACGAGCAACCTCAGAATCCATTCAATCTGAGAGCGGAGAATGCAGTGTCCCGCCAGCATCAGCAACAACGCTTTGTTTTCAACGCGCTGTGGGAGTTGCCTATCGGTGACGAGGACGAGAAGGACGGGAAGTCAGAAGAAAACACCGGATGGCTCACGCAAGCGTTCAGTCATATTGAAGTCGCCCCGATTCTGACACTCGAAAGTGGCCGGCCTGTGAATCCGTTTACGGGCCTTGACTCGAACCAGGGTCATGCCTTTCCGCTTTCGGCTAGACCGCTCGGCATCAGCAGAAATTCTCTGAATACATCCGCACTGGCGACGATGGACTTCCGCGTTTTGAAGTACTTCCCATTCCGCGGCGTGAAACGCCTCGACGTGGTAGCGGAATTCTTCAACTTGTTCAACAGTGCGAACGTGTCCCAGATCAATCCTGTCTTCGGCTCAGGTTTGACGCCGATACCTGGATTTAGGCAACCGATTGCCGGAACCGGCGCCCGCCAAATCCAGTTCTCTTTGGATTTCGAGTTTTGAGAATGGCGGACAACTACACATGGAGTTCTTGCCAACGGCGTGGTCGGGAAGCGCACGGGCAAGGCCCGCGGCGTTCCGTGGTCAAAGAGAACGAGCATCGACTGGGGCGGATGCCTCTGCTGGAGCTGACACCTTGAGGCTTTGCGCCACAAAGTCAAGCACCGCCGCAATCTGCTCCCGAGTCACGTCGAATTGTTCCATTACCTCTTCCACGCTCAAATCCTCAAGATTCTCAATGACGGTGGCGACCGGTAAGCGGGTATCACGAAACACCCATGCCCCGCTCACCCTTCCGGGAACGCTCTCCACCGCCGGG
>WNGP01002378.1_pt1 | contig 15682 bp, 12 predicted proteins | sample 5407671 | NCBI WGS metagenome assembly WNGP01 (sample SAMN13153381, study PRJNA577476) | soil metagenome | isolation source: 40 cm soil or saprolite under Garry oak tree replicate 2 | place: USA:California | collected 2016-06-15 | reverse complement strand
TCGCAATATAAAAGAGCAAAGGGCACAATACAGTTCCCATTAGATAAACCTATTCCATATGACTTAGTGGAGAAAATTGTTACCCTCTTAAGGAGGCAAGATGAACATCTATGAACAACGACTCCGCGCCTATCTTCAGGAACAGCATATTCAGGCCGAGCATCTGTCATTCGATCAACCTTGTCATTCAGTCGCAGAGGCAGCTCGTGCTGTCGACGCATCTCCTGAAGAGCTTGTGAAGAACATTTGTCTTCTCGATAGCGATGGCCAGCTGATTACAGCCATTGTGAAAGGAGAAGATCGGGTAAGCGTCTCACGGATTGCCAAAACGCTGCAAAGAGAAGGGCTACGTCTGGCGACACCAGCAGAAATCCTGGGAAAAACCGGCTATCCGTGTGGAGGAACGCCCTCATTCGGGTATCAAGCGATGTTCCTGATCGATCCCAAAGTGATGGAACGAGAGATCGTGTTTACAGGAGGCGGCAGTGAAACCTCTTTGATCAAGATGAGAACCGAAGAACTCGTTCGCGCTAATCAAGGCACTATTCTCCGTATTCGCAAGTAACTCTCGCTAAAAAAGCAGGGTTCCTTATTTTTCTGTATCCAAAAGTACCAATTTTTCAAGACCTGTGCAAACCTTTTGCCTTTTGGCTACTCATGCTGTATTATCAGGGCGGCAACCTAAATGACTCGTGCAGCCCATTCGGGAATCCTACGAAAATTCAGGAAGAGGGAAAAAAGGCTTCTTGTATGATTGGATTGATGAATTTAGAAGAATACACTTCCTCATTTCAACGAAATGTACACTCCTGGTTTGCTCAGCAACTCAATGATCAAAAGCCAATGGGAACAATAGCTTCGCTGGACGGTGTCCGGGCAGTGGCCTTTTTGCTCGTCTTCGCAATTCATATCAATCATGCGGGCATGTGGGGTGATGGTAATAATCCATATATCTCTGCTTTATTTTCGGTAGGAAGGACAGGGGTAACTCTCTTTTTTGTCCTCTCTGGTTTCTTGCTCTTCCTTCCCTATGCTCAGGCACTCCTTTTTGAAAAAAACTGGCCGCAGGCAAAAATATACTATATACGTCGCATGCTACGAATATTTCCCGCATATTTCTTTTCGCTCTTTATACTTGTAATGTTTACGAAGCCGTATTTCATACAACCCCACAACTGGAGTCAGCTGGTCCCTTTTCTCACATTCACTATGGGATATAACAACTCTTCGGGCTTAATCAACGGCCCATATTGGTCGCTAGCAGTCGAGTTTCAATACTATCTGATTTTGCCACTGATCGCAGCAGGCATATTAGGACTGACTCGCTTCGTACGCTCTGAGAAGCGATTGTGGATCGTTGTTGGCTCTCTCTTTGCCATGATCATTTGGAGTCTGGTGACGGCTTCCTTTGGAGCATATTTTGCCAGTCATCCAGATCAGACTTTTCTGATACCACGTCCGCTCCTCAATGTGGTGCTCTTCGTCGTTTATGGCGATCAGAGCAAATTCTTGGAAGATTTTGCTGTTGGGATGCTGATTGCAGTTGGCTATCTTTCCATCATGAATTCTCCCAGAAAAGTCCTCTATTTGCTAAGGATACGGCGACTTCTCCTCTGGCTCCTGATCTTTTGTATCGCGCTTTTTGTCTACGAGGCCATACCAGCCAAATCTCTGCCATTTGTCCCTGGTGTGTTCCAATCTTTTCCCTGGATGAATGAATTCGCCTTTGCCTTGTGTTATGGTTACCTGGTTACTGCTGTGCTCTTCAATCGTCCAGATCGATGGCTTGTGCGTATGTTTTCCTGGACCCCGTTGCGTTGGCTAGGGCTGATCTCCTTCAGCCTGTATATCTGGCACCGGCCGCTCATCCAGATTTTTGCCGCAAATCTTGGTCCAAGTTTGCGGCGCCTGAATCCTATTTTGACTGTAAGTTTGTTCTGGATGATATCGTTCACAGTTACTGTCGTTTTCTGCTATTTTCTCTTTGTTCTCATTGAGAAGCCGGGAATGCGTCTGAGCGAGAAATTACGCCAGCAGATAGGGCGACAAGATGTGAAAAGGCAAGCGATGTCAGATCCTATTAACCCACGCTCTCAGAGTCAGGTGGATACTGTCATTCGTTGAATATCCTGGCGCATTTCTGCTTTTACTCTTCGTCTTGTTTTTTAGGCGCGACAGATCATACTTATGGGAAAGGAGGTCAATTATGCAACAAGAAACCGTTTCAGATTTGATACGCAAGTATATTGCAGCTTTTTTAGCACAAGATAGGAAGGCGTTAGAAGACGGATTGAGTGAGGACTTCACTTTTACCAGTCCACGCGATGACCACATTAGCAAGGCGACTTTTTTTGAGAGGTGCCTTCCAGGCAGTGAAAACTTTCGCAGTCTTCAGATCGAGAAGCTTTTTGTCAACGGGAACGAAGCATTTGTGCGGTATCAAGCTGAGCTAAAGGATGGTACCGCGTTTCGGAACACTGAATACATTAGAATCGAAGGAAACAAAATCAGAGAAGTTGAAGTTTATTTTGGATCTCCATAAGGTAGTACCTTCTTCCACTATCCTTCTTGTTTACCAGAATCCTGAGTATTGAATAGTTTATCTTTTTTAAAGTAGTGATACTGATTTTTTTGTTGCTCAGGTTAAGGTTACCGATCAAAAGGTAGCACAATTGGGCTGTTTTTTGGGGTTATTTGTGACCTGCTAGCAACTCATCGTTATACTGTACAGCAAGCTAATTATTTATTTACACTTTAGCGAGGTAACGTATGTTGTCTGCTGTGATTACAGCACTGTTGTTCGTAGTGATGCTACTGATTGTGGCAAGTTTTGTCATCGGCGCATTGCATGAGCGTCAACGCCATCTACTATCGCAAGCGACACCAGAACGAAGCTCATCCCAATTCAAAGCACCTGGACAACAGGTGACTGCAGTGTTGCAGTTTCAGGATGGGTCAGTCGTAGGTTTAGAGAAGCCGCATTCCCCTTTCCATATTTCTTTACCAACCTCCTGGTACAGGCGTCGACGCACTATAGTCTCATTTGGTCTTTTGCTGATGGTGGTAATTACACTGTTTGCGCAAAGCGGTCTCGCTGATGGGGCTTTACAAGGTTTGAGGCGTGGAATTGCATTGCTTGATTTCACACAGCATACTTCGGCTTTTGACTTGTCGACTTCTACCCTACCATTAGATGGCACAGCCAGTAGTCGCATCATACGAGTTGATTCGGCCGTTAGAGGGCAATACTATACGGATTACCAGTGGAACGTCTGGTCGTGGTCATCCTGTTCGGGTATTTCAATGGAAGAGGTGATGGATGCGTATGGCCGTCATCTTATTGCCGCTGATGTTTTACAGGTGGAATCGGATTTAGGCGTGTGGGACACGTATAATGGACTGACCGGCGGCGAAGCCGGTATAGCTAAAGCGGCAAGTTATTTTGGTTTTAGGGCTGTCCCCAATCCTCCTCGTACAGTACAGGATTTGATTGCTGTAGCGAATAAGGGATTTCCAGTGATAGTGGGCGTTCCTGGACATATTCTGGTTGTTCGGGGTGGCGATAGCAATAATGTGTATCTTGTAGATTCTGCCCCTGCTGACCGTACAATTATGAGCCGTGCGGAGTTCGCGAACTGGTGGGATAACTTTAGTGTGGAGTTATTGCCGAATTAAAGGGCTTTACAAACTAATACACGAGAACTGGCGTATATAGAGACACGAAATTATACAACCAGGCCGCATTTTTCTCTTGAATATTTACACAACCATGTGATCCGAATGAAGAGAATGAATCGCCGCTCGAATCCTGGTGTGGGAAGTTTGTGCCAGGGCCATAGTCGGCACGCCACCAACTATCGTGGAGGTAGTAGCCATCGCTGTGGTACTGCATGGCAAAATTAATAGGGGTATCGGGGTACCAGTAGGGTGAAGACTGTGGAACAGTGGCCTTAAACACGGTTGGGGATTTCTTTCCTTCCACCCACCATGTTCCAGGAGGGCTTGGCCTATCGGGGCGACCTGTGGTGACCGGGAATGCATTTACCAATTTACCGTTCTGGTAAACGCGCATGGCTTGCTCATAGAGTGAGACAATAACCACCTTTTTATTCATATATCCATAGTGTTGCATGAGTTGAAGATCGGTTTGATGAACTTGATTAAAGGGTGTAGTATCTCCTGTGTTGGTCGTCATTGCCTGGAAATTGGTCAGGTACATGTTTAAATCTTCAATTGTTTGCTGATAATCGGCGAGTGTTTGAGCCGAATCGAACTCCTGTTGAACCCATCCGCCGATGCCGTTTGATCCGTACTCAAAGCCAAGTGGGTAGTTCGTATTGTTGTAGTCGTCGTGGTACTGGTGTTGCTGGCCCCAACTTGTTTGACCCTGCTGTAGTTGATTTTGAAGACTCTTGATCTCAGTTTTCAGCGCAGGAATTTTGATTGCATCAACTTGTGCATTCAGCTTTGCCAGGGCGGATTTGTAGGCAGCTTCTGTTTTAGCATTGTTCAGTGTCTGCTGATCAGTGTTATATTGCTGTTGGTAGATGGTCGTATCACCATTGTATTGTTGTATTAAAGTAATCCATTGCTGAAAAGCAAGCAGTTGTGTGTCAACCTGGTTTTTGGTAGTGAGATCGATGGTTGGAGCAGGTACAACGGTGGAAATGCTAGAACTAGTGTTTCCTGAAATGTTTCCGCATGAGCTTAATAAGATGAGGCATAGGGTAACGATGCTCAAGAGTAATGTTGGCATATGATGAGAGGGTTCTCTTTTGCGCAGATTTTGATGTATATTGATTTGCATAGAGAGGTCCTTCTAGATAGTTTTTTTATTGATTGTTATTTAGATTGTAACAATTCAGGTCTTTTTCTCTTGCCGCCTGCGGCGGCGTGGGGAAGGTGGGCGGGGACACCCCGCGCCCCGGCAAGGAACTTCGTCCCCTGCACCCCTCCAAGAAGCCTTACTGGCTCCTTGGGATCTCTGCTGAATAGATACTTTTATATATCAAATGATACCATATGGTGCCAAAATATGCTGTGAGCTGGTTCATAAAAGCAACTAGAGCCAGGTTTTAATCCGCGTTAGTAGCTCGGTGTGTAGTTCTTTAGTACAGCGAGTATGATGTAGCATCATTTTCGAGTCGCTGCATTACAAATGGGCGTACCCGGTCAAACGTTAACATTCGTTCACGGGTCAGCTTTAGAGCGAGTTCGCTCTGGTCACATGCAATCCAGCGCCGGTCAAGTCGTTCTGCTACAGCAGGGGTCACTCCACTGCCACAAAAACAATCAAGTACCAGGTCGTTCTCTTCAGATGATGCAAGGATAATACGTTCGAGCAATGCTGCGGGTTTCTGCGTTGCATATCCATTGCGTTCGGGGTCTGTCTGATGTAAATGACTGATATCGCTCCAGACGTCGGTAGGGGTCAGATGCGAATCTTCACCATAGGTATAAAGTCGCCCGGCTGAATGTATTGTCCAATGAGTACTTCCATCAGTATCGACCCATTTTTTCATATGATTGCGTTTTTTTGTGCCGCGTCGCTCTCCGACCCTTTCCCCATGAAAGCAATAGTGCGCTGAGTTACTGTAGAAGAGAATTGTATCGTGTTTGCGTGCATAGCGTTTTTGTGAGCGTCCTCCTGATTGATAATGCCAGATAATCTCATTTTTGAAGCCAGAACCGTTTGCACGGGAATTCGAACCAAAAACTTCGTCCAATATAACTTTGGCATAATGAATAACACGCCAGTCCAGATGTACATACAGACATCCATTGGATGAAAGGAGTAGCTTGAGCGAAATGAATGTTTCATATAGCCATTGGAGATATGTATCGAGATTCTTGTCCCATTTATCGCTGTAGGCCAGTTGTTCGCCGTTTTTAAAATCGCGCCCTGTCATAAAAGGGGGATCAATATATATCAGATTGATTTGCCCTGAAAATTCGAGAAGGAGCGCGGGGAGAATAGAGCGTTTGTCTCCCAGGATTAAGCGGTTGTGCCACGTTGGGATAGGGTCTAGAGGGGGATTGGTGAGCTTTTCGGTTGATTGCCCTGGGTAGCTTTCGAAGGTGTAAAGATGTTGTGTGGGAATTTTTGAGTTGATGAAGGTTGCTTGCTCTAAGGTTTGCTTGCCTTTCCAAACTAATTCAACCATGGTGGTTCCTCGTTTGTTTTCTGTTTTGGACACACTATAGCACACGTTTGCCAGAGGTATTCACTATGGTGTAGTTATTGACGCATTTGCCTCAATTGAGTACACTAGCCGTAGCTAGGCTCTTCAATTTGCAGAAGAAGGTGCTGTTGTTGTTTTGGATGCAGTAAAATACTTACTGGTACCCAAGATTTTGTATGGGGTTATATACAATGCAACCTGTCGTATGGACGCTAATTGGGCTTATTGCTTATGTTTGTGGTTTAGTGCTTGTGATTACAATGACTCCGCGATTATGGAAATTCAGGTATGACGAGTGGATGTTTATGGGATTTGCAGTTGCGGTTGTGTCAGGTGGAATTATGGTTTTTGTTCCCCTGGCGATAACCTTTGCTCTTTTCAATGGTTCGTTGGAGGTCAAGATTTTTGATTTTTTGCTGCTTGTTGGTATCTTTGTGGTTGGGTTGAGAATGTCTCTTCGTAGTTTTCGTCCCAGAAATGCTGGTGGGACTTTTCGGATTTCGCGTATTCTGGCTGGTAGCTTTTGTCTCTTGTTGTTAGCTGTTTCGATATATAGTATTATCTTGCTCTTTCTGCCTCCACAAGCTTAGTTTAATGAATTCGGCAGGGATTTCAAAGGCCTACAGGCCTTTGAAATCCCTGCCGAATTGTTACTTTTGTTTTATTTGTGTAAGTGAATGGCGGCAATGACGGGGTCGGTATGATACTCTGCCTGCCTCATTTCAGCTTTCTTTAGATTGTAGGCGCTATTGATAAGTGCGATGTGTGTAAAAGCTTGTGGGTAGTTGCCCAGAGCATTGATCCCGTTGTTGCCGACCTCTTCGGAAAACAAGCCAAGGTGTCCGGAATAACTGAGCAACCGCTCAAAGAGCGAGCGTGCTTCATCGACTCGACCCTGCATGGCAAGGTTGTCGACCAGCCAGAAGGTACAGATGGTGAAGGTACCTTCACTTCCCGACAGTCCATCATCGGCGTGGTAGCGATAGACGAAGCCATTTGCATCTGTCAAGCGCTCGCTGATGCAATCGACCGTCGAGCGCATGCGCGGGTCATCCGGTGCTATAAAGCCGACCAGGGGTAGCAATAAATTCGAGGCATCCAGAGCCGTGCTGTCGTAGGACTGCGTGAAGGCACCTATCTGGCGATTGTAACCGTGCGTCAAGATATCCGTGCGTATTTGATCTCGCACCTGTCGCCAGCCTTCAATATCAGCTTCCAGGTGCAGTTGCTCGGCTGCCCGTATACCACGATCCAGTGCCACCCAGCACATTACTTTGGAATATACAAAGTGACGCACCCCGCCACGCACTTCCCAGATGCCACTATCAGGCTCCTGCCAGTGGGCGCATACATGCTCGATGAGCAGGTTCATCATTGCCCACAACGGCCCTTCAAGGTTTTCACCATAGCGCTCGAAGCCGCCTTGACGGCGGAACAGGTGAATGCAATCCAACACTTCGCCGAAAACATCCAATTGCTTCTGACTCGCTGCACCATTGCCAATCCGTACAGGTCGAGATTCGGCGTAGCCACTCAAGTGCAGCAATTCTCGCTCCGCAAACTCGCGCTCGCCACGGATACCATACATGATCTGCAGGTCTTCTCCGTTTGAGTAGGAAAGACGACGTAGCCAGTGTGTGAAAGCATGTGCCTCTTCAGTAAAGCCCAGTACGTTGAGGGCATACAGTGTAAAGGTGGCATCGCGCAGCCAGGTATAGCGGTAATCCCAATTGCGCACCCCTCCAAGTTCTTCGGGCAGTGAGGTGGTGGGGGCCGCCACAATAGCCCCGGTGGGCGCATAGGTCAGCATTTTGAGCACCAACGCACTGCGTTTGACGCAGGCGTCATAGACTCCCTTGTAGGTGCAGCCCGCAAGCCAGGTACGCCACCAGTGCAGGGTATGAGCCAGCTCCCAGTCAAAATTGCGCAGGTGCAACTCCGTCTCGGCCAGTCGACTAGCTGCCTGGGCGGTGCGCCCGACACCCAAAGCAAACAACAGACGTTCCCCCTCCTGCATGATGACCTGAACCTCCAGGTACGGGTGAAGTTCCCCCTCTTGCTGGTTGTCTACTATTGAAAACGAGGGCATGCGATAGGCGCCAACAATGGCGAGGCCCACATGTTGCTGGCCTCCAGAAATGACCGCACCCATGTTCTCGGGTAGCAATGTTATCACACTAGTTGCGGCAGCGTAATCTGGACTGACTTTGAGCCTCATGGTGATTGGTAGTTCACCCTGGGTGCACTCCACGATACGCACCAGGCTATGGCACGAGCCATCTTCGCGTGTCCAGGTATTATTGCTCAATTCGCGAAACTGCCAGGCGCTCAATGTCTCGACCGGCATAAAATCAGTGAGGAGTAGCTCTCCCGCCTCGCTAGAGAAGCGAGTTTGTAGCACGTTACTATCGCGCAGATAGCGTTGTGTGCCGATGATTGTGCTATCGGTGGGCGCGATCTGAAAGTAGCCGCCTTGCTGGGTGTCCAGCAAGCGACAGAAGATGGCCGGACTGTCGAAGTCGGGTAAGCAACCCCAGTCGACCGAGCCATCAGGAGAAACCAGTACGACCGAATGGCAATCGCCAATCACGCCATACGAATCGATAGGTTGATAAGAGCGAGCAGTCATATTCATGCCCATCCATCCCTTTCACAAATGAATACTAGATGATTGCCTGTAGAAAATGGAGTACCTTATATCAAGAGTAAACGGAAATGATAACACATTAGTAACAAGAAATTCGTGCTATTTACAGGAAATTTGTCCGTTTTTACACTTTTTACATTTCAGTATTTATAACACCAAAAACTTGAAAATTATTTGATAGATAGGGGTAAAATGCATATGTTATTACCTCTTGCGCAACACGATCAGATTTAGCCTTAAGCAGTCAGGCTGCATTACGCCAATGCTCTGATTGTCCGGCGTTCTATCAGAGTTGTATTCAACCGGATGAGCTCAGGTAACTGCTGTGGATTCTTCATGAGCTCTATCAGTTTATTGACTCCTAACTCTCCCATCTGCCGCATTGGTTGCTGAACAGTACTGAGTTCAAGTAGTTCTGAAACTTCGAGACCATCAAAACCGATAACAGATAATTCACCTGGTACATTTATACACAGATCTTTAGCTGCTTCCAATACACCTATAGCTTGCATATCAGATGCTGCAAAGATAGCGGTTGGCCGCTTTTCTTGTGAAAGCAGTTGCAAAGCTGCTTGTTTCCCCCCAGATCGATTCCACTCGCTTGTCAGCATAAGTTCAGGTTCAAAGAGGAGACCTGCTTCGCCAAACGCTCGATGTAGCCCAATCAAGCGATCATTAGCCTGGTTAAATTTGATGTTCCCCTCGATGACTCCATTGATAAAGCCTATAAGCCGGTGTCCCAGATCGATCAAATATTTCACTGCCTTGTAAGCCCCCTCTATATTATCAACAATCAGGGAAGTGAAAAAGGGGCTATATGTATCTATCAGTATCACAGGGATTTCTGCCTCTTTGATATCCATTGCGAATGAGTCCTCCAACGGAAGCGAAAGCAGGAGCAATCCATCGACTCTATGGAGCATAGGTAACTCAGAAAGGTAATGATTGCGTTGAGCGGCAGTCTCGACATCATAAAGCACAAGTTCTTTGCCTGATCGAGAAAGAGCAGCCTGTACCGCGCGCAATAATTCTGTGTTGAAAGGACGTGTAAAAAAGGGAACGATGACGCCAATTGCCCCTGTTCGTTTTGAAATCATGCTGCGCGCTATGGGGTTAGGTCTGTAATTCAGTTGAGCAATTGCTGATAATACCTTTTTACGTGTGTCAGGTTTAACTCCCGCGCTATTGTTAATAACACGTGAAACGGTCCCAGTACCTACTCCTGCGATTCGAGCTACATCATGGATGGTAGTCGTCATCAGAAAAACCGGCGCGGAGCCCCCAGCATTTACGCCAGGGGAGGAGACGCCGCTCCTTTCGTGTATGCATATCCATCTGCCCGATGGAGTGGCAGGCAATAGCGGTAGTGGATGCCTTGGATGGTATATCTTGCCGTCTTGATGTTGCAGGATCCCGTGGCACGAATGGCAATCCGCCCCACATAGACTCCCGCTTTCTTCCTCGTTGCCGGAACTTTTGCTCGCACGATATCCCCTGTCCGAAAGCCGCCGACCACACTAGTTGCTTTGGGCGCTTTGTTGGGAAACCCATAGGCATTCGTCCGACACATCTGCCGACTGTGCCGTCCCGTCGCCGTGATGAGTAGCGGAATGCTCCCCTGAACGGTGAGTGAGTCTGGGGTACTGGCTCCAACGCAGGCCGCATCCAGCCAGTGGGTTTTGGGGAGGCCCTGTTTTCTGCGATTCCATTTGGTGCGTCCACCGCTGCCCGCTTCTATGGGCAGTCCCACCGATGCAAGACGCTGATACAGTGCCCAGCGCGTGGCATTAACGGCAGCCGCATCTTTCAAGGGGGCTTTGGCTTGCTGGCTCACCTCGGGATGCCCAAACTCCTTTGCGGTCTGATTCCCTTTGGCCTGATTACAGTCATGACAGGCAAGCGTGAGGTTGGAGAGCTGATCCGAACCACCCCGCGACTTCGGGATGATATGCTCCACTTCCAGCGGGGTATCGGTTTTGCCACAATATACACAATGTCGCTGGAATTTCTCCAAGAGATACTCCCTGAGCTCATAGCCAGCTAACTCGCCTTGCTGATACTCAACTCCACTGATCTCTGGGTTTTGCATGATCTGCATATCGAACTTCACCAGTTCCAGACTGATAGCTCCGATGGGACACCAGCGTCGTATCCGAGCCACCCAGGTGAGGATATTGGTGATTCGGCTTTCCAGTGATGGAGGCAACCAGCCGTCCCGCCGACGGCGGTTAGCGAAACGACGGGGGCGATAGCGGGTATGGCGACTGCGGCGAGACCGCCGATAGGCTCGTCGCTGATCCATACGTTCCTTAACCTGCTGCCCCCGATGCGCTACTTCTGCGGCCCACATCACCTGCGATGTCACATCGTTGACGACTGCGATGCCCGTGGTTTTGCTGCCCGGATCAAGCTTCACCCGCAAGGGCTGTGGCTGAGTTTCGGGCTTGGCGTCCTTTAGGATGATCGTAAACGGATAGCGACGCAGCACAGCAGCATGTCCTGCTGAGAGCAGATACCGGGCGCGACCTGGATGGACCGGATCGAGCGGTTTGCGCTGTTGATCGACAACAAACACGGATGACATAACCAACTCCTGGGGAGTCTCCGCTTGCGCGGGTAAAGTTTCCCTCGTCCTGGTTTACGAGCGGTACTATGTCCGATGCACTGGCTTTTCTACCCCATCAACCTGTTTAACACCGGACTTGGAGAGCTTGGGGCTGAGATGCCACCCCAAGGTCCGAACGTCAACACTCCTCGTAAACGGCTCCCTCTTGCGAGAGGGACTGGTCAGCATCGGGACTTGCTTTTACAAGCCCATGCCCAAAGGCTTGGGGTCGCTGACCTCATTCAGCCTCATTGCTCAACGAGCATGATGTTGTTGGAAACGTTTCCATTCATTGGTGTAATGATATGATGTGAAGATAGCATATTTAACCTGACTTGTAAAGATTTTTCTTTAACTCTGCAATAAGATAATCAGCAGATTGGCGTTTCATTGGACACCTATTTACAAGCGGGAAATATTATGTTATTGTTAAAACAAGTCTTGGTATCGTTTCCAGTATTAACACAGCATCGCTAAGGCCGTCGATGGCTTGAAAAAAGTCCTCCCGTCAGGCAGAAAGGGGTGTATCAAAACTTCAGCGTGAGACGTGTATTGTATAGATGCATGCGGGTACTGAAAGGTTAGTTGTTCTGATCCTCTTATCCAGCACAGCTATGATTTGATTACATCCAGTGAAAAGGCAACTCCTGTTCAGCACATTTACTTTTGACGCTGAAGGAAGCTATAATTAGAGATAAGTGAGTCCAGTATAAGGGTTACGCCTGCAAACTTCACATCATGTGATATTTGTTGGCAAATTGACGTACATTTCATTAACCTCTCAAATGTGAAAGAGAGTTTTTGGTAACTTACAGTTACAATGGATGACCTATTGGGCAAGGCGCCTGGTAGGTTGGAAGTCCCACCAACGCTTGAAAGCGTCTGGTATGTGTATCAACGTCAGCTTATATTTGCTCCAAAGGAGGACTCTCTATGTATCTTGAACAAGGTGAAGTCATTGATGAAATCATCACCAAAATTCGTAATGGGCGCATAACGCGCCGGACATTCCTCGAGCGTGCCATTGCTGTCGGCTTGACCAGTACCGCGGCCGTTTCGCTGCTGGAAGCATGCGGTGGCACCAGCAACAGCTCTACCGGCAGCGGCCAAACTGTCAACATCAACTATATCGAACGTGACACCAACGGTGTCTACGCGTCACTTGTGACCGACTTCAATGCGCAAAATAATGGTGTCCACGTCAACTACAATTCTAATGCGCCTGCTGATACGGGCCAACTCCTGACTATCCTCACAACCATGCTACGCGCCCGTTCTAGCGCCTACGATGTTTTCCCAATGGACATCATCTGGCCTCCTGAGTTTGGGGCCAACGGCTGGACGGTTCCCCTGGACGATAAGTGGCCGGCCAGTGATCGGGCGAATTATCTGCCAGGGCCGTTGGCAGGTTGTACCTACAATGGCAAGTTGTGGGCCGCTCCAACCCGTACTGATGCGGGGCTGATCTACTACCGCACAGATATTATTAAAACCGCGCCAACTACCTGGGCAGAAATGACGTCAATGGCCAAGGCGAACGCCCCATCCAAAGCGAAGGTTGGTTATGTCTGGCAGGGGGCACAGTACGAAGGACTTGTCTGTGACTTTACCGAGGTCCTCTACGGCTATGGTGGTTCCGTTCTCGATCCGAGCGATCCCAAGAAGGTTACCGTCAACAGCCCAGAAGGTATAGCCGCCCTGACGCTGATGACAAGTTGGGTGGGAGGGATCTCACCATCGGCAGTGACTACCTACAAGGAAGAGGACTCTCGTTCGTCCTGGCAAAACGGTGACTCTGTTTTCATGCGCAACTGGCCCTACGCCTATTCGTTGGGCAACGACCCGTCAAGTTCCAAGATTGCTGGCAAGTTCGATGTCCATAATATGCTCTATGGCGGAAGCAATACCACCGGTCATTCAAGCCTGGGCGGATGGCAGTATGGCATTAATGCTTTCTCGAAGAACTCTGACGCGGGCTGGAAGTTTGTCCAACACCAGCTCTCCCTTGCATCGCAGAAAACCATAGCATTGAAGTTGTCGCTGACTGCCACGCTCAAGAGCATCTACACGGATCCTGAGGTGCTGAAAGCGAACCCGTTCTTCGCCAAATTGGCGCCGGTATTTGAGACAGCCCAGCCGCGCCCGGTTACTCCTTTCTATCCTGACGTCTCGAATGCCATCCAGGTGCGAATCCATAATGCTCTGACCGGTCAGAGCAGTCCTTCAGCTGCTTTGGCTGCACTAACGTCTGATTTGCAGGCCATCGTAAGCAGGTAGATGTAGAACGTAGACAGGTGGGGTATCTAGATAGATACCCCACCTGTCTACGACACCCTGGTAGAGTAGTCGTCTGTGTATCTATCTATACTTATCGGGAGGTAGTCTTGCAGCAGTTACGTTGGTAGGGCACTCTCGACGTGGATAGCTATCGAAAGGGATACGTGCATATGGCAACACAAGCAGTAGAAGTAGCCACTACAAGGAAAAGGGTGAGCCTGCGAGAACGCCTGGATATGGGAAGTGGCTTGACACCGTACTTACTGGTACTCCCTACCATCATCGTGATTCTGGTGGTGGCAGGTTATCCCATCGTGAATTCCTTCTGGCTCAGCCTACAAGATACCCCGCTGAGCGCTAGTTCGAATTTTATTGGGTTGCAAAATTATGTTCAGGTTCTCCAAAGTAGCGAGTTCCGTACTGCCATTGCCGTGACATTCGGCTTCACGATCATTGCTGTGGCCCTGGAAACGATCTTTGGACTGGGAATCGCCCTCCTGATCAATACCACGTTTCCAGGCCGTGGCCTGGTTCGGGCCGCTATTCTCGTCCCGTGGGCTTTTCCCACGGTGATCTCAGCGCAGATATGGTATCTGATGTACAATGACCGTACAGGCATTGTCAGCTATATACTACAACAGATTCACCTGCTGCCACGAGGCGGTACGTTGTTGCAGTCGAGTAATGGCATTATACTTGCTTCCATCATCACCGACGTCTGGAAGACGACGCCCTTTATGGCCCTCTTGCTCCTGGCTGGACTGCAGGTCATCCCTCATGAATTGTATGAGGCGGCCGGCGTCGATGGGAGTACACGATGGCAGCAATTCTGGAGGATTACCTTGCCAATGCTGACCGGGCCGCTGCTGATCGCTCTGCTATTTCGCACGCTTGCTTCGATGGGTGTGTTCGATCTGCTCTACATACTGGGCGGCAACCAGGTAGAAAGCATGGCATCGTTCTCGTATAATTTCATGTTTACGCGGACTACCTTTGACTTTGCTGCTGGAGTGACTGCCTCAATGATACTCTTTATTACCGGAATTATCATTGCGTTGCTCTTTGTCTTATGGATGCGTGTAACGTCACGGTAGTGAGTGAATTAAGCCGTCCCTGGAAAGGAAGGAGATGTCTTATGGCAGTCAAGGAACAGGTTTCCGCTGGTGCTAGAGCAGATACAAGGACTGCAAAATCGGGAGGGGGCTTCCCCTGGGGTAAGGTGGGTCGCTATACTGCAGTAGTGCTGATTGTGTTCGTCTGTTTGGCTCCTCTTTACTGGTCAATTGCGACGGCAGTCAAGAGTGGACTCGAACTGAACGCTACTCCACCCACTCTTTTTCCCCATTCTTTCAGCCTGGAGAACTTCGCAACCGATTTTGCACTGTCCGCCTTTACACATGATCTGATCAACAGCACGATCATCGCAGCCGTCACCACACTTTTGGCACTGATCATTGGCATACTTTGCGCCTATGCTATTGCGCGTACGAAGTTCCGCGGCAAAGCCATCGTGCTGGGAATCACGTTGTCGGTGGCCTTGTTACCGTTTATCGCGATGGTCGGACCGCTCTTTGTAGCTTTCACTGGCCCGATTCCTGTCTACAACACGTATATTGCCCTGATTATCCCCGACCTCGTAATCACCCTACCCATTACAGTCTGGTTCATGACTTCGTTCTTCCGCGAGCTGCCGCCAGACCTGGAAGAGGCAGCCCGGGTGGATGGGGCCTCGCGGATGCGAGCCCTGTGGTATATTATTGTGCCACTCACGGCCCCTGGGGTTTTTGCGGCGGCTATTCTCACGTTCATCGCTGTCTATAACGACTTTATCTTCGGCTTGACATTGACGGCCGATGAGAATGCGCAGCCGATCACCGTTGGAGTTTCACGCTTCGCCGGTGAGCATACAATCCCCTGGGGTGAAATTGCCGCTGCCGCAGTGATCGTGACTATTCCGCTTGCGATTCTGGT
>WNGP01002377.1_pt1 | contig 15683 bp, 11 predicted proteins | sample 5407671 | NCBI WGS metagenome assembly WNGP01 (sample SAMN13153381, study PRJNA577476) | soil metagenome | isolation source: 40 cm soil or saprolite under Garry oak tree replicate 2 | place: USA:California | collected 2016-06-15 | reverse complement strand
CACGGACAACGCCCATGCGACGACGAACAGGGCGATGATCGAGACCCCGATCGTCTCGAAATTCAAGCCCGCGAGCGCATCCCAAAAGGGACCCGTCAATCGGAGCTGCGCACCGATCAGGGTGAGGATCTCGATGCCTCCGACCCCGAACGCGACCACCACCGAGACGATTGTGACCGTGAGGTTGTAGTACACCTTGCGGATCGGGTTGATGAGCGCCCATCCGTACGCCGACCGCATGATCACGCCGTCCGTCGTGTCGACGAAGACCATCCCACAGGTGAACATCAGCGGCAAGATCAGGATCGTCCAGATTGGGACCGCGGACGACACGCCGACGCCCACGCTAATGGCGATCAGGGCAACCTCGGTCGCGGTGTCGAACCCGAGCCCGAACAGGATCCCGACCGGGAAGATGTGCCACGGTTTCCGGATCAGTCGGAACAGCGGGCGGAACAGGCGGTTCAGGACGCCCCGCTTATTCAGGAGCTCCTCCAGCTCGGCCGCATTGAGCTTCTGGTCCCCTTCCTTCAGTTCGACGAACACCCGGTAGATGCCGACGACGATCAGGACGTTGACCAAGCCGATGACGATCAGGAACGTGCCGGAGACCGCGAGCCCGATGATCTGCCCCGCGCTCCGGACCGCCGGCAGCTCGGCGACGACCACGCGAGTCGCGATGACCAGCGCGACGGTCAAGATGAAGACGATCGCCGAGTGCCCGAGGGAAAACCACGTGCCCACCGTGAATGGACGCTGACCATCCTGGAGCAATTTCCGCGTCGTATTGTCGATGGCCACGATATGATCCGCATCCACTCCGTGCCGCAGACCGAACGCGTAGGCGACGAGCCCGAGTCCCGCGAGGATCGGGGAGATCTGTCCGATGATGAAGGAGAGGGTGAAACCGATGGCGGTCGTCACAAGGATCAACGCATAAACAGTCCCAATCCGGATCCGCTCACTCCGGGATATTCCGAACCCGGATGCATGAGTGGTATCCGGGGTGGGAGAGGGAGCAGTATGACGCACGTTTCAGAAGTAACACCCGTGCCGCATTAAGACTTTGCGGGCGGATCGTCTCGCGGGCGACCGCGTCCTTCTTGTGGCCGGGGTGTCTTGCGGGGTCGAGGTCGACTATGCCCGTGGCTCGAATCGGCGTCTCACTCGACGGACCGCTCCTGAAGGCGTTCGACCGACTCGTGCGGGATGGCGGCTACCGAAGCCGGTCGGAGGCGTTGCGGAACCTGATCCGGACGTCGCTCGCGCGGCGCAAGGTCGAATCGGGCGGCCGCGCGGTGGGCACGGTCACCTTCCTCTACCGCCACGACGTCGGGATGGTCACCCACCGGATCCTGCATGGCCAGCATGCCTTCCTCCGCTCCATTCGCGCGAGTGCGCACGCGCACCTCGGGGAGGAGACCTGTCTGGAGGTCGTGATCATGGAAGGCACCCCGCAAGAGATCGAGAAACTCACCGACCGCCTCAAGGCGGTCCGCGGCGTGTTGTTCGCGGAGGCGGTCACGACCTCGCCCGACCTCCCGTGAGGATCATCCGAGGATCTGCTTCGCCTCTCGAACGGTCATCGGCCGACCGTAGATCCGGGATCCGGGCTGCTGACGACGGCCACCCTCTCGGAGCGAGCCCGTGTCGATCGACGCGAAGCCGATTTCGTCGATGAGTTTCGCGACCGTCGCCTTCGCGGCGGCATCGTCGCCCGCGATGAAGACGACGAGTCGTTCCTCGTGGGCCGACCGGGAACCACTCGCCAAGGTGTTCCAGCCCATCGTGTTGAAGGCTTTCACGAGGCGCGCGCCCGGCATCCGTTTCGCGACTTCCTCGCTCGACGAGCTCTCGCCGAGGTCCATGACGCGGCCGACGGCGCTGTACGGATTCATCGCATCGATCACGATCTTCCCCCCGAACACCTCGGCGGGCGGAAGCGCGTCCATCTTCCGATACGGGAGTGCGAGAAGAACCGCTTCGCCGAACTTGGCGGCCTCCATCGTGGACATGGCCTTGGCACTCGGCCCGATGGAGGACACCAACGAATCCAACGTCGCGGGCCCTCGGGAATTGCTGACTGCGACCTGGTGCCCGGCCTTTGCGAACAGCTTCGCGGCCGTGCCTCCGATGTGTCCGGCTCCGATGACTCCGATCCGCATCACGACACCTCGAGCCGCCCGAACACGTCCGCGGGCTATGGGTTTTCGGATGGGGCCTTTCGTCTGCTTTGTCTACCGGAAACTAGAAGCGGCGGCCGCGGATGCCCCGCACCCTTCCCGGAACGGACTGGTATGGAGTCGCCCGAGCCGCCCGCCGGCAAACCGCGTAGCCGCTTCGGTTTCTCCCAAGTCCCGCGAAAGGTCCGATGGATCGTCTTCTCGAACGCGTTCGGCGCGATTGGCTTCGGCTACATCACGGTCTTCATCACGGCGTACTTCCCGGAGATCAACGTCTCGACGCAGGTCGTCGGGCTGCTCCTGGGCGCCCTCGGGCTCGCGATGGTCGTGAGCGCCGCGCCGCTGGGCGTGTACTCGGACCGCCGCGGGCGGAAAGGCCTCCTGCTGGTCGGCAGCGCGATCCTGCCGCCATCGATCCTGGTGTTCGCTTTCACGACGGACGTGCGGTGGCTGGTCCTCGCCGCCGTCGTCGCGGGCGTCGGGGAAGGCGCCTTCCTGTCGTCGTGGAACGCGATCATCGCGGACCAGACGACGGCGGAGCAGCGAGGCGCCGCGTTCGCCCTCTCGTTCGTCCTGAACAACGTCTTCTCCGGGATCGGGTTCGCGCTGCCCTTGTCGTTCCCGTTCCTCCAGGGGCGGACCGGGATCGATAGCCATACGATCCACGTGGCCGCGCTGGTCATCACGGACAGCCTGGGGTTCGTCATGCCGATCGCGTTGTACCTCCTCCTCCGGAACGTCCACGAGACGATCCGCACGCGCGAGGCGCGGCCGAAGGGGATGGATTGGAAACCGCTCCTCAAGTTCTCCGGCATCAACGGCTTGATCGGCCTCGGCGCGGGATTCTTCATCCCCCTCGTGCCGACGTGGCTCTTCCTGAAGTTCGGGGTGGCGGACACCTGGAGCGGCCCGCTCCTCGCCCTGGCGAACGTGACGATCGGTCTCGCGGCAACGGCCAGCGCCGCCCTCGCGAGGCGATACGGCCCGGTGCGGGCGATCGTCATGGCCCAGGGCGCCTCGACGGTCTTCATGTTCAGCCTCGCGTTCGTCATGAACGCGTTCGCCGCAGGCGGCCTCTATCTGGTCCGGGCCGCGTTGATGAACATGTCCGCGCCGATCGGCGATTCGTTCTTGATGGGGATCGTCGCGCCGGAGCAACGCGGCCTCGCGAGTGCGGTGAACTCGATCATCTGGCGCCTGCCGAACAGCGTGACGACGGTCCTCGGCGGGATTCTCATGGCCGCCGGCTACCTGGACCTCCCGATCTTCCTGGCGACGGCGTTCTACCTCGCTTCGATTGCTTCCTTCTATGCGGTCTTCCGGAACGTCCGGCCGAGCGGATGACCCTAGCGTTCTCCGCGGAAAGGCCTCGATGAAGGCTGCCACCCTTGCCCGGCGCACGGCAGTTTCCGGCGGAAACACTAACGCCCTGCAAACCGCTCAGGCCATCGGCGTGACGCCTCGAGGACACCGGCTCAAGCGGGTAGCCCAGTTCGCGGCAAGCTTCATCCTGCACATCCTTGTCATGGGTGTTCTCGCCGCGGTTGTGATTAGTCTCACAATCCGCGATCTGGGCTTGGTCCTTACCGCCTTCGCCCTGACGATTATCTTCTTCTTCGAACTCGTGTTCCGGCATAACGTTCGTGTCGGCAGGATTCCGGAAGATCGGGCTCAGCCACTTCGCATCTTGATGTTCCCAATGGTCTACCTTGCCGCCTGGGGTGCGGCCTTTCCCTTCTTGGACGCTCCGGGGGTCGATCCGGCTGTGAGGATGAGCATAGTCTTGACATTCGTCGTCCTCGCGTTCTCCGCGGTTATCTGGAGTATTGTCGTCGTGCGACGGGTGAGACGGCGTCAGCCCGTGTCGGCTGTCCGGAGGCCGCGATAGAGTGGCTGAATTTCGGCCCGCCGGGAACGGGCGACTTAGCCGCCCCCATCAGTTCCCTTGATTCTGCGTAGCCAAAGTCTTTTGACCGCTGACTTCGTTCTCGCTGCGACATGAGACTCGTCTTACTCGGCCCGCCCGGCGCGGGCAAAGGAACCCAGGCCGCGAAGCTTGCGGCGTACCTCGGCGTGCCGCACATCTCGACCGGCAACATCTTGCGGCACAACGTCGCGCAGGGCACGGACCTCGGGAAGAAGGCGAAGGAGTACATGGACGCGGGTCAGCTCGTGCCCGACGACATCGTCATCGGCACGACGGAGCGCCGGCTGAAGGAGCCGGACGCCAAGAAAGGCTTCATCCTCGACGGCTTCCCACGGACGATCGCGCAGGCGGAGGCGTTGTCCAAGATTACGAAGCTGGACGCCGCGGTGAATTTCTTCTTGGAACCGGAGGAGCTGATTAAGCGGAACACGGGCCGCCGGGTGTGTCCGAGGGACGACACGGTGTACCACGTTCTCACGAACCCGCCGAAGAAGGCCGGAGTCTGCGACAAGTGCGGCACCCCGCTCGTCATTCGCGCCGATGACCGCGAGGACGTCGTGCGCAAGCGGATCGAGACATACGAGAGGCAGACGGCGCCGCTGATCAAGTACTACCGGGACCGCGGGCTGTTGCGCGAGGTGTACGCGAGCGGCCTGATCGAGGAGATTTTCCTCCGGGCAATCGAGGTGCTGAAGGAGTCCGTGCCGTCTCGGGAGCGATAACTGTTATATCGGCGTCGCGATGCGACCGGTGCGCCCGAGTGGGGTAGCTTGGACATCCTAGAAGCCTGCGGAGCTTCAGACCTGGGTTCGAATCCCAGCTCGGGCGTCGTGCTCCTCGTAGATTGAAAGGTCACATCCGAAGGCGAGGTCGCGCTTCGGATCCGCGCCGAGCTCGATTTGCGAAACATAGCGGACGTTGAACTCCGCGGCGGTGTCTCAATCCGTCCCGCCTCCGGGAAAAACGTGACAAAACGAGTGAAATACGCGTGTCCCGTTATATAGTCCGGGACAGATGGCGTTCCCGGAGGGATTTTTGCGAGTCGAGCGCTTAGAGTGGCTGCTATTGCGTGCGCCGCGGTCATGGTTCTTCTGATTTTTCAGGGTCACCCGGTCGCGGCCACATCTCCGACGGGCTCGGAGTACAATCATGCTCTCGCGTCGAACGGCGGCCAGGCGACCGCGTCCGACTCATCCGGTTCCAATACGCCGGGAAACGCGATTGATGGCTCTTCCACGACGTACTGGCAGAGTTCCTCGACGACCGGATGGCTGGCGGTCCAATTCCGATCGATGGCATCCGTCAACGAGATTCACGGTCACTTCACCTCAACGGTCTATTCCTCGTTGTCCCTGTACCTCGACACGAGCGGCAACGGAGCGTACGAGACCGGCGAGAAAGTGTGGTCGACGACAACGAATCCAGGGCTCGATGTGATCGTCGCTCTTCAGAATGTGTACTCCGCCCTCGGCATGAAAATCACGATTGACGCGAAAGTGGGAAGCAAGCTGCCCCAGATCAACGAGTTCGAGGCGTACCTCCGCGGCGACTCCGACGGAGATGGCCTCACAGACGTCCAAGAGTCGTCGACCGTGTACTATCAAGACATGGGCGCCGCCGGGATGCCTCAGGCCATCCCGGATGACGCCATCAACGCTTCATCATCCTCCGTCTCCCTGGCGCAATTTTACGGAATCCCGACGCGCGCCCTGGCGAACTTCGCGGTCGATCACGCGAAGCGCTCGGACCTCACGGCGAGCATTGGATATTGGAACGGGTCCGCTTGGATCGACCGCTACGTCTGGGATCCGGGGAAGCGTCTCCTCTCGGTCGGCATCACGAGCCCCGCCGCGGGGGCCACCTACGCGGGGACCATCAATGCCGTTGCGACCGTCCTGCACCCGGACATCACGGCGAAAGTCGAGTTCCGCGTCAACGGGACGTTGATGGCGACGATCACGACCCCGGTCGGGAATGCCTATCCGTGGAGCTGGACGACGACCGGAGATGGCGTCCGGATCCTGAACGTGACGCAGTACGACACGGCCGGCGGAAAGGCCTGGGACCAAATCTCCGTGAACGTCAACAACCTCGGCCCGGCCGTGACGTGGAAGAATCCTGCGAGCGATGCGACCGTGACCGCGACGATCACGGTCAAAGTCACCGCGACGGACTACTACGGCGTCCAGAAGGTCGGCTACTACGTGGACAACGTGCTCCAGCAGTACGTCACAACCCCGATCGCAGGCACGCATGACTATGCGATATCGTGGGGCACGGATGGTTGGATGAACGGGGTCCACACGATCAAGGCAGTCGCGTACGACCTCGGGGCCTTGCAACAGACGACGACATCGACCCGCAACGTCACGTCGAGCAACGACCCCGCGGTGCACCTCACGGCGCCCACGGCATGGTCGACGGTGAAGCTCATCAGGACTGTCGCCGCGAACGCGAGCTCCACCGCCTCGTCGATTTCCAAGGTGGAGTTCTACCTCGATGGGGGGTTGGTGTCCACGGATACGTCCTCTCCCTACTCGTGGTCGTGGGACACGACGGGCTCGACGGACGATCAACACAGCCTCACGGCCAAGGCCTACCGGGTCTCCGACGGAAAGTCGGCATCGTCCACGATTACGGTGACGGTGTACAATGGAGGGGGCGGAGGTGGCGGTGGCTGTCCTCCCAGGTGCCCGACGTCGCCCGCCCTTGCTCCGGACGCCCCTACGGCCCCCGCCACCGCGACCTTGGGCACGCTCGGGACGGACTGGACTCCGGGGGAGACCGATGTCGGCACGAAAGCGACCCTCGTCGTAGACCTGACCGGTGCGTCGGCCGGAGGCAGTGTCGGCGAGAACGCGTCTCGCATCTTGCGACCCGCCTTGCCCGCCGCGTACTTCATGACGTATCTCCAGTGGCGCCTGGTCGTGAAGGATTGGAAACTCGGAACTACGGGAACGGTGACGGCCTTCATCCTGCGCTTTGAGGCGAAGACCGATTCCCAGTTGCCGAACGGCAGGGACACGGACGGCGACGGCATCAACGACGGAATGGAGGCGAATTACTGGCACACGATCCCGGTGACCCGCGATTCCGACCTGGACGGTCTCACGGACGACTACGAGATTGTGCCTCACGCCCTCACCGTGTCGATCGGCGGGACAACGTCCATCCTGACGGGCATTGCGACCGACCCGACGAACTCGGACACGGACGCCGACGGGTTGAGCGACGGTCAAGAGACGGGCTTTGTAACGACCGGCCAGTCCAAGGTCGTGGGCGAAGTCGGAACGGTGAAGAACGTCGCATCCGCCGCGCAAATCGTGTATCTTCGAAATCACTACTCCGCACCGGTCGTCATCGCGGAGCCGACGACGTTCCGGGATCGGGCGTTCGGTCATATCCGGATTTCTGGCGTGACGGACCACACATTCCAGTTGAAGGTCGAGAAATGGGTGTCCGGGGGCTCCGGGGCGGGCGAGGACGTGACGTACCTGGTCCTGGAGGCGGGCGACCATGTGCTGTCAGACGGCAGCCGCGTGGAGGCCGGGACGGCCTCCGTCACCACGACGGCGACGACCGTGGCGTTCCGTGAATCCTTCACCTCGGTCCCGATCATGCTCGTCCAGATCCAGACGGCGCTCGATGGGAATCCCGCCATCGCGAAGCGAACCGACGCGGTTTCCGCCTCGAGCTTCGGCGTCTACCTGAACGCGAACTCGTCTGCGACCCATGGGACCGAAACGGTTGGCTACGTGGCGATTTCTCCCCAGGCGACGCCGAACACGCTCGCGACGTGGACCCGCGCAGAAGTCTATGTTTCGGGAACCACGGGCACCTGGACGTACCCCGCGAAGTTCACACTCACGCCGCTCGTCCTCGCGTGGTTCCGGGGCGAAGCGGCGGGGGGCAACAAGAACATCGGACTCCGGCTCAGCGCGACGACGAATCAAAGCGCGACCCTGTACCGGGAGCAGTCCGGTGTGGCTCCGGCGGATACGATCGACTTCTTCGCCTTTGCGAGCCCGATGAACCTCACGGCGCGCCTCACGACGAATCCGAAGGTCAGCGACACGGACGGCGACACCCTCTCGGACGGGGCGGAAGTCAACACCTACGGTTCGAACCCGACGCTCAAAGACACGGATGCGGACGGCATCCCGGACAACGTCGAGGTGACGAACCGCACGATCACGATTCCTGTGAACGGCGCCCCGAAGACGATTACGTTCAAGACCTCGCCGACGTCCGATGATACGGACGCGGACGGGATCAAAGATTCGGACGAGATCTCGGGCATCCTAGACCATCGCTTGCTTTGGTACGACATGGCCACGACGACCGACGCCACCCACCTCCGGGATTTGAGTGGAAATGGTCGCACCGGAACCATTGCCGGCACGACATCCACGACCGGCAAGGTCGGCAGCGCGCGTCTCTTCTCAGGCTCCGGCTCCGATTACGTCAACGCGGGGGATCTGGGGCTGACGGTGCCCTTCACGGTGTCCGCCTGGGTGAATCGGGACAGCACACAGGCCGACGTCTTGGGAGATATCCTAGACAAGAACTCGAACTATCAGCTGAAAGTGTCGAAGACCGGGACAGTGTATGCCCAGTACAATGATGGGACGGCATGGAGAGTCCTCACGTCCAACGCATCCATACCCTCGGGAACTTGGACCTCGATTGCGGCAAGCTTCGAGCTGACCGGCTCGGATACTCTCGTAAAGATCTACATCAACGGCGCCTTGGACGTCCCGCGGATCCTCACCGGGCGACCTTTGTCGTCCAGCGGATACTGGCTCGCGATCGGACGATATGCCGCCGCCAACCTCGAACGGTTCAAAGGTGGAATCGACGAGGTCCGCATCTGGGACCGCGGCCTGGCCCCGTCGGAAATTGGGGCGTACTTCAATGTCACGAACGCAGCGTCACCGCTCACGTGGCTTGACCTGGAGACCCGAGGGACCTCGGGCAATCTGTTTGACTTCGACGGTTCTTCGCCCGCACAGGAGGGCGTCGCGGTTGGGACCACGGTGGTCGAGGGCCGGGCCGGGTTCGCACGCAAGTTCTCCGGAGGCTCCGACGGCATCGACATTGCGAACACGGCGGTCTCGGGCCTCCTCACGACGGCCGTGACCGTGGATGCATATGTCCTGGTGAGTTCGATGCCCGCCTCGGATACCGCGATCATCGCTCGAAAAGGCCAGTTCTTCCTGAACGTTACCTCGGACGGCCGGGCTCAGTGGACCGTCTACAAGGCTGGTTCCGCGACATCGCCGTTGTCGATTCCGCTCAACCGATGGGTCCATCTCGCGGGGTCCGCGTTCAAAACCGGGTCGACGACCTCCCGGTTCTCCGTGTATGTGAGCGGCGTTGCGGTAGCATCGGGCACGGGCGGGACATTCCCGAGCTCGTCCTCGAAGGTGACCCTCGGGTACTCGGAGGGTCTGTCGCACCTCGTTGGTGCAATCGACGAAGTCCTCATCCTGGGGACGGAGGCGACGTCATGGACTGTCCGCGACCTCGAAGTACGCGGGATTCTCCTGAACCCGAACGCCACAGACACGGATGGAGATGGCCTCGCGGATGGCCAGGAGTTGTTCGTGAAGAGCGTGAAGACGCCGAAGCGCTACCCGATCCCCGACTATTCGGGCGTTCCGGGGATCGCGTCGACGGCGTCGATGTCGGCCCAGCTGTCGGCCCCCGCCTCGTTCCTCGCCTCCGCGACCGCGATGGTCGGTATCACCCACACGTTCATGGGCGACCTGATCGTCGAGCTCCACCACGTCGTCGGCGCGTCCGACCTGAATTACGTCTTGCGAAGCCGGATTGGAGGGAGCGTGGACAACAACTTCACTTCGTACGACATGCTGAACGGTCCTCTCAACTTCGGCCGACAAGACTTCGTCTCCACGGATCCGTGGTACTTGCGCGTCTCCGACAACGCCGGCGCCGATACCGGTGTGATCGAGTACCTCCAGATTCAGCTAACGGTCCACACGCTCCCGAACCGCGCTGACACGGACGGGGACGGCCTGAACGATAGTGAGGAGATCAATCTCGGCTCCGACGGCTTCGCGACCGACCCATGGAAGGTGGACACGGACGCGGACGGCTGGTCGGACGGTTACGAGACGCTCACCAAGGGGACGAACCCACTCGCCTGGGACACAGACGGAGACGGCGTACGCGATTCGTCCGACTTGGATCCGCTGCACAACTTGCTTGTAGCCGTCCGGGTCAACTACGTCCACCACGGCGCGAGCCCATGGTGTTCGCCGGAGCTCGTCGGCATCATCCGGGTGAACGACGACTACACGTGGGTGACGCAACATCGAGTCGCCACCCTCGACAAGCTCGACCAGGCGTGCGGCTGGCCGAATCCCCAGTACACGACTTCGTATTTCGGGTACACGTACTATGCAGACGTCCCGGACGACGTCTCGACCGTGTCCATTCGGGCGACGGCTTGGTCAATCAACTGCTGCCGCGGGGACGACATCCTCGTCGACGCGTTCGTCCAGGGCGGATACGCCTTGAACTCCGGCACATCTTACAACACGCTGTGGAACGGAAACTCGTACTACTCCTTCGACATCTGGACGGTCGCCCTTCCGAAGGCCAAGACGCTCTTCGTCACGGACGGCAACGCGACGATCGCGCTCGCGAACGGCCAGAACCGGCTCGTCGGGCAGGACCGGTACTACGTTCTGACGTTCGACGTCACTTCGTCGTATGGTCCGTTCGTCGTTGGGATCAACGCAATAGTCGTCCCACGCTCAATCTTCCTCGACTCGAAGCTCCGGAAAGACTTCGACGCCGGCGTGTACGCGCCGGTCACCTACGCGACCCTGTATGGCGAGAACCTCAGCCAGACCGGCGTATCGGAGAGCGTCGCGGGAGCCATTGCTCAGTCCCTGTCCGGCGTCGACGCGTACAACGTCCTCGACCGCCTCCTGCGGAACGCGACGAACGTCGCCGTGTATTCGTACGTCGACGTCACGTCGTACGTGCTCCGGATGAACCTGCCCGCGGACGTCCTCAAGATCCTGCCATGGTCGTCGCCCGCTACGGTGACCGGCATCGCCGAGGGCCCGACGGGCGCGATGCCCGCGGACTTCTGGACGAAAATCGGCGCGTCCGCATCGACCTTGGTCAACGTCCTCGTGTGCGCGAGCCAGCCCTCTTGCTTGGGGCAGATGATCTACAAGGGCCTCGTGGCGCTCGGCACGTTCCTCGTGGACCTGGCCCGGGCGATCGTGGATTGGGGGATGAGGCAACTCGGGGCGCTCTGGAACACGATTGTGGCGGTCGCTCAGAAAGCGGCGCAGGGATTGGGCCAGCTCCTGGACAGCTTCTTCGCCTTGTTCACGGCGCCCGTGAAGGCCGTTCTCGCCTATCTCGACGGATGGAAAGCGGACATCGTACGGGCCGCGCGCAACTTGGATCAGATCGCCCGGACATTTGACGGCTCGCCGGCGTCCGCCGTGCGGCTGGGGGCCGCCATCGGCGAGCTCCTCGCGGCCGTGTTCCGCCCCGACATCATCCTCCTCTTGACGGTCATGTCGTTCGCTATGATCGCCGCGGTCACGGCGACGATCGCGACCGGAATCGGCTACTTGATCGTCTCCCAAGTCGTGCCGATGATTATCTCACTCATCGTTTCCGTGGTGGTGCAAGCCGTCGCGCCGGCCGCGTCCTCTGCACTGTCGTGGGTCGCGAACCTGGTCGCCACGCGAGAATGGAAATTCATGGGCGTTGCGATTGCAGCCTTTGACTTGGCGATCGCCTTTTTGGCTCAATTTGGAGGCCCGATAAGGCTGTTACATGTGGAGCGGGTGATGGATCCGACCGTGCCGGATGCATTCAAGACCTCATACGGAGAGACAATCAATCCCGTCAAGACCTCGAGGGCACTCATTATGGCAATTATTGGATTTACGCTCGCTGTGATCCCTGCCTTGGTCGCCCTTCCGGAAACAGCTGCGTTATTCCTCGACGTCATCTCGCTGGGTTTCGGCATCGTGGCATTGTACGAAGCGGTTACGGATCCTGCACGCGTCCTATACGCGAAACTCACCGCGGCAATCTCAGGAATTGAGGTAGGGGTATCAGCTCTCGGCGTCGTCGGTCATATGGACGGCGCGGCGAGAGGTGAATAAACGTGGGAATGACTCTTCCTCCGGACGCACGGGAAGCGCTGGTGTACCGCCAAGGAAGAGGGAACCTCGTGGCGAGGAATCTCCCGTTGATATTCGGATATGGGCTGATCGGTGGCGGAACCGTGGCTTTTACCGCAGTCATGATCCTCGACTTCCAGCGAGACCCTTCTACACCTCTTGCCTACTTTCTGCTGCCGGTGATCGTCTGGGGTGCGTTCTTGGAAGCCCTGCTGGTGTCGGGCGCTGAATTATCCCGCTCGAGGTTCGTTGTATGGGCGAACGCCTTCGCTCCACCGTTTCGCCGGTCACGACTTTTCGCGCCAAGGCTCGCTGCCGTGATTCCCTTCGAGACGGCGCAACGTGTCGTTCCAGGGATCCGCGTCGTTGCCGGAAAGGAGCGCACTTACAGTGTTTCCGTTGAACTGCGAGGTGGGGAGAGGCTCCTGGTCCGCGAGAGTGACGTCGGGACCACGGGCATTAGAGCACTCCTCAGTGCGTGGTCGGAATGGAACAATCGCCTGCCGGCCCCGTCCGTTGTGGCGAGCGCGCCATCGACGCCGCCGCTCTGGGTCGGGCGAGAATGGAGGGAAGAGCTGGCGATCGGGCTCGGGTTGCTCGCGATTCTCGTTGTTGCCGCCCTCTTGATTGCCTTGGCGGGAAACAACAATATCGCAGGACGGGTAGCGTTCGCAGCCTTGTTCGTCTCTGGATTCGCGTTCGCGGTTGGTTGGATTCTGAGCGCACGGTATAGGATGCGGCGAATCATCAAAATGCGCGAAGATCGCCCTAGGTTGGAGTCATAGACGACAATGGATTTGATCCGGCCGTGGGGGTCATGGGCTGGCAACTCCGCATGACCGGCTACCGAAACAGGACCGGCTGCGCCAACTCCGGAACGACAAACTACACGGACCGTGGGGTTTCCTGGATGAGGGGATCGCCGCTGCAGGTTTCGGGTATTCAGTCGTCCAAGCATTCACGAGCTGAGGTGAGGAATGTCGGGGGACTATGGGGCCGTTCTCTATGACAACCGGTCCGAACCGGGATTTCCAAGGTTGAAAAGGCGGCGGCGATACCGGCTGGTCGTTTCGATTTCGACAATCATCGCAGGGACCGTCATAGTTACGATTCTCTTTTCCCCCGGATCCACGCACGATGTGGGCAGCATCATCCTTTGGTTAGTAGCACTTTCGTTCATGGCCTTGCTGCTAGTCGGCGGCCTCCTCGTCGATGTGCGCCGTGGATTGGGGATTAAGATAACTAGCACCGGCGTGTTAGTTCCGCCTCACCCATGGATTCCGGCTCACGCGCTCAAAGGCGCGAAATCGGAGGAGAAACTTGGTTTTGTCATCATACATACGGACCGCATTGACAGACCAATCCTTTCTGTTGAGATTCGGGACATCGCAAGTCCCGACCGATTCAAGGCAGCCATCGAAGCACTTACCAATCAAGGATGATGCACTGACTCACTCCGGGTTCGACATCGCGTCCGCATTCGGCTTATTCGTCGTCATGAAGCCGGTCGTCGCCCCACGCTCGATCTTCCTCGACTCGAAACTCCGAAAAGACTTCGGCGGCGGCAGGTTTGCGCCCCTGACGGACGCCACACTGTACGGCGAGGACCTCGGCCAGGCGAAGGTCTCGGAGACGGTCGCGGGGACGATCGCGCAGATTCGTTTTGGAAGGAAGGAATAGGCATTTCTTTGCTAGGAGTAATGACCTCTCTAACACCGATTCTAATCAAGGCTTCTCTGCCCAGGCAGTTGCAGTCGCTTGGGCTGACGGATTCGATGGGACTGATGGTCGCGATTGCAGGGCTCTTAGTTTCTTTGATATGGACTGACGACCTGGGAGCAGCCGTCGGCCTAGCGTTCGCCGCAACGGGCTTCGTGCTTACGCTGGGCACAGATAACCTGGATCGAATTCCCATCAACCCTCTTCGGAAAATCGAGGAAACTGTCGGACTGCTCAGCATTGGGTATGCGGGGGCAAACCTCGCCAGGTCGTTGTCAACATGATCCCAACCAGCTCATTTCCTACAACTAGGCAGAACGTCTTGTTCGACCCTGCCAAATCGGAGAGCTTCGTGCGTCGTGAGACTCGAGCGCGAAGGAGGGCTCTCGCCTCTCTCGGACTGGGCATCGTGGTCGGGGTGGCGTACACTTGGCGGCTGCTGACTGGCGAACCCACCGGTGTGCTAGTCGTTTTACTATTTGTCGTGATTCCATTCATCGCCATAACAGTGGTGCCGGTGCTGCTCCTTAGGGGTGCACGGGACAGGCTAATCCTTTATGAGTCCGGCGTCGATGTGCCGACGCGTAGCTTATTGGATGCCTTTTGGAATCGGCCAAACACGTTCCTACATTGGAACGAAATTGCAAGGTGGTACGTGCCGCCTGAAACTGTCCCTTTTCTCGGGTTGAAAACCAAAGATGGTCGCGTCTACATCGTACACGAGAGCCTCGCGGGTAATCGCTCACAGCTTTGCGATCAACTCCGATTGCTCGACATCGAAGTAAGCTCCAACAGGCCGCCTCCATCGAATACCATCATCCTACCCTCATGGATGCGCGGTCGAAAGGGGAGATCTGCCTGATGGACTCGTGCCTTCTGGGGCTCAAAAGGGGTCCGTGGCATTGCCGGCCAAACGCCGAGTTCGTGTCGCCGTTAGTTCCTCGCTCTGCACGGGGAAGACATTGCGCCGGGAGTGCTTGGAAACGTGGATGGGTTTCTCGAGGCCGCTACTCTTGGCTTCGACCTTGCCCAGACCGGCGTGGCCGTAGGCGAATGTCGATTGAGCGGGGTGTGGTGGGATTTGGCCACAGTCCTTGCTAGTCGACGAATTGCCTTGAAGAACTTGCTTATCTCGGTGAGCGGAATCACCCTCTTTGTTGCCATTCCGAGCTACTTCCTTTTGACGAGTAGAGTGAGTCCGTTCGTTAGCGAGCCATACCGGTCAGGAGTTCTCGGAATCCTCTTACTTATATGGAGCGCCGGGGTTGCGAGTCTGTTGACCTCTTTTCGTCGCGACGTGACTCCCGTGCGGCTAACAGAACGAGGAATCGTGGCCGGACGTAGACTTGTCTCCTACGCGGACATTCTCTCAGTCGACCGAAAGCCTGGCAGCGTTGTGTTCCGTTTGTCGTTGCGAGACGGAAAGCGACTTCCCCTCTCAAAAATCGGAATCTCCGACGAAGAGGAATTCTTCCAGGGGCTGTCGATCCGCATTCGCGGCTCCTAAGAGGATGTGCGCCAGAGAGATCCATCCTTGGGCGTCCGTTACGATCGGCCCGACCGGCGCGATGCCCGCGGACTTCTGGACGAAGATCGGCGCGTCCGCATCGACCTTGGTCAACGTCCTCGTGTGCGCGAGCCAGCCCTCTTGCTTGGGGCAGATGATCTACA